>Ga0172382_10009574_pt1 | contig 13183 bp, 10 predicted proteins | sample Leawel138RmetaG_FD_122245 | JGI IMG/M metagenome (GOLD analysis project Ga0172382, IMG submission 122245) | Leachate microbial communities from a municipal landfill in Southern Ontario, Canada - Leachate well 138R metaG | ecosystem: Engineered > Solid waste > Landfill > Unclassified | place...
ATCACTTCCGCACACACCCCATAACGCGAAGGGTGTTATCGACCAATTCCACTACATTTCGCATGGTTCGCTCGCCCGAAGCCGTGAATACGTGACCGCCCGTATCTCCGCGCAGCCAGGTCATCTGGCGCTTTGCAAGCTGGCGCGTGGCGATGATTCCGGCGCGGACAGCCTCTTCGCGCCCGATCTCGCCGGCGAGATGCCGCCACAACTGGCGATAACCGACCGCCCTGACCGAAGGCATCGATGGATCCAGGTCCCCACGGGCATACAGTCTCTCGACCTCCTCCCACAGCCCCAGTTCCAGCATGAGCCGGAAGCGTTCCTCGATGCGCGCGTGCAGCCGGTCACGATCCTCGGGAAAGACCTGCGCTTTGACCACACTGAACGACAAGGGTTCATCCCGACCCGCGCGCTGCAATTCACTGAGCGGACGCCGGGTCAATTCCCAGACTTCGAGCGCGCGCTGGATGCGCTGCGGATCATTGGGATGGATGCGCGCCGCCGCGACCGGATCGACGGCAGCCAGACGGGCATGAAGGAACGCCCAGCCATGCAGCCGCGCCTCCTCCTCCAGACGCACGCGCAGCGCCGGGTCGGCCGCCGGCAGCACGGACAGCCCCTGCTCCAGCGCCCGGAAATAGAGCATGGTGCCGCCGACCAGCAGCGGGATCCGCCCGGCGGCATGCACCGCCGCGATTTCCCGCAAGGCATCCTCGCGGAAGCGGGCGGCCGAATAGGCTTCGGCAGGATCGCAGACGTCGATCAGACGATGAGGCGCCAGCCGCAGCGTCTCGGCGTCGGGCTTGGCGGTACCGATGTCCATTCCACGATAGACCATCGCCGAGTCGACGCTCACGATCTCGAAAGGAAACCGGCGCACCAGTTCGACGGCGAGATCGGTCTTGCCGCAGGCCGTCGGCCCCATCAGAAACATCACGGCCGCTTGCTTTTGATCCATACCTTCCGCCCCCATTTCAGATCCAGGTGGAAACAGCGTGGCCAGGGACTGGCATGGAGGTCATGATGAGATACAACCCGCTGTACTACGTGGTGTTTGGACTGATCGCCCTGTTTACGGGCTGGGTGATCATGGGAATCTTCCTGGCCGCCTGAGGCGGTCGGGGAGACCGGAGCATCTGAAGTCGGCGGCGCGCGCCGGGGTACCTTGGGGTGTCGCCGGACTCCATTGCATCGACGTCTGCCAGCAGCCAATCTGGCGGAAGAGGTGGGATTCGAACCCACGAATGGTTGCCCATTGCCGGTTTTCAAGACCGGTGCCTTCAACCGCTCGGCCACTCTTCCTGAGACAGGAAATTGTCCCCGCGCGGCATTCTACCGCATGCGCCGCCTCGCGGCATCCGCCGCCTGCCTGGCTTGTATCCTCGCGATATGACCTATATATTCACTCCAGTATTTTTTCAACAAGGAGTCTGACGACCCATGAATTTGCCGCAGAGCTCGATCGCGCGCGCACCAGCTTCGGTCCTGAGTGAGAACCGGCTGATCCGCAACACCTACGCCCTGCTGTCGATGACACTGATATTCAGCGCCCTGACCGCGGGCCTCTCGATGGCGCTCAAGCTGCCGCATCCGGGTCTGATCATTACCCTGGTAGGGTATTTCGGACTGCTGTTCCTCACCCACAAGCTGCAGAACAGCGCCTGGGGTCTGGCGGCCGTGTTCGCCCTGACCGGCTTCATGGGGTTCACCCTCGGCCCCATCCTGAGCGCCTATCTGGCCCTGCCCAATGGCAGCCAGCTGGTGATGACCGCCCTCGGCGGCACCGGGATCATCTTCCTCGGGCTGTCGGCCTACGCGCTGACCACGCGCAAGGATTTCAGCTTCCTCGGCGGCTTCCTTTTCGTCGGCATCCTGGTGGCCTTCCTCGGCGCGCTGGCGGCAGTGATCTTCTCCCTGCCCGCCGTGAGCCTGGCGATGTCGGCGATGTTCGTGCTGCTGATGTCGGGTTACATCCTGTGGCAGACCAGCCAGCTGGTCCATGGTGGCGAATCCAACTACATCCTGGCCACCGTGTCGCTCTACGTCAGCATCTACAATCTGTTCACCAGCCTGCTGCACCTGCTTGGCGCCTTCAACGGCGAAGACTGAGCACGCACGGCGCACGCCTCCGAAAGGCCCCTCACCGGGGCCTTTCTTTTTTCCGCGGGAGGGACTGGAAGGGACAGTCCCACAGGGGACAGTCCCTTCCGGTCCCCTGTTGTAGCCCTTGTGGACTCTCCCCCGTGCAGTCCGCGTCCGCGACCGAGCAACGGTAGGTATTCTTGTTGATTCCTCCCACCGATGGCGTTATGCTCCACGAGCCACCTCAAGGGAGGGATACCTATGAGACAGTCTCCGTTCGGGCGCTTTCTCCAGCGCTTTTTTCCGCCCCCGACTTCAGATGCCGACCCGGCTGGCCGATCAAAGGGGCGGGTTCGTTCGGCAGAGCACGAATCCTTCCGGTCCGCCACCGGACAGGGGCCGTTCCTGCCCTCCTGCGACGGGCGCGTCATTCCTCTACGGAAGGCGAAGTTCCTGCGCAAGCGTTGAACAGCGCGACATCACCGGCAATCATCAACCAACCCGAGGAGAAGACGCATGAAAGGCGATCACGATCACGAGCATGAACATGGCCACGAGCACAAGCACGATCACGAGCACGACCATGCCCATGCCGATGGCACCCGTCACGCGCACCCGCACCAGCATGTGCATGCGCACGATCATGCGCACGCGCACAGCCATTCGCATAGCCATGACGACGATGCCGGCCATGGCCATTCCCATGACAAGAGTGAGTTGAACGAACACCAGCACGCTCATCCGGGTCACGAGCAGGAACCGCACGACCACTCCCACTGATGTTCCGGCCCGCACCATCCGCGAACGACGCTTCGCGGGTGGCGGCGGTGCCGACGCGCCGCCACCTGACGCCGCGCGACCCCCAAGCGGTTGTCCACCTCCGCCACCTCTGCTAGTGTCGCGGGATCCTGCATAGCAAGAACGTGTCCGCACGGTCGATAACAGGCCAAATCATCAATCTCCAGGAGAGCGTCGTGGGCAGCCGCTTCATGCTGATCGCAGCAGCAATGCTGATCCTGCTTATCCGCTTGCCTGCCGCCGCGGGTGAGGATGCCATTCCCGTCATCGTGACCGAGGCGCGACTCGCTCCATTCGAGGATCGCGTGGAGGCGCTGGGCACCCTGCTCGCCTTCGAATCGGTCACCGTATCCTCCACCGTCACCGAGACGGTCGCCGCCATTCACTTCGATGATGGCGATCGGGTCCCGGCCGGACAGGTGCTGGTCGAACTGAACGACCGCGAAGAGCGCGCATTGCTGGAAGAGGCACGGGTGCTGTCCGCCGAGGCGCAGCGCCAGTACGAGCGACTCAAGACGCTGCAGGCCCAGGGCCAGGCGGCACTCTCCCTGGTGGACGAACGACAGCGCGAGTGGGAAGCCGGACAGGCCCGCGTACGGTCCCTGGAAGCCCGCCTCTCCGATCGCACGCTGCGCGCTCCCTTTGCCGGCGTCCTTGGCCTGCGCAACATCAGCGTTGGGGCGCTGGTCGAACCGGGCGACATCATCACCACGCTCGACGACGACCGGGTGATGAAACTTGAATTCACGGTCCCGGCCACCTTCCTCGAAGCGCTGCGCCCAGGATTGCGCATCGTGGCCAGGGCCCCCGCGCTTTCGGGCCGGACCTTCGAGGGCGAGGTCGCCGTGATCGACAGCCGCGTCGATCCGGTCACCCGTTCGATACGCATCCGCGCGCATCTTCCCAATCCGGACCGCGTGCTCCGCCCCGGCCTGCTGATGGAAGTCGCGCTGTCGAAGAATCCGCGCCGCAGCGTCAGACTGCCCGAGGAGACCCTGCTGCAGCTCGGCGAGCGTCACTATGTCCTGGTGGTCACGGGGAACCGCGCCGAACGGCGGGAGATCCGCATCGGCGCCCGTCGTCCGGGTGAAGTGGAGATCCGCGAGGGCGTCGAGGCCGGCGACCAGATCATCGTCCACGGCACCACGCGCGCGCGCGACGGGGATCCCGTGCGGGTCGTCGCCGTCGACGACGGCACCATCCCGCTGGCGGAGTTGCTGCGGAGCCTCGGGCAGTGATCCTGTCGGATGTCTCCATCCGGCGGCCGGTGTTCGCCACCGTACTGTCGCTGCTTCTGATCGTCTTCGGCCTGATGGCGTTCGACCGGCTGGCGCTGCGCGAATATCCGGACGTCGATTCTCCGGTGGTCTCGATCGATGTCAGTTATCCGGGCGCCGCGGCCGTGGTGGTCGAGAACACCATCACGCAACTCATCGAGGATCGCATCGCCGGCATCGAGGGCATGCGCTTCGTCGAGTCGGTGAGCGAGGACGGGCGCTCGGTGGTGACCATCGAGTTCGAGGTCGATCGCGACATCGACGCCGCCGCCAATGATGTGCGCGACCGCGTATCGGGCATCCTCGGCGATCTTCCCGACGAGGCCGACGCGCCCGAGATCCGCAAGGTCGACAGCAACGAGGACGTCATCATGTGGCTCAGTCTGTCGAGCGACCGGATGACCGTACCGGAGCTGTCCGATTATGCCCGGCGCTACCTCGTCGATCGTTTCTCGACACAGCGCGGCGTCGCCCGGGCGCGCATCGGCGGCGAACAGATCTATGCCATGCGCGTCTGGCTGGACCGGCACGCGCTGGCGGCGCGCGGACTCACCATCACCGAAGTCGAGGACGCCCTGCGCGCCGAGAACGTCGAGCTGCCAGCCGGCAGCATCGACTCGAGCAGCCGCCAGTTCACCCTCCGCCTGCAGCGCAGCTTCCAGACAGCGGAGGATTTCGCGCGCATCGTCATCGGTCGCGGCGCGGACGGCTATCTGGTGCGCATCGGCGACGTGGCGCGCGTCGAGCGCGGCACCGCCGAGGATCGCATCTCATTCCGCGGCAATGGTCTGCCACGGATCGGCATCGGCATCGTGAAGCAATCGACCGCCAACACGCTGGAGGTGGCGCGCGCAGTGCGCGCGGAAGCGGAGCGGATCAACGCCACGCTGCCCGAAGGCATGTCGATCACCTCGAGCTACGATTCCTCGGTATTCATCGAAGGCGCCGTCCACGAGGTGTACTGGACGATGGCCGTGGCCATCGCCATGGTCATCCTGGTGATCTACCTGTTCCTCGGCAGCGCCCGCGCTACGCTGGTGCCGGCGGTGACCGTACCGGTGTCGCTGATCGCCACCTTCACGGTACTCTACGCGCTCGGCTTTTCGGTCAACATCCTCACCCTTCTCGCCCTCATCCTGGCGATCGGTCTGGTGGTGGATGACGCCATCGTCGTGCTGGAAAACATCCACCGCCGTATGGAGCAGTACCGCGAGACACGCCTGGTGGCGGCATTTCGCGGCACCCGCCAGGTTGGCTTCGCGGTCATCGCCACGACCGTGGTGCTGATTGCCGTCTTCGTGCCCATCGGTTTCCTGCAGGGCGACGTCGGCAGGCTGTTCCAGGAATTCGCGATCACGCTTGCCGCAGCGGTCGCCGTGTCGGCGGTAGTGGCGCTGAGCCTGTCACCGATGATCGCGTCGCGCATCCTGCAGCCACCCGAGCGCAGCGGTCCGGCGCACTGGGTCGATGTGCTGTTCGCGTTTGCGCGCCGCGGCTACCGTTACACGCTGCTTGGCTCGCTGCGCCATGCCTGGCTTCCGCTCATCGTCCTGGGACTGGTGATCGCGAGCGCGCTCTGGCTCCTGCGTGAAATCCCGCAGGAATATCTGCCCAGCGAGGATCGCGGTGCCTTCTTCGTGCGCGTCGAGGCGCCGGAGGGGTCGTCGTACGAATACCTGCGCACCCACATGGACGAGATCGAGCGCCGGCTCCTGCCCTATGTGGAATCCGGCGAGGCGACGCAGCTGCTGGTGCGCGCGCCCGCGGCGTTCGGCAACGCAGAGATCTTCAACGTCGGCAACGCCACCGTGGTGTTGGACGAGTGGGACAAGCGCCGGCCCGCCAGGCAGATCATGGACGAGATCGACCGCGAGCTCGCCCAGCTGCCCGGCGTTCGGGTGTCGGTGATCATGCGTCAGGGATTTCAGCCCCGCACCCGCAAGCCTGTACAGTTCGTGCTCGGCGGGGGCAGCTACGAACAACTGGCCGAATGGCGCGACATCCTTCTCGACCGCATCGCCGAGAACAATCCTGGCCTGCAGGCCATCGGCTGGGATTACAACGAGACCAAGCCTCAGATCGGCATCACCATCGACTACGATCGCGCGGCGGATCTCGGTGTAACGGTGGACAGCATCGGGCGCACCCTGGAAACCATGCTGGCTTCGCGTCGCGTCACCACCTATATCGATCAGGGTGAGGAATACGATGTCATTCTCGAGGGCGAACGCGAGCTGCAGCGCACCCGCACCGACCTGGAGAACATCTACGTGCGCTCACGCCAGAGCGGCGCCCTGGTGCCGCTGGCAAGCCTGGTGCAGCTCGATGAGTTCGCCGACGCGCAGCGGCTGAATCGCTTCGATCGCGTGCGTGCCATCACCATCGATGCCAACCTGGCGTCGGGACTGTCCCTCGGTGATGCGCTCGACTACCTCGACGCGCTCGCCCGCGAGCACCTGCCAGAATCCGTCGTCATCTCGTACAAGGGCCAGTCGCGCGATTTCCGCAGCAGCAGCGAATCCATGCTGTTCGTCTTCCTGCTCGGATTCGTCGTCGTGTTTCTGGTGCTGGCGGCGCTGTTCGAAAGCTGGATTCATCCGCTGGTGATCATTCTGACCGTGCCCTTCGCCATGGCCGGCGCGCTGGCGGGTCTGTATGCCTTCGGGCTGACGCTGAACATCTTCAGCCAGATCGCGCTGATCATGCTGGTGGGGCTCTCGGCCAAGAACGGCATCCTGATCGTCGAATTCACCAATCAGCTCCGTGATGCGGGTCGCCCCTTCCGCGAGGCGCTGCTCGAGGCGGCGGAACTGCGGCTCAGACCCATCGTCATGACCGGCCTGACCACGGCGGCCGGCGCGCTGCCGCTGATCCTGTCCTCCGGCGCCGGCGCCGAAACACGCCTGGTGGTCGGCGTGGTGATCATCTGTGGCACGCTGGCCGCGACCTTCTTCACCCTGTACATGGTGCCAGTCGCCTATGCGCTGATCGCCCGGCGCACCGGTTCGCCGCAACGGGTGTCGCGCCAGTTGGAGGCGGAACTGGAGCGACAGCCGCCACCCCCTGCCTCCCCGCACGATCCATCCTGATGTCCGGGCCAGAGGAAAGCTGACGGAAAAAGGGTTGACCGGCTGCTGAAAAAAATCCCCCGATGCCTTTACGCAGCGAGGTCAGCGCAGCCCCCCCGGAGCCCGAAGGGTGGGCGCAGCGGCGAGCGGGACCTGGCGCATGAGCGCAAGCGGCAGCGGGGCGAGCCATCGCGGAGGAAGGGCGCCGGGAGACTTGTCAACGATCCGTCAAGTCCCCGCCTTCCTCTTTCATCCCTTCTCTTTCTTCTGTCCCTGGCGCCTCCTCCGATGGTTCCGGCGATCCCGCAACCATCGCCGCCGCGCGAGCCAGACCGCGGGACAGATCGCTGCGGAATTCCACCGCGCCCCGGCGCCGGCGGATGCCGCTGCGGCGCAGCTGCAGGATCAGTCTCGGGTGAAGTCCGGCGATGATCACCACGGCCCCGCGCGAGCCGAGATGCGAGAGCAGTTCCTGCAGCAGCATCATGGCCGTCATGTCGAGCATGGAGACATCATCCATGTCCAGCACCACGACCCGGGCGTTCGGGGGCAGCACCTCGAGCGCACGCAGCGCCCTGTGCGCCGCGCCGAAGAACAGCGCCCCATCGATGTCATAGACCACCACCCCTTCCGGCAACTGCTCGCGTTGCCGACGACGCCTGGTCCGACCACCGCTGGTCAGGGCGCGGACGCCCGTCTGCTCGATCACCTGGCGAATGAACAGCATGGCGGCAAGACCGATGCCGACCGCGACCGCCACGGTCATGTCGAACAGCACGGTCAGGCTGAAGCAGCACATCAGCACGGCGATATCGCTGCCGGGCGCGGTGCGCACGATGCGCAACACATGCCGCATCTCGCTCATGTTCCAGGCGACGGTGAGCAGCAGCGCCGCCAGCGCCGCCATCGGCACCTGGTTCAGCAGGCTCGCGATCGCGAGCACCGCGAGCAACACCACGCCGGCGTGCACGATGGCGGCGATGGGGCTTCGTGCGCCGGCGCGAATGCTGGTCGCGGTACGCGAGATGGCGGCGGTCGCCGGGATGCCGGCGAAGAACGGCACCACCACATTGCCGATGCCGAGACCGATCAGCTCCGCATTGGGATTGTGCCGCGTCCCCGCCATGCCATCGGCGATCACCGCGCAGAGCAGTGATTCGATCGCCGCCAGCGCCGCGATGGTAATCGCCGGACCGAGCAGATCGTGGATCAGGCCGAAGGACAGGCCGATCGGCGCACCATCCGGTCCGGGCAGCTCCCAGGGCGCTATCAACATGGGCGGCAGCGCCGGGATCCCGTCGTGCAGAATGCCATCCAGGCTGTAGGAGAAGGTGCTGCCGATGGTGGCGAGGCTGAAGCCGGGCATGATGAGCGCCGCCAGCCAGGCGACCAGGGTGACCAGGGCCAGCACCGCGAGCGGTCCTGGCACCCGTACCGGCATCCGCTCCTGCAACCGCGGCCAGGCGATGAGCAGCGTCAGCGTCATCACGCCGACGAGGGTATCCTGCCAGCGCAGCGTGGGCAGCGCGGCGCCGATGGCCCATACCCGCGCGACGAAGTTGTCGCCCGGCTCGGCAATGGTCAAACCGGCAAAGTCCTTGATCTGCAGCACGGCGATGACCACGGCGATGCCGGCGGTGAATCCGACCGTCACCGGATAGGGTACGAACTCGATGAGGCGCCCCATGCGCGCGACACCGAGTGCGATGAGAATCAGCCCGGACATCAGCCCGGCGAGCACCAGTCCTCCCAGTCCGAACTGATGGACCACCGGCAGCAGGACCACGACGAAAGCCGCCGTGGGCCCCGAAATGTTGACGCGCGAACCGCCGCACAGCGCGACGATCGCGCCGGCGATGATCGCCGTATAGAGGCCGTGCTGGGGCGGCACCCCGCTGGCGATGGCGAGCGCCATCGACAGTGGAATGGCGACCACGCCCACGGTGATGCCCGCGGACACATCACTGCGCAACTGCGACGCGGAATACCGGCGCAGCGACTCTACGATTGCGGTGGCGAACATGGGTACCCGAAGAAGGGGAATGGAGCGCGCCGCAACTGGCGCGGAACCGGACCGGTGGTGAAACTGTGCCGGATCAATTCCGCTCCTGCTCCGAACGCTCCGGATGGAACCAGGCCAGCCGCTCGCGCAGGCTGACCACCTCGCCGACGATCAACAGCGTCGGGGCATGAATCTCCTGCCCTGCCACCAGTCCCGGCAGGGTCTGCAGCGTGCCGGTGAGCACGCGTTGCGCATGGGTGGTGCCGCGCTCGATCAGCGCCGCCGGCATCTGCGCCGATACGCCGTGACGCTGCAACTCGCGGCAGATGACGTCGATCGCGCCCAGCCCCATGTAGATCACCACTGTCTGCGCCGGACGAGCCAGGGCATCCCAGTCGAGATCGATGCCGCCATCGCGCCGGTGACCGGTAACGAAAAGCACCGAATGGGCATGGTCACGATGCGTGAGCGGAATGCCCGCGTAGGCGGCGCAGCCGTTGGCGGCGGTGATGCCCGGCACCACCTGGAACGGAACCCCCTCGGCGGCGAGGGTCGCGATCTCCTCTCCGCCGCGACCGAAGACGAAGGGATCGCCGCCCTTCAGGCGCACCACATGCCGGCCGGCGCGGGCATGGGACACGAGCAGCTGGTTGATCTCCTCCTGACGCAGCGCATGATAATCGCGCCGCTTGCCCACATAGATGCGCTCGGCATCGCGGCGCACCAGATCGAGGATGCCGTCGGCGACCAGGCGATCGTAGAGCACCACGTCGGCGCGCTGCATCAGGCGCAGCGCGCGGAAGGTGAGCAGATCCGGATCCCCGGGGCCGGCGCCGATCAGGCTGACCTCGCCCCGCGGCGCCCGGGGATCGGCGCCTTCGATCGCCTGCGCCAGCATGTCGGCCGCCTCGGCCTCCCTTCCGGCAAGAACCAGTTCCGGCACCGGACCATCGAGCAATTCCTCGACGAACCGGCGACGCGAAGCGATCGGCAGGCGCTCCTTCAAACGTCCGCGAAAGCGCTCAAGCAGCGCGGCCAAGCGTCCGTAGCCGAGAGGTATCAAGGTCTCGAGGCGGGCGCGCAGCGCGCGTGCCAGCATCGGAGCGGCGCCGCCGGTCGATACCGCAACCAGCAGCGGCGAACGGTCGAGCACCGAGGGCAGAATGAAATCGCAATGGGCGGGATCATCGACGACATTGACCGGAATGCCGCGAGCCCTGGCGGCAGCGGCCACGGCGGCATTGACGGCCGGATCGTCAGTGGCGGCGATGACGAGGGCATGACCCGCGATGTCGGCATCACTGAAGCTCGCGGCGCGATGACGCAACGAGCCCGCGGCAGCCAGCCGGGAAAGCGTCGCCCCCAACTCCGGAGCGACCACCATCAGCCGGCTTCCCGCACGCAGCAGCAGCTCGGCCTTGCGCGCCGCGATCTCTCCCCCCCCGACGAGGAGACAGTCGCGCCCGCGCACATGGAAAAAGATCGGGAGATGGTCCACGCCGCTATTCTAGCCGATGACCTGGATACCACCCATGTACGGATGCAGCGCCGCGGGCACGTGGATCCGGCCGCGTTCGTCCTGGAAGTTCTCCATGATGGCGAGCAGCGTGCGTCCGACAGCCAGCCCGGAGCCGTTCAGCGTGTGGACCGGCTCGGGCTTGCGGCCATCGCCCGGGCGCCAGCGCGCCTGCATGCGGCGCGCCTGGAAGTCGCCGAAGTTGCTGCAGGACGAAATTTCCCGGTAGCACTGCTGCGCCGGCAACCATACCTCGATGTCGTAGGTCCTGCGCGCGGAGAAGCCGAGGTCGCCCGCGCACAGGGCCATGGTACGGAACGGCAGTCCGAGACGCTTCAGCACTTCTTCCGCATGCGCGGTAAGCTCCTCGTGCGCAACCGTCGACGCGTCCGGCGCGACGATCTGAACCAGTTCGACCTTCTCGAACTGGTGCTGGCGGATCATGCCGCGCGTGTCCTTGCCATACGAACCCGCCTCACTGCGGAAGCAGGGTGTATGGGCGACGAACTTCAGGGGCAGCGCGGCCGCTTCGATGATGCTTTCACGCACCAGGTTGGTGACCGGAACCTCGGCGGTGGGAATCAGGTAGTACGGCGTATCGCGCAGGGCGAACAGGTCTTCCTCGAACTTGGGCAACTGTCCGGTGCCGGTGAGCGCCTCCGCGTTGACCACATACGGCACGTAGACCTCGCGATAGCCATGCTCGCCGGTGTGGAGGTCGAGCATGAACTGGATCAGCGCGCGCTGCAGCCGCGCCAGCGGACCATTCAGCGTGACGAAGCGCGCGCCGGCCACCGCGGCGGCGGCGCCGAAGTCGAGCATGCCGAGGCCTTCGCCCAGCGCGACGTGATCCCGCGGCTCGAAGTCGAAGCGTGGCGGCTCGCTCCAGCGGCGCAGTTCCACGTTGTCATTTTCGTCGCGGCCATCCGGCACCGAATCGTCAGGCAGATTGGGCATACCGAGCAGCAGGGCCGAAAGCTCCTCCTGGATCCGCGCCAGTTCGGCCTCCGCCGCGCGCAGCTCGTCGCCGAGCCGAGCGATGCCGGCCATGAGGCTGTCGACGTCCTCGCCCTGTGCCTTGGCTCGACCGATATCGCGCGAGCGGGCGTTGCGCTCGTGCTGCAGCTCCTGCACGCGCACCTGCACCGCTTTGCGCTGCTGCTCGAGCGCCGTGAAGCGGCCGCTATCGAGCTGCATGCCACGGCGGGCGAGGCGCGCCGCAACGCTATCGAGTTCATTGCGCAGGAGCTGTGGATCTAGCATGGACGAACCCCGGATGGCTGGAGTGTTGGGCAGGCTGCTGGAAAACGGCCCGAGGAGCACTCGCGGCATTCGAGCGCGCGCGTCTCATCCCGGGGGAGTTTCTGGCAAACGGCCTGTCAGGGAATCGGCTGCCCCTGCCGGGCAGCGGATAAGGTTGCAAGTATACAACCCGCCGGGCAAAAAAAAACCCGACCGAGGGGAGGCGCGGCCGGGGACACGTGCGGACTGGCGGCAGACTTGGAGGAGAAGAAGGCGGGAGCACCGTCAGCCGTACGCTTGGGTAGCATTATCCCGCTCCCCCGAACGCGCCGCCGTGACCCCGATCACAGATCGGCTTTCGGGGTCGCTCCCGCCGTCCCTCCCCGTCAGATCTGCCGCGCGAGCCCGGCGGCGAGCCCCGTGTACGTCGCAGGCGTCAGCGCGAGCAGACGTTCGCGGGCATCCTCCGGAATCTCCAGGGTACGGATGAAGGCGTGCAGCGTGTCGCGATCGATGCGCCGGCCCCGCGTCATTTCCTTGAGCTTCTCGTAAGGCGACTCGATGCCATAGCGGCGCATCACCGTCTGCACCGGCTCGGCGAGCAGTTCCCAGGCATCGGCGAGATCGGCATCGATGCGCGCATCGTCGACCGACAGCTTGCCCAGCCCGCGGCGGCAGGATTCGAACGCCAGCACGGCATAGCCGGCGCCGACGCCGATATTGCGCAGCACTGTGGAATCGGACAGATCCCGCTGCCAGCGCGATACCGGCAGCTTTTCCGACAGGTGGCGCAGCACGGCATTGGCGAGCCCCAGATTGCCCTCGGCATTCTCGAAGTCGATGGGATTGACCTTGTGCGGCATGGTGGATGAGCCGACCTCGCCGGCCACCGCGCGCTGGCGGAAATACCCCAGCGATATGTAGCCCCAGACATCGCGGCAGAAGTCGAGCAGCACGGTATCGATGCGCGCCAGCGCATCGAAATACTCCGCCATGTAGTCATGGGGTTCGATCTGGGTGGTATGCGCGTTCCAGGTCAGCCCGAGTTCCGTGGTGACGAATTCCTGCGCCAGCGCCGGCCAGTCGATCTCGGGATAGGCGGCGAGATGGGCATTGTAGTTGCCCGTGGCGCCATTCATCTTGCCGAGCAGTTCCACGGCGGCGAAAGCGTCTCGCTGGCGACGCAGACGCGCCG
>Ga0172382_10009575_pt1 | contig 13181 bp, 11 predicted proteins | sample Leawel138RmetaG_FD_122245 | JGI IMG/M metagenome (GOLD analysis project Ga0172382, IMG submission 122245) | Leachate microbial communities from a municipal landfill in Southern Ontario, Canada - Leachate well 138R metaG | ecosystem: Engineered > Solid waste > Landfill > Unclassified | place...
CAGACCCGCAGCACGCCGGCGGCGGAGGGGTTCTCCAGCAGTGCCAGCAGCAGGTGCTCCACCGTCATGAACTCGTGCCGGCTTTCGCGCGCCTGCTTGTAGCACTGGCCGATGGTGTATTCGAGGTCTTTGCTGAACATCGATACCTTTCCTATGCGAAGGGTGGTGCGGGAACGCACCACGATGGCCCGTATGTGGGGGCGGTCAGGCCGGCTCCATAGTGCACAAAAGCGGATGCTGATGGGTACGTGAGAATCCGTTCACCTGTTCGACCTTGGTCTCGGCCACCTCACGGGTGAACACGCCGCACACGCCCTGCCCGCGCGTATGCACATGCAGCATGACCTGGGTGGCGCGCTCGCGGTTCATGCTGAAGAACACCTGCAACACCTCCACCACGAAGTCCATCGGGGTGTAGTCATCGTTCAGCAGCAGCACCCGGTACAGCGGCGGCGGGCGCACCTCCGGACGTGCCGGCGCGATCAGTACGCCGTGGTCGGATTCGTGTTCGTGCTCGTTTTCGTGTTGGCTGGCGTGGCTCATGGTGCTCAAGTATATGGACCCGTCCGCCGCTTCCCAAGGCGGCTCATGCCGCCGCACCGGGCCGCATGTCGCCGCTGTCGAGCCAGCGCTGGTGCCAGCCCAGCGCTTCGCCCAGCAGATGCGGGGTGTGCTTGCCGTAGCTCTCGCGGCTGGCGCGCTCGAAGTAGTCCTGCAGCAGATCACGGTAATCCGGATGCGCGCAGGTGGCGATCAAGCTGCGCGCGCGCTGCTTGGGCGAGAGCCCGCGCAGATCGGCCAGGCCGAACTCGGTGGCGATCACGCTGACATCATGCTCGGTGTGGTCGACATGGCTGACCATCGGCACCAACGCCGAGATCGTGCCGTTCTTGGCCGTGCTGGGCGACAGGAAGACCGAAAAATAGCCGTTGCGCGCGAAATCGCCGGAGCCGCCGATGCCGTTCTGCACCCGCGAACCCATGATGTGGGTGGAATTGACGTTGCCGTAGATGTCGGCCTCGACCATGCCGTTCATGCCGATACAGCCCAGGCGCCGCACCAGTTCCGGATGGTTGGAGATTTCCTGCGGCCGCAGCAGGATGCGTTCGCGATAGAAATCGATATCGCGCTTGAATGCCTCGTTGGCCTCCGGGCTGAGCGAGAACGCGGTCGCCGAGGCGCTCGCCAGCACGCCTTCGCGCAGCAGACGCAGCATGCCGTCCTGGATCACCTCGGTGAACGCGTTCAGGCCACGGAATCCGCCCTCCTCCAGCCCGGCCAACACCGCATTGGCGATGTTGCCCACGCCCGATTGCAGCGGCAGCAGGTTTTTCGGCAGGCGCCCGCGCGCCACTTCGTTCTTGAGGAACTCGACCACATGCCCGGCAATCGCGCGCGAAGTGTCGTCGATCGGGCTGAACGAAGTGTTGCGGTCCGGCCCATCGGTCAGCACCACCGCCGCGATCTTGTCCGGATCGCAACGCAGATACGGCTCGCCAATGCGGTCGTCGGCACGAACCAGCGGAATCGGCACGCGCTGCGGCGGCAAGGCGGTGCCGTAATAGATGTCGTGCATGCCTTCCAGCCCGGCCGGCTGCCAGCGGTTGACCTCCACAATCACCCGATCAGCCAGTTCCAGCCAGGTCTTGTTGTTGCCGATCGACGTGGAAGGAATCAGCGAACCATCCTCGCGGATGCCGGCCACCTCGATCACCGCCACATCGATATCGCCGTAGAAACCGGACCAGGTATGCGGTGCGACATGCGACAGGTGCATGTCCAGATATTCCAGCGTGCCCTCGTTGATGCGGCGCCGGGTTTCCGGATCGGACTGGTACGGCAGCCGCAACTCAATGCCATCGACCTTGGCCAACACACCATCCAGCTCCGGCGCGGTAGAGGCACCGGTCAGCACACGAATCTGGAAGCGCTCGCCGCGCGCATGCGCCGTCTCGATACGCTCGGCCAGCGCCAACGGCACCTGCTTGGGATAACCCGAACCGGTGAAACCGCTCATCGCCACCGTGGTACCGGGAGAAATCAGGGTCGCGGCCTGCGCCGCCGTCATCACGCGATCACGCCAGCACGAAGGAATCCGGGAATCAGAAGGCATGACTACTCCATGTCAGGAAAGGAGCACCATGATATAGCCCGGATGTTGCGCTTGCTTGTCGGCCCATCGGGGTTGTGCGAGCATCGGGCAGAACACCATCATCCTGAACGGCAAATGAGTGTGGGATGGGCGGTGGGATCAGGCGGTGGAATCTGGCAACTTCCTGAGCGAAGGTCGGATTCTTCCGAACTTGCTGCGATACCACGGATTAGGTTGTGGGATTACGCAGCGTTTTTTCATCGAATTGTAGTTAGATGGTTGGTTAAAGAATGTCGATCCTTCAGCGTTTTCCTTGTGCCGAAGCACTGCTAGAACTTGAACCTGAAGAATTGGCGGGTGTTCTCCTTCATCATCTCTCTGAGCAAGGTCCAACCTCGTACCAGTTAAATCTCGTCAACTTCATATCTCAGAACGCTACCGGTGCTGGTGAAGCAATACAGCAGTGTCTTATTGAAGCTTGGGCTTGGCTTGAGAGAGAGGGGATGCTTGCACCAAAGCCGGGGGCTGCTAGTTGGTTCTTCATTACACGTCGCGGCAAGCAGGTCGCGGATCCGGAGAAATTGAAGGCCTACCGGCGAGGCAATCTGCTGCCGAAAGAGCGGTTACATCCTCTTATTGCACAAACGGTCTGGGCTACCTTCCTTCGAGGTGAATATGACACGGCAGTCTTTCAGGCGTTCAAAGAGCTTGAAGTGCGTGTTCGCGAATCCGGCGGATTTCAGATGACAGATGTGGGAGTTGACCTCATGCGCAAGGCGTTCAAGCCTGGCTCGGGTCCACTCTCGGAACTTGAGACTCCTCTTGGGGAACAGGAAGCCTTGATGCATTTGATGGCCGGAGCTATTGGCTCGTACAAGAATCCACACAGCCACAGAAGGGTTGCGATCGATGCCTCTGAGGCGGTAGAGATGATCATTCTCGCCAGCCACCTGCTCGCTGTGGCCGACAGCCGTGCAACCATATAACTATGTGTTCAAGCGGACCTGCGGGGACGAGTTTTCTATGAACCGAGCACTGTCGGCCGCAGGCCGCTTAACACGGCGTTATATGCCCAACCCAGCCCGAACCAACCAAGGGAACCCGACCATCGGATGACGAATAAAAAAGACCTATCAGAACGCGACATCTGCACCAAGTTCATCACGCCTGCGCTGGAACAAGCAGGCTGGGATATGCAGAAACAGGTGCGCGAGGAAGTCGGTTTTACCGATGGCCGTATCTATGTGAAGGGCAATCTCACTACCCGTGGCAAGCGCAAGCGGGCGGATTACATCCTTTACTACAAACCCAATATCCCTGTCGCCATCATTGAGGCCAAGGACAACAAGCATTCGGTCATGGCAGGCATACAGCAGGGGCTGGATTACGCCACCATCCTGGACATACCAACTGTATTCAGCAGCAACGGCGATGGCTTCTATGAGCATGACCGTACTGCCGCAAGCGGCAGTGTCGAGCGCGAACTCCCGCTGCACGACTTCCCAACGCCAGAGCAGCTATGGGAGCGTTATAAGCGCTACAAAGGCATCACTACGCCAGAAGCCGAACGCATCAGCGCCCAGGATTACTTCTTCGATGGCACCAGCCGAAGCCCGCGTTACTACCAGCAGATCGCCATTAACCGCACGGTAGAGGCTATTGCCAAAGGCCAGCAGCGCATTCTGCTGACGATGGCTACCGGCACCGGAAAGACCTATACCGCCTTTCAGATCATCCATCGTCTCTGGAAGGCCGGAGCCAAGAAGCGCATCCTGTTTTTGGCCGACCGTAATGCCTTGATCGACCAGACCCGGCGCGGCGATTTTCGTCATTTCAAAGACAAAATGACGGTGATCAAGCACAAGAAGATCGACAAATCCTACGAGATCTATCTGGCGCTCTACCAAGGGCTGACCAACTACGATGAAGACAAGGACGCCTACCGTGAATTCAGCCCGGACTTCTTCGATCTGATCGTCATCGACGAGTGCCACCGTGGCAGCGCCTCGGAAGACAGTGCCTGGCGCGAGATTCTGGATTATTTCAAAACCGCCACCCACATTGGCCTCACCGCCACGCCCAAGGAAACAGAAACCGTTTCCAGCACCGAATACTTCGGCGACCCCATTTATACCTACTCGCTCAAGCAGGGCATACAGGACGGCTTTTTAGCACCCTACAAGGTGCTGCGGGTCGGTCTGAATGTCGATCTGGAAGGCTGGCGACCCGAGGCTGGCAAAACCGACAAGAGCGGCCAACTGGTGGATGATCGCATCTACAACCGCAAGGATTACGACAAGAGCCTGGTGATTGATGAGCGCACTGAAGCCGTGGCCAACAAGATCACCGAATACCTGACCAAGACCAACCGCTTCGACAAAGCCATCGTGTTCTGCGTCGATATCGACCACGCCCAGCGCATGCGTGCTGCCCTGGCCAATGCCAATAGCGACCTGATGGCGCAAAACCCCAAATACGTCATGCAGATCACCGGCGATAACGACGAAGGCAAGCGAGAACTGGACAACTTTATCAACCCGGAAGAGCGTTATCCTGTGATTGCCACCACCTCCAAGCTGATGACCACCGGCGTCGATGCCCAAACCTGCAAGCTGATCGTACTCGACAGCAATATCGGTTCCATGACCGAATTCAAGCAAATCATCGGACGCGGCACCCGCATCAACGAAGAATTCGGCAAGACCTTCTTCACCATTCTTGATTTTCGCAATGTCACCGACCTATTTGCCGACCCGGATTTCGACGGCGACCCGGTGCGCGTCAAAGAACTGGGTGAGGATGACGACTTTGAGACGCCGGAAGATGAAATCGCCGAAGGCGAGACCGTCACCGATGAAACCGGCGAGGAAATCATCTTTGATCCACCGACTACCCCCCCGGAAATCATCACCGGCGGGGATATCATCAGCGAGCCGCGCCCCAAGTACTACGTCAATGGCGTCAATGTCGCCATTCTTAACGAGCGTATCCAATACATGGATGGCAACGGCAAGCTGTTCACCGGCAGCCTGAAGGACTACACCCGCCAGAAAGTGCGTGAGCAATACCACTCACTGGATGATTTTCTGAGCAAGTGGCATAGCGCCGACAAAAAGCAAGCCATCATCGACGAGCTGACTGAGCAGGGCATCGTACTGGAGAACCTGAAGGAAGCCATTGGCAAGGAAATGGATATCTTCGACATGATCTGCCACACCGCCTTCGATCAGCCGCCGCTCACCCGTGCAGAGCGCGCCAAACAGGTCAGAAAGCGCGACGTATTCACCCAATATGGCGATCAGGCCCGTAAAGTGTTGGATGCCCTGCTGGACAAATACGCTGACGAAGGCATCGAGAATATCGAAGACATCAAGGTGCTCAAGGTCAACCCCTTCGACCAGTTCGGCACACCAACAGAAATCATTAAATTATTCGGCGGCAAACCACAATACTTGCTGGCCTTAACCCAACTGGAGCAAGCCCTCTATCAAGCGGCTTGAATCACGAACAAGAGAGCAGTAACGCAATATGGCAAACGTATCAGGCATCGTAAAATCCGCTCGCAACATCATGCGGCAGGATACCGGCACCGGCAGCGATGAGCTGCGCATTCTGCAACTAGGTTGGATGCTATTTTTGAAAATCTTCAGCGACAAGGACAAAGAACTTGAGCTGATGGACGACAACTACACTTCACCCATCCCCGCCGAACTGCACTGGGATGAATGGGCCGGTGACGACGAAGGCATGACCGGCGACGAGCTGTTGCAGTTTGTTGATCGCAAACTTTTCCCCACGCTGTCGGAAATTGACCTCTCCACCGCCAAGCGCCGCGCCGTGCTGGTGCATGAAGTGTTTGCCAACAACTATAACTACATGAAATCGGGCATTCACCTGCGCCAGGTGATTAACAAGCTCAACGAAATCGACTTCAACAACAGCAAAGACCTGCACCTGTTCGGCCAGATTTACGAAACCTTCTTGAGCGAGCTGCAAAGCGCCGGCACTCTGGGCGAGTTCTACACCCCGCGTGCCGTCACCCAGTTTATGACTGAAATGGTCAACCCAGCACACGGCGAAACTGTGCTCGACCCTGCTTGCGGCACCGGCGGCTTTTTAACCGCAGTGATCGAACACCTGAAGGCCTCCGCCAACACCGTCGCCGAGCGCGAAGCCATTGCCCACAATGTGCGCGGCTGGGAATACAAGCCGCTCCCCTACATGCTGGCCAACACCAACCTGATCCTGCACGACATCATCACCCCCAGCATCCAGTTTGGTGACTCGCTGCAACGGCCCCTGAGCGAATACACGCGCAAAGATCGGGTAGACGTGATCATCGCCAATCCGCCCTTTGGTGGCGTGGTTTCCAACAACAACGAGAACAACTTCCCGCAAACCTACCGCACCAAGGAATCGGCGGACCTGTTCCTGATCCTGATGATCCACCTGCTTAAAGAGGGTGGCCGTGCTGCTATTGTGTTGCCCGATGGTTCCCTGACCGGCGATGGCGTCAAACAACGTATCCGCCAAAAACTGCTGGAAGACTGCAACCTGCATACCATCGTGCGCCTGCCGAACTCCGTGTTCCAGCCCTATGCCTCGGTGGCCACCAACCTGCTGTTCTTCACCAAGGGCGAGCCGACCCAGAGCATCTGGTACTACGAACACAAACTGCCGGAAGGCTACAAGGCCTACTCAAAGACCAAGCCTATTCAATTAGCCGAGTTCGAAACCCTGAAAAGCTGGTGGGGCTCAAATAAAGGTAAGCGTGAAGCGAACGAGCAAGCCTGGCAGGTGGATATCGATACCATCAAAGCCAATGGCTACAACCTCGATATCAAAAACCCGCATCGTGCCGAGGAAGAAAAGCAGCACAGCAGTACTGAACTGCTAGACCTGTTGCATCAGTCATTTGCCAAGGGCGATCAGTTGCTGGAGCAGTTGCGGAAGGAGTTGGCTTAGTGAATAACCAGATGCTCCCTATTGGCAAGCTCTTCAATATTGAGAAGGGCGTATTGCAAAGCACAAAATGCACGCCAGGTGACTATGACTTCATCACAGCGGCAGAGGAATGGAAAACGCACAATGAATACACTCACGAGTGTGAAGCTCTAATATTTGCAGCGGCTGCCTCGGGTTCACTGGGTCGGACGCATTATGTTGATGGTAAATTCACCACTAGCGATCTTTGCTACATTTTGACGCCGAAGAATGACGAGAAGTACCCGCTCAACCTAAGCTTCTATCACTTTGTGTTTAACTCGCTGCGGCCATCATTAGTCGCAGCCACAAAATCGGGTACGTCCAAAGAGTCGATCAATCAGACCAATTTCAAGAACTACGAAATTCCCTATTTCGATATAGAGCTGCAAGAATTCTGGATTGAGAAGCTAAAAAATACCTTGGGCTTGAAAGGCTTGCTTGGAAGCGAACTAACCTGTCAACAAACCCTGCTAAAAAAACTACGTCAGCAGATTTTGCAGGAAGCCATCGAAGGGAAGCTCACCGCCGACTGGCGTGCGCAAAATCCCGATGTGGAGCCGGCCAGCGAACTACTCAAGCGCATCGCTGCCGAAAAGGCGCAACTCATCAAAGACAAGACCGTCAAGAAAGGTAAGAAACAGCCTCCCAGCAGTGACTACAAATCGACAATATCTATACCAAGCGATTGGGTAGTTTCTGATTTAGACGACATTACACAGTTTATTACAGACGGCACCCATCAAACGCCGAGATATACTAATTCAGGTAGAGTTTTTTTATCAGCACAGAATGTCAAACCATTCCAATTCATGCCTGAGCAACACAAATATATTTCCGAGGAGGACTATCAGAATTATATTAAGAACAGAAAGCCGGAAGTGGGTGATTTGCTAGTGGGTCGTGTGGGATCTAAAGGTGAAACCGCCGTTATTGACGTTGACGTTGAGTTTGCATTTTATGTCAGTCTTGGCTTGGTGAAAACTTTTAAAGAGGATACATGCCCTGGCTATCTGGCAGTCGTTATGAACTCGCCTCATGGACAAGATTATGCTGCAGGCAATATGAGCAGCACTGGGACTTCAGCAGGAAACTTTAACTTGGGGCGAATTCGGTCTTTCCCAATCCCACTGCCACCCCTTGCCGAGCAAGAAGCCATTGTCACCAAAGTCGAAAAGCTGTTCGCACTCTGCGACCAACTGGAGACCCAAATTAGCCACAACCAGGCCCACGCCGAACAATTGATGCAGACGGTATTAAAAGAAGCCTTTAGCCATAACAGCGAAGCCGAGCCCGCAGCGACGAAGAGCAAGGCCAGCGCTGATACCCCTGAGGTCGAAGGTGCTTAACCGACTCGCCAAGCTGGCGCTGGTATCCACGGCATTGGCACCTATCTGCCTGACGCTGTGGTTCGTCGAAATCAGCAGCGCCTGGCAGCGGGATCTGTCTTGGATGGAGAATCTGGCCGCTCATTGGCGGGTGGGCAGTGGCTATCTGCTGACTGCGCTGGTTTTGAGTGGTCTGTGCTTTGGTTTGGTATGGCTGTCCGCCTCACATCACGGGTTGGAGCGATTGCCGGTAAAGATCAAATCAGTCAAAACGGCGGACAAGGAGATTGTCGGCTTTTTGTTGGTATACCTGCTGCCGCTGATCAACCAGAGCCAGACCGCCATCAGCGTGCCGGTACTGGTGTTTGTGGCAGTAATCTTCTTTTTTATCGTCTACAACTCCCACGCTTACCACTTCAACCCCTTGCTGGGGTTTTTCGGCTATCACTTCTTTGAAGTAACTATCGACGGCGACATCACCTATGTGTTGATCACACGCCAGAATATTACCGACTGCAAGGCTGTTTCGCAGGTGGTGCAACTAACCGAATACATGATCCTGGACGCCAAGCATGCCAAATAACAACAATCCCTCCAATCTGTTCGCCTTGGTGGATGATAGCGAGGCGCCCATCCGCCGTATTCCATTGACTGCCCCACTCAATACTGAACTAATACAACTTTTCGCCGAGCAACAGATGGCACTACTTGGCAACAGACAGCCCATCGCGTTCACGGGCAGCTACAACGTGGATGAGGGCGAAATCTTTACCCTTGCTGATTACCCATTACCGCCCGTCATCGGACAGGCCATCAGCAATCCTCTCACCTGTCCGGTGCTGAACCTCCGCACCGAAACGCGCCGTATTAAAGCGCTTTTTAGTGGCAGTTGGTCAGCCGCCAGCAAAACCGTCAATTTTCAGGTTTTCGATGCTGGCAAGTTGCTCTCTAATCGGTGGACATTGATCGGCTTGCCTATCCATGCTGGTGACACCTATAAACGCCTTGAAGAGCCTGGTCTGATATTGCAAGACAAACTCACCGCCCATTTCCACAACGGCACACTGTACTTCACTTCCTACCACAATACCAAACGGTTTCTGGATTTGGCTGATTACTACCGGGAAGCGACCGATACCGACCTCGACGATTTCGCTGCCACCGATATCTTTGTCTTCGAAGACCAAGCAAGCTTCAAGGCGCAAGCCGACTCGATCATCCGAAAGAAAATCGCCCTGTTGCAAAAGAATGAAGTTTTGAAAGATCTCACCGTCACCGACATCCAAACCGTAGCCAACAACTTTAACGCCGAGCTTCCCGAAGAGCACCACATCGCGATCACGGTCAACGACGATGGCAATTTGGTTATCCCGAAAGACAAGAAACAACTGAAAGAACTTATCCGCTTCCTGGACGAAGACTACGTTACCGCACCGCTGACAAAACGAAAATGCCTCACCAATTCCAAGCAATATCTGTGAGTCGCAGATGAAAAGGGCATATAACAAAGTGCTGCACGCGGATAAATTACTCGCTGCGCTCGCAATTTACCGGTGAGCACGGCGTTAGGCCGCTATGGAAGCTCATCGCGTAATTCTCAGAGACGGCACCGACGCAACCCTGTACCGCTCGGAGTCTGGGGCTTGGGCTTGCCCAGTGTGCGGCAGCGTCGAGCTCTCCGAGCAGCCTTACTACAGCGACGGTAGCGCCTCATTTGCTATGTGTAGCTGCGGCTTCGAGTTCGGCTTTGACGATGATCCTGGCGCCTCGGCAGCGGCAGACCCATCAGTTGCTGCAAACTGGGCCAAATGGCGTGCTCGCTTTCTGCGTAAGCTCCAACCTCATCCGCAAGCGCTGGCGCAGGTTGCTGAGCGGTTGCGGGCAATCGGGGTGGCGTCGTGATTGCTCGGGCGCGGCCTAACAATTCATGTATGGACTCCCCCGTCAACCCCTGACGGCATGGTTTTGTGAAGCGCCAGCTTCACGGCATTTGATTCTGCATTTTCCATCCTGCTGACGCTTTTGCTTCAACTCCGGCAAACGGGAGCGGTTGCATTCGTTTATTCGGCATTGCAGTGAGCTTTGCCCGAGCCATCATTCCGGCCAGTCCGCTTGCATGAGGACTGACGGCAACAGTCGGCAGCATCTCTACACCGCTGCGGAACAGGCGCTACAGCGCCCTGTCAGCCGGATCAAAGCCTCGCCTCCGCCGCTTCACGCGGCAGCAGGTATTTCACGTCGAAGACGATACCGCCGGGTTTGAGCAGGGCGCGGATGCCGTCTGCGCCCAGTTCGCGGAATTGCCGGTGGGCGACGGCGATCAGTACGGCGTCGTAGTGGCCGGGTTCGGGTTGGCCGATGGGTTTGATGCCGCATTCGGCCTGGCATTGGGCCGCGTCCACCCAGGGATCGTAGGCGTCCACCTGTGCGTGGCAGTCACGCAGTTCGGCGATGACGCCGGCGACCTGGCTGTTGCGCAGGTCCGGGCAGTTTTCCTTGAAGGTGACGCCCATCACTAGAACACGCGCACCCACGGTGCTGATCCGCGCTTTCGCCATCGCGCGCAGCAGGCGTGCGACCACGCGGCTGGCCATGCCGTCGTTGATGCGGCGCGCGGCCATCACCAGTTCCGGGTGGTAGCCGGCTTCCTGCGCTTTGTGGATCAGGTAGTACGGGTCCACGCCGATGCAGTGGCCGCCGACCAGGCCGGGGCGGAACGGCAGGAAGTTCCATTTGGTGCCGGCCGCTTCCAGCACGGCCTCGGTGTCCATGCCCAGGCGCGCGAACATGCCGGCGAATTCGTTCATCAGCGCGATATTGACGTCGCGCTGGGTGTTTTCGATGGCTTTGGCGGCCTCGGCGGTGCGGATGTCCGGGGCCAGATGTGTGCCGGCGCTGATGATGCGCCGGTACAGCGCATCGACGAAATCCGCCGCCTCGGGCGTGGAACCGGAGGTGACCTTGACGATATCCGGCAGGCGCCGGGTCTGGTCGCCGGGATTGATCCGTTCCGGGCTGTAGCCGACGAAGAAATCGCGGTTGAGCTTCAGCCCGGAGATTTCCTCCAGCACCGGCACGCAGACTTCCTCGGTGGCGCCGGGATAAACGGTGGATTCGAACACCACGACATTGCCCGGCCGCAGCGCGCGCGCGACCGATTCGCTGGCGGAAATCAATGGCGAAAGATCGGGCCATTTGTGCCGCGTGACCGGTGTCGGCACCGCGACGATGAACACATCGTGCCCGGCGAGCGCGGCCGGATCGTCGGACAGGTGCAGTTTTTCCAGCCAGGGCTGGTCTTCCGCGCCGGTTTCGCCGGTGCTGTCGTGGCCGGCGGCCAGTGCGCGGATGCGGGCACGGTCCAGATCCAGGCCGAAGGTGTGGAACTGGCGGGCGAAGGCCAGCGCCAGCGGCAGGCCGACGTAGCCCAGGCCGACGATGGCGATGCGGGCGGAATCGAGCGCGGGAAGCGGGGAAATCGAAGGCGTATTCACGTTGCCATTGTGTCACGTCAGGCTGCCGCCAGAAGCGCCTGGACGGCATCGCGGGCGCGCCGCTTGTCACATTGCGACACGATCGCGCATTGCCGATCCGGCACACTCCGGCGATCATGCCCGCCCGTGTGCTCCGCGCACAGCGCCGGTCCGGCGCCTGACAACCGCTGCGGCAGGGGCCGCACGGCGCCACCTTGCACCTGTCCTTTTCAACCCCGGGAGATGCCAATGACGATCCTGCTGCGCCTGTTGCTGGCGGCCATCGTGCTGGCCGTGCCGCTGTCCGGGCAGGCACGCGACATCCGGCTGTTGAATGTCTCCTACGACCCCACGCGCGAACTGTTCCGCGACATCAACGAGAGCTTCGCCGCGCACTGGCTGGAGAAGACCGGCGACACCGTGCGGGTGCAGGCGTCGCATGGCGGTTCCGGCAAGCAGGCGCGTTCGGTGATCGACGGGCTGCCGGCCGATGTGGTGACGCTGGCGCTGGGCTACGACATCGATGCCATCGCCGCGCACGGCCGCAGGTTGTCGCCGGACTGGCAGCAGCGCCTGCCGTTCAACAGCACGCCGTTCACCTCGACCATCGTGTTCCTGGTGCGCGCCGGCAATCCGAAGGACATCCACGATTGGGGCGATCTGGCACGCGAAGGCGTGCGCGTGGTGACACCCAATCCCAAGACCTCCGGCGGTGCGCGCTGGAACCATCTGGCCGCCTACGCCTGGGCGCTGCGCGAGCACGACGGCGATGCGCAAGCCGCGCAACGCTGGATCGGCACGCTGTACCGCAACGTGCCCGTGCTGGATACCGGCGCGCGCGGCGCCACCACTACCTTCGTGCAGCGCGGTATCGGCGATGTGCTGATCACCTGGGAAAACGAGGCCCACCTGGCCTTGCGCGAGCTGGGCGCGGATGCGCTGCAGATCGTCACGCCATCGCTGTCGATCCTGGCCGAACCGCCGGTCGCGGTGGTGGATCGCGTGGTCAAGCGCAAGCAGACCGAAGCGGTGGCGCAGGCCTATCTGGAATACCTCTACACCCCGGAAGGCCAGCGCATCGCGGCCCGCCATTTCTACCGCCCGCGCCATCCCGAACACGCTGATCCGGCCGACATGGCGCGGTTCGATACGCTTGAAATGGTCACGATTGCCGATTTCGGCGGCTGGGCTGCCGCGCATCAGGCCCACTTCGCCGAAGGCGGGCTGTTCGACCGGATCTACACGGCACCGCGATGATGCCGCCACGCCTGCCATCGCCCTGGATTCACGCATGGACACACGAAG
>Ga0172382_10009576_pt1 | contig 13181 bp, 14 predicted proteins | sample Leawel138RmetaG_FD_122245 | JGI IMG/M metagenome (GOLD analysis project Ga0172382, IMG submission 122245) | Leachate microbial communities from a municipal landfill in Southern Ontario, Canada - Leachate well 138R metaG | ecosystem: Engineered > Solid waste > Landfill > Unclassified | place...
GCTCCTTTGTGTATACTGCATTGGGAATTCTTTCCATTTAGACACCTCCATCATCTCTTTTTACAGCACTTTTGGTGTCCATTCAAAGCATCTTACGTCAGGTTGTGCCTATCGGCGAATTGGTTGAAGCCGTAAAACGGAAAGACCCATCGCACCAACCGGAAGAGCAATTCACCTACATCGATATTGCGGGCGTGAATGGTCAGATGGGCCTCATTACGGACGCTAAGACATTGGTGGGCTCAGAAGCCCCAAGCAGGGCAAGGCAGATTATCAATACAAACGACGTGATCATCTCAACTGTCCGCCCATATCTTCGAGCAACGGCTCTTGTCCCCGCCCAATACGACAACCAGATTTGCAGCACTGGATTCTGCGTCTTGAGAGCGAAGGGAGGGATAGGGTTTGGCTTCTTGTATGCCCTTTCCCGCTTGCAGTGGTTCACAGACCAGCTTAACGCACGCGCCCGTGGAGCTTCTTATCCAGCTGTGACAGACGCGGACATTTTTAACTTAAGCGTGCCACGCCAAAAGGAGCGAGATGCACTCAAGAGGTTTGACCGCAAGATACTTGATCTCTTTGTGCTACAGAACAAGCGACGCGGAGTTGCTGCCAGAATTGATAACCTATTTGAGACGCTACTTCACCGCGCCTTTACCGGCGACCTCACGGCCAAGTGGCGTGAGGCGCATATGAAAGAGCTTCTCAAAGAGCTGGAAGAACAAACCAGGTCTCTTGATAAAACACATTAACCGAAATTAACGAGAGGTTTAACCATGATCTCAGGTCTCACAATAGGAAATTTCAAGGCATTTTCCGAGACGCAACACATTCCCATCCGCCCCATAACGATCATCTTCGGGCCTAACAGCTCAGGGAAGTCCAGCATAATCCATAGTCTCATTCTTGCCCACGAAGCATTGCGAACCGGCAATCTCGATATAAACCGGACGGAGCTCGGAGGGGATTCAATCGATCTCGGTGGGTTCAAACAATATATTTATAATCGAGATGCAGATAGAAGTATGGAATACCGCATTTCTTTGAGGTCAGAGCTTTTTGAAGGACGTTTAAAGGAAATTTTTCATTCAGCCAAAGAAGTTATGATCGAAATTACAGTAGGAATGGTCAAAAAAGACGAGAGTGCTGTTCTTTATGAAACATTCAAAGAAATAACTCACGATGCCGATGTAGACATGAATGAAATGCAAGTGTCTGATTTACTCGATGCACTTCGAGAATCAGAATCAAAAGGTCGAAAACGATTAAGAACAGAAAATAAAGAAGAGCTTTATCTAAAAAGTCTTACTCTCAATGAATGGCTAAAACAGGGCAATGAGCCGAAGGTTACCTCCTATGCAATTCGAGTTGATGGCGAATCCTTCCTGAAAATGAGCCGCCGCATGGGTGGGGTCTTTCGCATTGATACCATTAATGATGAACATCCTGTAATGAAAGAGTTGTTGGATGCCCTCATATTGTCATCGACAACAACCGGCACCTTAACAAACAACGATTATGAATTGCTTAAATCGGTTTTGTCCGATCTGGTTTCGAAGATTTCCACAGAACCCACTGATTTTATCCCGCTTGGTATTCAAGAATTCAGTAAAGATCCGGAAGATTATCTGATTGCGATCAGCAAAGACAAACGAGCCGAAGATATGAGATCGGCATTCCATCTTTTCATCCCCCGTATATTGCATGAAATCTTGTCCAACATAGCCAGTGTGTTGGAAAGTCAGTTTAATCGCCTGAAATATCTGGGGCCGTTACGATCATACCCACCCCGCCATGTCGCCTTTACACAGTATCACGATTCAAATTGGTATGCAGGTGGCGGATTCGCGTGGGAAGAAGTGCGAAAACGTATCGATCTGAGAAACAAGATAAATCAGTGGCTCGGGGATGCAAAAAAACTTAAAACACCGTATGAACTCAGAGTACGACACCTCCTCACAATAGACGATTTGGATAAACATTATCAAAAACGTATCGGTCTAATTGAAGAAGAGAAGGCAGAGGAAGAGTATGAATATGAAGAGGATGACGGCACTACCGTTATGGGAGACATGTTTGGTGACTTGTATAATGTTTTGAATGACCTAAAAATTCTGGAACCGCAGATTTCGGAGATAGGTGAACTGGTGCTGCTGGATAAAAGAACCGGAACGGTCGTCAGCCACAGAGACGTTGGCATTGGTGTTTCGCAGGTACTTCCCGTCCTCGTGAGTGCATACGCAAACAAAAATTCAGTGATTGCAATAGAACAACCTGAGATACATTTGCACCCTGCCTTGCAGGCTGAACTCGGTGATGTCTTCATTGAATCAGCATTGGGTGAAAATAAAAATATTTTTTTAATTGAGAGCCATAGCGAACATTTAATCCTGCGCATCTTAAAAAGGGTACGGCAAACGGCAAGAGGACAGAATCAACTTACTCCACCAATAAAGCCAGAAGATATATCAATGCTATATGTCGAAGGCACTTCAAAGGGAGCTTACATACGATCTTTGCGCGTAGATGAACAGGGGCGAATCATCGATCGTGTGCCCGGAGGATTTTTTGAGGAAGATTTCGAGGAGCTCTTTTGATGTTTTTCTATGTTCACATGGACCCGGCAGTGATATCCGATGCCTGGATAAAAGGAGATTTTGCTGTTCAGGCATTAATCGGCGTGCTGAGAGGGTTTGTACAGAATTCTGCCATTGCGGATTTTGAAGACTATCGCATTCAATCTGAAATAAAAAATAAGGTTGACGAATTACCGGATGATTTTGATCGTAAGATCATAAAATCGATCTTGGCTGCCCTTCAGAAGCGAAATCGATTTATATATTGTTTTGTACCTGATTATACAAATGAACGATCGGATCTAGAATGTGTATTCGAACAGGCCGAAAAATGTCTGATTGACCTGATATTACTCAAGTCTATCCCAAACGAATTTGACACTCCTAACCGGATTGAAGTTGTCACATTGTCGAACTATCAAAGATCATCATTCGAGCATCGAAGAAGCTTGCTTGCATCGGATGGACGTACTTTTATAGGTGGCGAACATGAAGAGTATGAATTCTTGAATCTATACCTAGGCAAGATATTTCGATATGCAACTCGAATAGAGTTTTGCGATAAACTCTTTGGATCGAAATTCGCAGACAATTACATCCATACAATAAAAATAATGTTTAAATGGCTCGGGGGCCTACCCATTGACCAAGGCAATTGCAGATTAATTTTTCATTGCGGCATGCCACCGGGGTATACGAAGAAACATATTCAAGAGCGCATTTCAAGCTTTCAAAGCAAATATCTGACTTCTACAAAAATTGAGATACAGTTCTACCAATCTACCGAAGATGAGCAATGCCTCCCTCATGACCGGTTTATTACCAGCGATCAAATTTCGCTTACTGTTGGTAGAGGAATGGATTTTTTGGACAAAAAAACACATAAAAACAGAGATGTCACAATCGGACTAAAAAGTATAGATGAAGTAAGTCGTTTGTTGGAAAGCTATACCAAGGATATAGAAGAAAGAGTCACTATTTCGGGTCAAAGGGCGGTTGAATCTTAAGAGAGTTAAAAAATCTCTTTTCTGCATCGGGGTGATAGAGAAAGAATTGAGCGATGCATTCCCAGTCCATAACGATCGTCTCTTTCTCGGTGTCTTTAAAAGCATCCATAACTGCTACCTTTCTTGACTCCACTTCAACTGCCAACCCTAAATCTAGTTATTTTTTTATCGAAGAACAGATTAACCGATCCGGTCGGTCCTTGCCGATGCTTTGCTACTATAAGTTCTGTTAATCCTTGGAAGTCAATAGGGGCCAAGAAAAAAACACCATCAGAGTCCTGCTCGATGGCTCCTGATTCTCTCAGATCCGCTAATGTAGGCTTTTTTTCCACTCTTGTTTCAATTGCCCGATTTAACTGCGCCCCGGCGATAACCGGTACATTCAATTCTTTTGCCAGTGCTTTGAGTGATCGGGAAACCTCACTGACTTCTTGCTCCCGTGTATTCCATCGGTGAGAAGGAGCCACAAGCTGGACATAATCGACAAAGATCATATCTAGTCCCCGCTCGGCCTTAATCCGCCGAGCCCGCGTTGCTATGCGATTGATGGCAAGGGATGAGGTATCGTCTATATAGAGCGGTAGCCGTGCTACCACATCGGATGCTTGAGCAATTTTAGCCAGGTCATTGTCAAGTAGATATCCTCGGCTGATCTTGTGCCCGTCGACACCTGCCTCTGCCGATAACAAACGGTTTGTCAATTCCTGTGCCGGCATTTCCAAGGAAAAGAATGCGACATTTTTACCAGCGCCCGCAGCTGTTCGGGCCGTGTTCAAGGCAAGGGCCGTTTTGCCTGTTCCGGGCCGCCCTGCTACCACATAAAAGCAGCCATTCTTAAAACCACCTAACAGAGCATCGAGGGATTCGAAGCCGCTCGCGATGCCCGGCAATGCACCACCAGAATTGTACCGTTCTTCAATCCGGCTGAAGGCTTCCTTAACCAGCTCGCGAAGATCCGGATTGGTGGGGTTGTCAGTAATTGTTGACGCAAGTATTACCTGTTGAGCAAAGCCCAGAAGGTCATCAACATTACCAGAAGTTATTTCTCCGGCCTTACGAATGATTTTTTGAGACGCTTCAATCACCCGCCGGATTATTGCCTTTTCTTTTATCAGCGTGCAGTAATTTTCCACCAGTGCCGATGAAGGCGTCGTGTCGATTATTTCGGATAAAAACAAATGCGCACCACCGATGCTTTCCAACGTACCGGTCTGCTCAAGATCGTCAACTAACAGAATAAGATCCACGGGGGTTCCCGCACCTTGCAATTTTACGATGGTTCGCAGGATGTGACGATGTGATTCAAAATAAAAATCATCGATGGATAGATAGTCCAGAACAGAGGGAATGATTGAACTGTCCTCGATTACGGAACCGATAACAGCGCGCTCTGCTTCGCGTGAATAATGACCGAGCACCGAGTCGCCGTTAACCATTGGTTGTTGCTCCTCCTTTCTGGCAATGCAAACATAAGCCGTCGGTCAAATCGTTGGGTAAATAAGCACCGCCACAGCCACGACAGGTAACCGGCGAAATGTTTTGTTCGCTAAGTGTGCTATTGTTTACTGTGCAAACAACCTCGTCTTGCCAGCTTCCTGCATTGAGCCAGGTTGCTGGGTAGGGTATAAATTTTCCGCCATCTTTTCGCCATTGCTCAGTCAGCTTATGTCGTTCGAGGATATGTAACAGGTCGTCCAGTGCAGGCAGGTCGCCTTTTCTTTTCTGCCAGGCCCTAAAGGCTGTGTCCTTATTTCGCTTCTTCGGGTATTCCTTCCAGAAAGATTCAAAATCTGCCGTATATATTTTTTTATTCTTTCTTTCTTCTCTTAATTGCCCCTGTGGGGAAGATGGTCTGCCCTTGTCCTTGCCCTTGTAACTATTTGAATCCTGATAAGTGTCATAATTTACAATAGTAATTATCAATCCCACGTATGCCCTAGTGAGGACCGATGGTCTGCCCTTGTCGGGTGAAGTTTCCAAAGTCAAGGGTTTAATGATAATCATGCCTTCGGATTGAAGCCATTTCAGCATGACCCGGACTTCTTTCAATGTTGGTCTGACCGGCCGCTTATTGAATCGGTACGTCAGGACATCGGCAATTTTGCCGTATGTTGTGAATAACTGCCCGCGATCAAGAGTATGACCCTTGAAAGTGTGCCCGTCCTGGTAAGCAGCAGTTCCAGTGAGCCATTCAAAGAGTTTGAAATACTGCGGCGGTTTTTCCCATATCGCGGATCTGAAAATTGCTCGCGCTGTCAGGAAGCTGCCTCCGGGAATGAAGTCATCTTTCTTCACAATTATGATCTCTTTAGGAACTTCTTAATATTATCGTTTAAATCGTGCTTTCAGGCCTTGCATATGTTCAAAATCGCCTCTTTCAGACCATGCTATAGACCGGGCTCGACAGTATTCGACTTTTCTTAAAGCATCACTCAACAACGCTTTCCTCGATATCCTTTATAATTACTTCAAAATGCACCCCATTTAAACCCGGCCATTCCGCGCCTGTTTCATCGAAACAAACGATTTTATTAACGATGGATATGTCCACACGCGCGGCGCTTTCCCTTTTCCGACGTGCGATTTAAAGACGAATCCCGCTTCGAGCATTTCCCTCCCGTACTTCTCGCGGACCGTCGCAGTGTGATATGGGAAATACTCAGCGATTGCGTCCCATCCGAAAATCATTTTCTCTTCGCTCATTTTTTTTCACCTGAACCTTACCTATGCCCGGGAACGAGTTTTTTGATTCTAGCGTTGAAAAACCCTTCTCACGGGGGGTCTGAGACCGTTTCCGGCTTATACCCTGACGTAAAGGATTGGTTCCGAATCTGTATGGATGTAATGGGCAGGTCCTTGTTTGACATTCCCCAACGGCTCGCCGATCGCCGCCCATGCATTGAAGGCAAAACCGGCGAAAAACCTTCACTGAAACCCGTTTTCCCCCGAACCTATAACTGAAGAGAGGACAAGGACCACAGTGTGCGTTATCCCCTTGGCAATCCTTGACTGCATGGGCATTCCACTGCCTCAAACCCAAGCATTCTTGGCAACACTTTTTAACTATTTCTCGTGGCGACAATATTTTTTTCATTGATTCACCTGGCTGGTGCTGGTTCGTCGTCCGGCTTTTATGAAATTTTCAAGGTCTTCCTCCCGATAGAAAACTCCTCGCCCTATTTTCACAAAAACGGGTCCGCCACCGCGGCATCGCCACGCTTCAAGGCAAGCTTTGGTACGCCTTAATTTCCCCGCTGCTTCTTGTGTGGTGAGTAACATCGAAATTACCTCCTAAGATTTTGTATGGTTTAGGAGGAATTATTAAGAAAAAATATTGTTTTGAATAGTAAGAGGGGTCTGGTAGGTTATGAAAAAAAACAGTGGGCTGGGTTATCCAACCAACCGAATATATAAAATAAAAAGGGGCTTAGGTTTTTTCTGTTTTTTGTTTTCTATTCTATAGAAGGGGCTCCCCCCTTTTTGTTAGGATTTACAACCGTTGCAACGCGTTCTATTGCACCCTTGCTAACTTCAGGATAATGCTCTTTCAGCCAACCAACTATCTGATCTTTATGGCCCCTGTTTGTTTTTATTTTGCCGTCTTGATAAAGTGCTATCCACGCGGCTACTGCCATTTCAAGTTCTTCTGAATAATATGTATGCTCCCTGGTCATGCTGGGTAATCCAAGAGGAGTTATTTTGCCCTCAATTTTAAATATTTCTGAAAACTCTACTGGTATTTTAAAATCTTTTTCTGAAACCCACGACAAGAATGAACTGGGGATTAAGCATAAGCTGTCTTTCTCATAGGGACGGTGAATATTTTTTGTTTTAAAACCGCCAGCCTCAAATGATCTATAGGCAATAGTTCTTATCTCATTGTAGCGATTTCGGCATTTAAAACAAAAGTCTACGATAGTTTTGCAATGTCTATTTATTTCATCATATGACTTTTCAAAGAAGCACGGAAGGTCGAGGAAAACTTCCACACCTTTAACCGTTACATCTTCTAATATATTTTCCCGTCTGTAGGGGTCTATGTCCATACATAAGAAAATAGCTTCTCCTAAAGTCCAGTATGATAACTTACTCCAGTATTGGTAGTCTAGTTTTAAGGCCGAGGCAAATTTTTCTAAAAAAATTGCTTCACTTTTCCCTGCTAAGCTTTTTTCTTCCATTATCCGTGTCCCCTATAATAAGAAGGGGAAGCCCCATTGAGTCCCAGGTTCGCGGCAGCCATAGCCCACTCCCCCTATCGTTTGTTTCCCTTTGCCTTTATTGGTATCTGCACCACGTTATCAGAAGCTGCAATCGCTCCCTGGCGGACAATCCAATCACTAACAGCCTGTATATCCTTCGCCAAGTAACGAAGGTCGTTTGTCTCGGTGTAATGCTGAATGGTCACGTCGCCGCTTATCTTATGCCCCATCAACAGTTTCGTTTTCCAGAAGTCTACCCCGCACTCCCCGGCAATGGCGCGGAAGGTTCGCCGCAGGTCGTGCGCGGAGACATGGTTGCCCGTAGCATCCGAGACCTTCTTAAGCACACTCCGCACCTCTGTAATGTGCCCTGTCTTGGAGCGTGCGGGAAAGATAAATTCTTTTGTACTTGGTCGGTCTTTTAGCATATCAATGGCTGCCACTGACAACGGGAAGGTGATAGATGTTCGATTCTTCGGATCAGGTAATGTCCAATATTCTTCATCCAAATTCACTTGGTTCCAAGTTAGTTCGGCCATTTCAGACCATCTTGCCCCTGTCAGCATAAGGAAGGTGACCGCATCGGCGAGGGTTCTGCCAACGGTGGTTTGGGTTGGCGCTGTTCGTAGTTCCTGAAGAATGTTCCATGCTGCCCCGATTTTGTCCGTTGGTATACGACCGGATCGTGGCTTGATATGGTTCCACATCTTCAGATCCGATATTGCCTTGACGGGGTTTTCAGGTATCAATGGCTTGTCGCCATCTCGGTATGCCCCCATTGCATAGTTGAAAAGTGCGCGAAGGTTTCGAAAGCCTTGATTGGCCTGCGCCGGGCTTCGGTCGCTCAATTCCCTGAACCGTTTTGTTGCTTTGTCTCGGGTAATGGATATGATCGGCTTCTTTGCCCAATCAGAAAATGATTTGTCAAGATGTTTGAAAATATCGGCCCGTGATGATTCTTTTAGGTTTCGCCGATCCTTAAGATATGCCTCAACGACTTGTTCTAGAGTTACAGATTGAGCTTTTGCACGTTTTTTCTCTTTGATGGGGTCAATGCCCTCGCTCATCTTGGAAAGCTCTCTGAGAGCCCGTTTTCGGGCTTCCTGCAAGGCCAGGACGCCATGCTTGCCAAGAGTCACGCGCCGAGTTACTCCCTTTACCCGTGCCTGAACAATGTACGTTCTGGCCGTCGGGGTGAGCCTGACGCCGAAACCTTTCAATTCATCGTCCCATAAAAATGATTGCCCCTTAACCGGCAATTCTGCGTTCTCGATTACATTTTTTTTGAGTTCCATTTTAATCCCTCGATTTTAATGTAAGCAGATTGTAAGCAACTTTTTTCAAACTCAATATGACATTGTAGGGATTGATCTAGTATAAATTATAATTATAGTCAAGATAATACTGCTTACACAAAATTCATCAAATAGCGTCAAAGCAATATTTCAGGGACTCAAAATCCCCCGACCTTACGGTCATCTCGGTTCGATTCCGAGCTCCGGCACCATAAATAAATCAAGGGGTTAGCCATTGCGGTTAACCTCTTTTTTTGTCTCAATTTCCTGTACTGTGCCCGAAATTGTGCCCGCCTGGGATTTTAGATAAACATCCTGCTTATGTGCCGCAAGTTTCAAATCAGTATCGCTTACGATGTTATAACGGTCAAATACCGATCTCGTCTTATGCCCCGATATCATCATTGCAACACGTTCGGGTATTCCCGATCTAACCATATTTCTTACAGCCGTTCTCCTGAAGTCGTGAAAGAGTCGCTTTCCGATTTTGGCATCTTTGCATGCTCTGTTCCATGATCCCCGGATATCGACTATTTTGTCCGTTCTGATTGTGTTAGGGAAAACATAGGGCAGTATGCACTTGTTCGTTTTTTGTGCCTCTCGCTGTCTTGTGAAGATTTCAAGAAGCTCTTCATCAAGATAGACTGTTCGGCCTTCATCATTCTTCGTTTCCCCAGCTTCAAGCCGTACTATGCCTTGAGCAAGGTCAACATGACTCCATGTGAGATTACAGATTTCCGAATATCTCCAACCTACCTTATAGGCGAATGTAACAAAACCATGAAGGTACTCAGGAAGAGCTTCTCTAAGTGCGAGAAATTCTCCATGTTCGAAGAATCCCTTTCGCACATTATTCTCTTTGAGCATCGGAATATAGGGCACACGGTCAACCCTAGGGGGTGTCTGTTTTGCTCCTATGCTGAACATTCGCTTTAATGCCGAAAGTTCCCGGTTTATTGTTGCCGGGGCTGCTCCCGCTTCAAAGCGAGTCTCAACATACTTATTGATTCGGGGAGTAGTAATTTCAACGGCTCTCATGCCTTCAAAGGCTGCTTTGAGATGTGTCAGGCTTCGTTCGGCCCTGTCTAAAGATTTCTTGCCGTTAATGCGATAATCGGAAATAAAATCCTGAGCAAGTTCATCAAATTTGACTTTATCAAAGTAGATTCCCGGAAGCTTGCCTTGCGATATCTCTCCTTCACGCTTCTTGAGAAGGCGTTTCGCTTCAGCTTCCTTCTCGCTTCTCGATGATTCCCTGTAAGGCTTGCCATTCCGATAATACTTGACCCAATACACGTTACCCCTTTTAAAGATCGATCCCATTCGAAAGTCCCTCGCTTTCTCCCTAGAATTATTCACGGGCAGGGGATCCTGCAAATTATTGCTCCATCTTCGCGTCGCTCTTTGTTGCCCTCCGTTACGGTAGTATTTCTAGCGCTGCTGCGACTTCGTTCTGTATATAGCGTGCTATATTTGATATGACATTGCTTACTTTTGCGCCTTTAAGCCGTTCCAATGCTTCCTTTTCACCGCCATCTATCACATCGAGTTCCAGCATTACAGCCAGGGAATCGATCTTATGCAATCTGTTAGCAATTTCATATGTGTCTATATCTACTGTCTTCTTTCTCATTTCTTTATCTCCTTTCAACGTATTCTTTTTATAATGCCATATCACTTTCTCTTTCCGATCCATCATTTACCGCAGCGCCGTAAAAAACTCCTGTAGGACGTAGTTTGATACCTACCTTTGTTTATTTTGTCTGCTGCTTCCCATGCGTTCGATAACTTCTATCTGTTTCATGGATCTTTTCTCCTTTCAAAGTAAAAAACCCCTAGAGCCTTCTCCCGGACCATAGGACCCGCCTTTAACCTCACGATCAAAGGAGACTTCAGGGGTTTTCATTAGAAGTTCAGTTTTTATTGCCCTATGATTTGGAGTTAACTTTATAGCTATGCATCAATGTATCTTTGTATATTTTTCATGTCAAGTTATTTTTAAAGATAAATTGATATCTATGTATCACTGTGGTATTTATCCAAACATGGATGCGAAGCGAAAAAATTACAATACAACTCTCAGAAGTGATCTTATCCGGGACCTAAAGATTCTTGCAGCTAAAAAGGATGCTCGAGTCAATGATCTTTTAGAAGAAGCGATTCAGGACATCTTGAAGAAATACGAAGACAAGAAGGAGAGGTGACAAGAAAAGAGAGACACAAATCTTATAGGGGGGGGTAATGAAAATCTTACGATTTAGCATAGCCATTTTATGTACTTGTGCTTTTATTTTTGGATGTTCGGCACCTGTTAAATTCATACAAACAGGGAATTTATTTCCACCTCACGAAGGGCCGGTTAAAGTCTTTACATCCCCGCCAACCGATATTCAGTATGAAGAAATAGGATTAGTTGCTTCTTCCGGGGGAATTGACCTTCAATGGACACACCTTATAGAGGCAATGCAAAAGGAAGCTTCAGCGTATGGTGCGAACGCTATAATTTTGATATCCAGCAATAAAGACGAAACATCCGGGGTTCTCTACACGCCTAAAGTCGGCCTAATGGGAAACAAGCGCACAATAAAATCATTAATGGCTCGTGCTGTCAGAATTTATTAAGTTGCATTACTCAGATGTGACATGACAGGAACCACCAAAATAATATTAGCATTCTTTTTTGGAATTTTTAGTAGCTCCTTTGGTGCTTGGCTCGCTCATTATTTTAGCGAGTGCCGCCGAAAAAATGATGACTTTAATAAAGCAGCATCGGAGTTTCGAAATGCTTTTCTCCCAGAAATTGTATATTTGAAGCACAATGCAATTATTAATGGTGGGTCGCCTTCTGATCTCTGCGAATATTTGCGGTCAGGCTACCTGAGGCATCTAAAGGCTTTGGAGATATTCAAGAATCACTTATCAGGCAAGAATAAAAAACTTATTGAAAAAGCATGGAAAGAATATTGTTTTCATAAGGATAATCCAGACATTTTATGGTTTGAGCAATATTCGTGGATAGTCCAAGGTAAGGGCCAAAATCGTGATCATGAATTTAAAATACTTGCCCTTGACAGAATTATGAAAATTCTTGAATATGCGAAGGGGAAATAATCCAAGCTTTCATAATTAAGTAAAGACTATCCTTTTATTCGTTCAAGCGTTAGCCCTTACGGGTATTCACTTGTCAAAGATCCAAAAAGCTCTTTTTTCTTCTTTTTGACACTACCTATAGGGTTGATATGCATCATCTTGAGTTTTTCGTTCCTGGAATCATTTTCCTTAGCTCACGAACCCTTTTCATTGATTCTTTGCTTGCCCCTATGCCCTGTCTTGCAGGGTTATTACCAAATCGATATTCATGTGCCGGGCATGTCTTTATAGAACACTCTTCAACGGCTTGTCTGTTTCCCCCCATGCACTGAATACAATGCTTACGAAACACCTTCACCGAAATGCGCTTGCTTAATCGATAAGGATATAAAGGGCAAGGTCCGTTCGTGACCTGATCCCCATTACAATCTCTTACGGCTTCGCGGTTCCACCATTGAGGTAAACCAAGACAGTTTTTACAGAGATATGGTAATGACAACCGAAAAATGACCCACTGTGATCACCGAAAAGTGACCCACCCCTGTTAATGATTAATTACCCAGTTGCCGTCTTGTGTAGAGCATCATTGCTTTTCTTTGTCTGGTGTTTCTTCTTTAAACTTTCTTTTAATCTGTAGCTGTCCCAATTGCAGAGAATGATATGAGCCTTGTGAGTAAGACGGTCCAGAAGGGCTGCCGTCAATGTCGGATCTCCGAAAAGTTGCGTCCAGTCGGCAAAACCAAGATTGGTTGTGATGATGACAGAGGCACGTTCATGGCGGTCGGCCAGCACCTGAAAGAGAAGCTGTGAGCCTTCCTTGGAGAAGGGAACGTAGCCAAGCTCATCCAGAATCAGAAGACCAAAGCGGGAGAGTTTTTGTGTGATGCGGCTGACCGCTCGTTCGCTTCGCGCTTCGATAAGCTCGTTGACCAGTCCGGCGCCGGTGGCAAAGCGGGTTCTGACTCCCTGGCGGCAGGCCTCCAATCCGAGGGCCGTGGCAAGATGGGTTTTCCC
>Ga0172382_10009578_pt1 | contig 13178 bp, 12 predicted proteins | sample Leawel138RmetaG_FD_122245 | JGI IMG/M metagenome (GOLD analysis project Ga0172382, IMG submission 122245) | Leachate microbial communities from a municipal landfill in Southern Ontario, Canada - Leachate well 138R metaG | ecosystem: Engineered > Solid waste > Landfill > Unclassified | place...
ACTTCCTGTAAAGGATATTCTAAAAAAAATAAAAACAAAAAATATTATTTTTATTGCAACATACGGAAGAATGGCTACAGGAAATGTATTATATGAAGCAACTAAATATACAAATGCAAAAATCATTGGTGCTGCATATGTACCAACAAAGCATACATATAAAGATAATGAGAGATTTAGTGATTTTTATAAATTAGATAATCTTCTCTTTAAACTTAAGATTAATGACTATAGAGAAGCAAATATTCCAAAAAGAAAGAAGAATATATTTGCTTGTTTCTTACCAAATATGAGGAGTAGAATTGGTGTGAAGCTAAAAAAGACAAATAACTGTACAAATTGTAATATTTGTAATCAGGTCTGTCCTACAAATTCTATTTTGAATGGTGAGATTAAAAAGACATGTATTAGATGCCTTAGTTGTTTAATTAATTGTCCAAATGAAGGACTTGATGTAAGTTATCTAAAGCCACTAAGAATGTATTTAGAAAAAGATAAATTAACACAAACAATTATATATTTATAATTAACAGCTTATTAGACTAATATTTATTAGTTTAATAAGCTTATTTTTATAAAAACAAGAAATAAATTTGTAGTAAGTTGATTAATGTAGACAATAATGATAAAATATTATAAGAGTATATGGGTAGTGGTTGTAAGTAATGAGTGAAAAAATAGAATTTGAAAAAGAAAAAATTATAATTCTTCTTTATAATGGTAGTCAGTGGGAAGATAAAACATTCTCCATTTACTCTATTTATAAGGCTTTTTATTTTAATAGATTTAATGGATATAATGTATATTTCAATAACAATTCTAATAAATATTTCTATCACAGAATTAATACAAAGTTTTTAAATTTTGAAGAAAATATTGATATTAGAAAAATGGATGTTTATATTGATGGTAGAATAATAAATGCTATAAAAGTGGATAAATTTAGTGAGGGGCATTATAGGGTGTATACTAATAACAATACTTTTACTACAAAAAATTTGAAACTAAAACCTGCTAAATATAATGATTTATATGAGTATTATATTAGACTTGCTAGTTATGCTGGAACTATTGCTGAAGAAGGACAACCATTATATTATTTATCAAGAAGTTACAATAAATTGAATAAGACAAGAGATACTGCTCTATATGATTTTTTTAATAGAGAGTTTAAAAAAATAGAAGATAGTGATATTACAATTCTTCCATTTGCTTTTAATCAAAGTCAGTATTTTGCTATTGATAAAGCTCTAAGAAATAGTATCTCAGTAATTGAAGGACCTCCGGGCACAGGAAAAACTCAAACAATCTTAAACTTAATAATGAATTTTATTTTAAGAGGAAAAAGTGTAGCTGTTATATCAAATAACAATACTGCAATAGAAAATGTTGGTGAGAAATTAGATGAAGAAGGATTTAATTTCATCTATGCTCGTTTAGGTAGTCGCACCAATACCAATAAATTTTTTGAGGCTTCAGATAATAAAGATTTAGAAGACTTTCTTTTAAAATATGAGGAGAAATTACCATCATATTATAAGTCGGATATTAAAGATTTGACTAAACGAATCCAAAGAATCTTACAAATAGAATTAGATGTAGCAAAGTTAAAAGAAGAACTAAGAGAAGTAAAAATTGAAAAGAAGAATCATGATTTACTTGAGAATCTAAATATTCCCTTTAAGAAAAATTTAGATTCTAAAGATTTTTTAGAATTATATAAATATTTAACTTTAAAAAGAAAACTAGGTTTTTTTAGTAAATTATACATTAAGTTAAAATATAAAATTAGAATTAAAGATTATAAATTAAGTGCAATTATAGATTATATTGAGAATATATTTTTGTCTAAAAGGATTGAAGAAATTAGTAACAAAATTGATCAATACGAATTAGAAATAAAAGAAAAAGATAGTATAAACAAACAAATTATTAGTTTATCAAATAAAGTAATTTCCAATCATTTAAGGAAACATTATTCATTCAATAAGTTTTCTAACTTCACAGAAGAAAATTATAAAGCGGATTTTAAGAGTTTTGTGAAAAGATATCCAGTAATTCTAAGTACAACACAGTCATTAATAAATAATGTTCCAGGTGATTTTTGTTTTGATTACTTAATTATCGATGAAGCAAGTCAGTGTGATTTATTGAGTAGTGTTCTTCCTTTAAGTATTACAAAAAATCTAGTAGTTGTAGGAGATTCTAAACAACTAAAGCAAATAGATGAGACAAATTTATATGATCAAGCTAAAAAATTAAAAATTGAACTTGATATTGAAGACTCCTATTGCTATGAGAATAACTCTCTTCTAAACTCAATCAAGAATTCAATTCCTAAAGTACCTACTACTTTATTAAGAGAACATTATAGATGTAGTCCTGATATTATATCTTTTTGTAACAAAATGTTTTATGATAATAAGCTTATAATAATGACTGAAAATGAAGGTAATCATATTTCTATAATAAAGACAGTACCAGGTAATCATGCAAGGAAAAACCCTAAAGGTTCTGGATTTTATAATCAAAGAGAAATAGATGAAATAGTAAAACTAATTAAAAACAGCAAAGATAATGATGTTGGAGTTATTACACCATTTAGATATCATGCAAATTTAATAAAAGAAGAAGTTTGCAATGTTGAAGTTGATACAATTCATAAATTTCAAGGTAGACAAAAAGATGAAATTATTCTCTCTTTTGTAGTAAATGCTTTAGAAAAGAATCCTGAGTATATTGAAAATAGGCTATATGATTTTTTAACAAACGATCAGTTATTAAATGTTGCAATCTCAAGAGCGAAATCTAAAGTAACTTTGATAATTTCAGACGGAATATATAATTCTAAAAACAACTCAATTAGTGACTTTATAAAACATTCTGAATATATTTATGGAAGTAAAGTAGTAAGTAAGTCGAAAATCACTTCAGTATTTGATTATTTATATTCAAATATAAACAATGAATTAAGAGAATCGTTTAAAAAGAAGCCAAAACTTTATTTGTCTGAATTATTAATGAGCGAAATAATTAATAAAGTATTAAGTGATTACAGTTATATTAATTATTCAATGCATGTAAGATTATCAAAGATTGTACAAGCTGGTAGTAATTTTTTAAAAGAAGAGATTGAATATATTAATCATCCTTGGACTCATGTTGACTTCTTGTTTTATAATAATGTATCGAAACAAGTTTTATTTGTAATAGAGGTTGATGGGATACGCTATCATGAACAAAATCAAAAACAAATTGAAAGGGATTCTATTAAAAATAAAGTACTTATTGAAAACGGAATTGATATTTATAGATTTAAAACAAATGAATCAAATGAAGAAGAAAGATTAAGAGAAATCTTAAAAAAATATATATATTAGTAAAAAGCACTTATAAATAAAGTGCTTTTTAAATTTATGAATAAAATACTTCGAATTCGAAGCAAATATCAAGCAATATATTTTTGTATATGTTACAATATAAACATAAATAATAGATTATATAAGGAGAAAAATTATGGAAAAATTATTAGGAATACATCATGTAACAGCAATTACAAGTAGTGCTGAAGCTATATATGATTTTTATACAAATATATTAGGATTAAGATTGGTTAAAAAAACTATTAACCAAGATGATATTAATACATATCATCTATTCTTTGCAGATGATTTAGGAAGTCCTGGAACTGATATAACTTTCTTTGATTTTCAAGGAATACCAAAGAAAGTAAAAGGTGTAAATGAAATATCAAGAACTGGATTTAGAGTTCCAAGTGATGCTGCATTAGAATATTGGTTAAAGAGATTTAATAAGTATAATGTGAAAAATGAAGGAATTAGTGAATTGTTCGGGAAGAAAGTAATCTTATTTGAAGATTTCGATGAACAATTATATGCTCTATTTTCGGATGAAGTAAATAAAGGTGTTGAATCTGGTACACCTTGGCAAAAAGGACCAATTCCAAATGAATTTGGAATTACAGGACTAGGCCCAGTCTTTTTCACAATCAACGATTTAGATCGTATGGATAATGTATTAGTTAATGGTTTATATATGAGAAAGACAGGCGAGGAAGGAAATCTTCATTTATATGAAATGGGTGAAGGTGGTAATGGAGCAAGCGTTGTTTTAGAAGTAATTGATAGTTTTACTCGCTCTATTCAAGGCTATGGAAGTGTTCATCATGTTGCATTTAGAGTTAAAGATAAAGATGCATTAGAACAATGGATTAAATATGTTGGAAAATTAGGCTTTGCTCATTCTGGTTATGTAGATAGATTTTACTTTAAATCTTTATACACAAGAATGTATCCAGGAATCCTATTTGAATTTGCAACAGATGGTCCAGGATTTATAGATGACGAAGAAGGCTACGAAATCTTAGGAGAAAAATTAGCTTTACCACCAAGATTTAGAGATAAAAGAGAAGTGATTGAAAAAATAGTTAGACCTATTGATACAGTAAGAAGTACAAAAGTATTTGAAAAAGAATATCTGTAAAAGGTGATAAACTTGAAAAATAAATTAAAGGCTGTAACTATAATCCTAAGAGCTTCAAAAAGTTTAGAAAAACTGCTTAAAAGCGACATTAGTAGTTATGGTTTAAATACTACTGAATTTGGTGTTTTGGAATTTTTATATCATAGAGGACCACAGCCAATGAGTAATTTATGCAAAAAATTATTAATGGCAAATAGTAGTATGACTTATGTTGTGGATAATCTTGTGAAAAATAACTATGTTGATAAATATAATGACTCAGAAGATAAAAGAAGTAATTTTGTTGCCTTAACAGAAGAAGGGGAAAAATATATTGAAAGTATATTTCCAACACATGAAAATAGAATTAGTGAAGTGTTTTCTGTACTAAGTGAAGAAGAACAAGAAAGTATGATGGAATCATTAAAAAAGGTTGGGATACTTGCAGAAACAATAGCTACTAATAAGGAAGGTAAATAATATGAAATTTATAGATCCAAAAAATAATACAGATTTAGAAAATTATAAATTATTGATTGGTAGTGTAATTCCTAGACCGATAGCTTTTATTACAAGTATATCAGGTGAAGGTGTTGTAAATGCAGCCCCATTTAGTTATTTTAATATTGTATCATCAGCACCTCCACTTGTTTCAATTGCTATATTAAGAGAAAAAGAAGAACCAAAAGATACACTTAAAAATATTTTAGAGAAGAAGGAATTTGTTCTTCATTTAGTTAATAGTGAAAATGTAGAAAATATAAATAAAGCATCGATTAATTTTGCTCCAGACAAAAGCGAAGTTGAGTTTGCTAATTTAACTTTAGTAGAAAGTACAAATGTAAGCGTACCTGGAGTTTTAGAGTCAAGGGTTAGGTTTGAATGTACTTTAGAAAATCATTTTGAAATTAAGGATAATGGTAAAACTATAACAGACCTTGTAATTGGAAGAATTGTTGGCTTTCAAATAGACGAAGAAGTTTTATTTGATGGCAAGATAGACCCTCTCAAACTTGATCCAATTGCAAGACTAGCAGGAAGAAGCTATAGTAAGTTAGGAGAAATATTTGATTTGAAGAGGCCGAGATTATAATGATTCATATATACAATAAAGGAAATAATGATAATACATTACTGCTACTACATGGTACTGGTGGTAATGAAAATGACCTATTAGATATTGGGAAACTAATTGATAGTAATGCCAATGTTTTAAGTGTTAGAGGAAATATTTTAGAAAATGGAATGCCTAGATTTTTTAAGAGATTAAAAGAAGGGGTATTTGATTTAGATGATTTAGAGTTCAGAACTAAAGAGTTAAATGAGTTTGTAGAAAAAATGAGTAAGGAATATGGTTTTAAAAGAGATAAGGTTATTGCAATAGGATACTCAAATGGAGCAAATATTGCAGGTAGTTTGCTATTCCAAATTGCTAATTCCTTAGCTGGTGCTATTTTACTTAGACCAATGGTGCCAAGACGTGATTTTAAACTACCTAATTTGGATGGTTCAAAAGTATTTATTAGTGCAGGATTATATGATAGTATTTGTCCTAAAGATGAATCTATTGAACTTGATAATTTATTAAGGAAAGCAAAAGCAGAAGTCCATTTAAACTGGGTAGATGCAAACCATAGATTAACTTACAATGAACTTGAAGTTGCCAGAGATTGGTATAATAATAATTTTAAAAAAGAGAGCTAGAAAAATTCTAGCTCTTTTAATTAAATATGATCCTTATTGTTGCCTCTTGGGGAGTAATACTCACAATATGGATTTTAAAGTTTATTTGTTCTTTGTTATGGAAGCGGTAGTTACTATGAACATTTCCACCAAACACTTGCCCAACTTGGAATAAGTCATCATCATCTGCAAAATGTGTTCTTGGAATACTATTATTTCCATCCGCTTCTATCAGAGATATTAATCTATTTTTTGTATCTGAATTATTAAACGAAAACACAGAAAAATATCCATCTTCATTTTTTTGTTTACCAACTTCAGGATCTACTACGGAATTTACATGATATATTCTTATCCCGCTAATTGAGAATAATCCCCAATATCCAGCATGTCCTTCATTTAGTCCTGTAGGTGTATAATAATCAATTAAGAAATATTCATCAAAAAATGAATCTTTCCAATCATTAGTAACTAAAATTACATCACCACTTGATTCAAATGGTCTAATTTTAATTTCGAAATTTTCATTAGATGCAACATAAGGAGTAGTCCATCCCATCATAATTTTACTAAATGAGGTATGATCGCCAACAGTATAGTCCATCATATCTGCTCCACCAAGTCCACCTTTTGGACCAACAGAATCATCATAATCATAATAGTCTTCTAAGCCAAGCATATGTCCAGTTTCATGAATGTAAGTTGCTGCATTAATATTTATTTGCTGATCAGTAAAACCTTCTTCAGTAAAGGCTTCATCCATAAAATCATAACCAGCCCATAAATAATAATAAGCTTCTACACCATCATATAATTCTATTTCATCAGTATAATATTGGTAAACATAGGCCCACCATAAGTCGCTTTGATTTTTATCAAAGAAATGAGAACCACCATAATATACCGGGGTTGAGTATATGAAATAAAGCGCATCTATATAACCATCTTTGTTTAAATCATAATCTGCAAAATTAATTTTTGGATCTAGATACTCTAATGCTTCCTTTATTAGAACATAATCTGCATCTTCACCATTATTATATAAAGCTGTATAGAATGATGATTTTTTAGAACTTTGATATACTTCTGTTATTGTACCACTAAATGATAATTTATCGTAAGATGATTTTTTATAATAAGTTTTTACACTTTCCCATCCAGTATCTTGTTCAGTCCCAAAGAATGCTTTATCTAAACGCTCTATTTGATTATTATTAAATCTATAATCTACAAAATCTATAGGAATAATTAATGCCTTAACTTCGCCTTCAGTTTTTAAACCAATTCCGATTCTTTCTTGGATAAGCATTTCTTCAAGTAAAATTAAATCTTTAGGTAAGAAAGGTTCATTAAATTCACTAAACTCTTTAATAATTGTTACTTCAATTATTTTTATAAATTTATGGTCATCTAATTCAAAAATAACTTCTAATTCTACATTTTGATCAGTTTCAGATTGTGTTATTTTACCATCATCAGACAATATCTCTTTATTATAGGAATTATAAGATATTAAAACATCATCAATTTCTATAGGTAAATATAAATCGTCTACTACATAATCAAAATTAATTAGTTTAATTAAAGCTCGATAAGCATTTTCTACTTTTTTTTCTGGTAGCCCGCAACTTGTAATTATTAAGTTTAAGGTTAAGAGGATAAAAATAAGTAACCCCTTTACAAATTTCTTCATAATACTTGATTCCTTTACTTTTTAATTATACTAAAAAATATATTAATAAGCAATATAATCTGAAAACAAAAAACCATTTGGGATTAACCAAACCCCAAATGGTTATTTCTAATTTTTAGTTAAATAATCAAATGCACTTAAAGCAGCTATAGCTCCAGAGCCCATTGAAACAATGATTTGTTTATATGGTACTGTTGTAGCATCACCTGCTGCAAATACACCAGGAACACTAGTTTTACCTCGTTCATCAATTATAATTTCTCCAAACTTGTTTCTTTGTACAAAATCACCCAGAAAATCTGTTGCTGGTACTAAGCCTATTTGGATAAATACTCCATTGACATCAACTTTTTCTTGTTGATCAGTTTCTCTATCTTTATAGACTATTCCATTAACTTTGTCAGCCCCAGTAATTTCAGTTACTTGGACATTTTTTAATACCGTAACATTTTCTAATTTTGAAACTGTTTCTTGAAGAACTTTATCTGCTTTTAATTCAGGCAAGAATTCTAATACTGTTACATGAGAAGACGTTGCTGCTAAGTCAATAGCTGCTTCAATTCCTGAATTACCTCCACCTACTACCGCAACTGGTTTACCTTTAAATAATGGTCCATCACAGTGTGGGCAATATGCTACTCCCCTATTTTTATATTCCTGTTCTCCAGGTACATTGATATTTCTCCAACTCGCACCTGTTGCTAGGATTAATGTTTTTGTTTTTACAATTGTATTATTCGTAAGTGTAACTTCAAATAATTCATTCTTAGTTATCTTTTCAACTTTATTTCCTTTGAATATATTAACATTATATTCTTTCATATGAGCTTCTAAATTAGCTGCTAACTTTGTTCCTTCAGTATGAAGTACGCTAATAAAGTTTTCAATACTTTGTGTATCTAAAATTTGGCCGCCTACTTTTTTCGCAACTACTCCAGTTTTTACACCTTTTCTAGCAGCATATACTGCAGCACTTGCTCCAGCTGGACCACCACCAATAATTAATACGTCAAAGATCTCATTTGTTGATTCGTTTATTGGTGTAGCACCTAATTTTTCTAATATTTCTTCAATACTAATTCTACCACTACTAAAGAATTCATCATTTAAGAATACTGCAGGAACAGCTAAAACATCTTTTTCCTCTGCTTCCTCTTGGAATAGAGCGCCATCAACCATAGTATGGCTAATATTTGGATTGATAACACTCATCATGTTTAACGCTTGAACCACATCTGGGCAGTTTTGGCATGTTAAACTGATGAATGTTGTGAAATGAAGTTTTTGCTTAATAGACTTAATCTTTTCAACAAGATCATCATCTAGCTTCGGTTTTCTTCCACTTACTTGAAGTAAGGCAAGAACTAAGGAACTAAATTCATGACCTGTTGGGATCCCTGCAAATTCAACACCGAATTCTTTATCTATTTGATTAATTTTGAAACTTGGAGTTCTAGTTAATTTTTCTTCTTCAACACTTATTCTTGTTGTAAGAGAAACAATATCATTTATGAATTCCTTCATTTCTAGAGACTTTTGACTATCATCAACACTTAAGTTTATTACAAGATCATTTTCAAGTAATGCTAAGTATTGTTGCAAATCATTCTTGATTTTGTTGTCTAGCATATTATCTTAAATCTTACCTACTAAGTCTAAGCTAGGTGATAGAGTTGCTGCTCCTTCTTGCCATTTAGCTGGACAAACTTCACCAGGATTTTTTCTAATATATTGAGCTGCTTTGATTTTAGAAACTAATAGGCTTGCGTCTCTTCCAATACTATCAGCGTTAATTTCGCATGCTTGAATGACACCATCTGGGTCAATAATAAAAGTCCCGCGTTGAGCAAGACCAGATTCTTCATCTAGTACATCAAAATTTCTAGTAATAACATGATTTGGATCACCGATCATTGCATATTCAATCTTGCTGATTGCAGGTGAATGATCATGCCATGCTTTGTGAGTAAAATGAGTATCTGTAGATACAGAATAAACTTCAACTCCTAATTTTTGTAAAGTTGCATATTCGTTTTGTAGATCTTCTAATTCTGTAGGACAAACGAATGTAAAGTCAGCTGGATAGAAACATACTACACTCCACTTACCTTTGAAATCTTCATCACTTACTGTAATAAATTTACCTTGTTTGAAAGCATTTAAGTTAAATGGTTTCACAACTTTTCCAATTAAAGACATAAAAAAAACCTCCTAAAATTTATATAATTGAAGTGGCTAGATTTTAGCCACTATATGTATTATAAGGTTTTTTGAGGAATATATCAAATGATATGCTACCTCAAAAATAAATACTATTTCCTTTATTAGTATGCTTATTTCTTTTGACTTTTATTATAATTATCGTTATAATTAATTATAAAATTTAATTATCATAAATATGTGTAAATAGTTAAAAATATATTATATGGAGGCATATTTATGAAAAAAAATAGTAAGTTTAAACAAAATCAACAAGAGGAATTAGGGTTATTATTAAATGATGATAAGGAAATAAATGCATTAAGTGATAAAACCCATAAGGATTCAAAAGGTGATGAAAACAAGGATATTAGATTTAATCCTAATTTGAATAGAAAAGAAATTGATGTAGTTACTAGGGAAAATCAACTACGTTAAGTTATAAGGAGAAAGAAGTATGAGTAAAGTTAAACCATATGTTAGAAAGCCACATTATTATGAAACAGATCAAATGGGGATAATCCATCATTCCAACTATATTAGATGGTTTGAAGAAGCAAGACTTCATTTTTTAGATGAAGTTGATATACCTTATGATAAAATTGAAGAAGAAGGGATAATGATTCCTGTTTTAAGTGTGAGTACTAATTTTATTGAATCGGTAAAATATAAAGAAGAAATATCTATCTATGTAAAGATAACTGCATTCAATGGAGTTAGAATGACTATAGAATATGAAATACATAGTAATGAAAAAAATAAATTATGTAATACAGGTGTAACAACTCATTGTTTTGTTGATAAAAACTTTAAAGTAGTTAATCTCAAGAAAACTAATCTTGATCTTTATCAAAAATTCTTAAACAATACTGAAAAATAAAAACAAGCCAGCTGGCTTGTTTTAAATTATATCTTCTAATGAATTTAAATAGTCCATATCCTCTTTAGATATTTTAAAGTTAACATCAAAATTATCTTTAATATATTCTTCATGAACTGATTTTGGTAATGGTAGGACGTCGTTTTCTAAACAAAAACGAATTGCAATTTGAGGTAGAGATTTATTATATTTAGCTGCTATAGCCTCAACTTTTTCATTGCCAAGTAATCTACCTGTTGCAAGTGGAGAATAAGCCTGAACTAAGATATTATTTTCTTTACAAAAATCAACTAATTTTTGTTGTGTACTACCAATGAAATATCTAATTTGATTAACCATTGGCATAATAGTTGCATTATTCATAATGTTTTTAAGTTGGAAGATATTAAAATTAGATACACCAATAGCTTTAACTAATCCCTTATTATAAAACTCTTCCATCGCTTTCCAAACTTCTAGATTTTCTTCATTGTAAGTTTTTTCGCTATCTCTCTTATCCCATGGTTTAGGATGATGAATTAATAGTAAATCAATATATTCTAAGTTTAGAAGTTCTAAAGATTTATTGATAACATCAATTGTTTCTTGGTAAGATTTTACTGCTGCTGGAACCTTAGTAGTAATAAAGACATTTTCTCTTTTAATATTAAAATCTTTTACTGCTTTTCCTACACTAGCTTCATTCTTATACATTGCTGCAGTGTCAATATGTGTATATGAATGTTTAAGTGCAAACTGAACTGCATTATAGCATATATCTCCATCAGGAATTTGCCAAGTACCGAAACCTATTTTAGGTATTTTTAGATTGTTGTTTAAAACAAAAAACTCATTTTTCATAACAGCCCTCCTGTTGATTTCTATTATACATAATATAATATATATTAGTCAATTAATTTGAATAATAGTTTTTTAGATAATTATTTACCAAATAAATATAAAAACTTGCATAATTAAAAAAAATTGTTATAATTTATATATAGGAGGAGAAAATCATGAATAAACTATTTTCTTTTTTAACGAAAAATGAAAGTCATCACATTTTAAGGTTTTGTGCAAAAGTATTTAGAGTTATATATATTGTCTTAAGTATTGGTACTGCAATCTATTGTATAATTACAGGAACAAACTTTGAATTTGGTGTATTTATTGCATATCTAATTCTTGGAATTCTTTCATTTGCAATGTTAATGTTTATTGGTATTTTTATAGAAGCTTTAATTTTAGGATTTTCTAATGTTGTAGAAAACCATTTTGAAGAACTAGTTTTAAAGAATAAAACTGAAGATAAAAAAGAAAATTTTTATCTTAACAAGAAACAAAAAGCTGGTTTTGAAAGTTTAGAAAAGTTTAATGAACTTAGAAAATCTGGAGCTATAACCGAAGAAGAATTTGAAGCTAAGAAAAAAGAATATTTAGATAAGATGTAAGCAGCCTTTTGCTGCTTTTTCTTTTTTAAAGAATATTATTTTACTATTAATAATATTTCTTTTATGATAAACTTATATTATAAATAATAAAGGAGAATATATTTATGAGATGGGAAGAATTAACAGCTGTTGAATTTGAAAAAGCAGTTAAGGATTTAGGTGTTTGTATTATAGCATTTGGTGTTTTAGAAAGACATGGTAATCATTTACCACTTGGAACTGATTATTTAAATGGACATAAACTGTGTGTTAGTGCAGCAAGTATTGAACCTGCAATAGTATTTCCTCATTTTTATTTTGGTCAAATATTTGAAGCAAGGACTTTTCCTGGAACTTTAGCTATTAATCAAAGAATTATGGTAGATTTGATTCAAAATGTTTTTAAAGAAATATCTAGAAATGGGATAAAAAAGATTATCCTTTATAACGCACATGGTGGAAATAGTGCAATGCTTAAATTCTTGTGTCAATGTGAATTGGAACAAGAAAATGATTATCAATTATATTTATACACTCCAGAAGGCGAAGAAAGAAGAAAGTTCTATTGTGAAGTATGTGATACTAAATTACATGGGCATGCATGTGAATGCGAAACAAGTATATCATTATATAACCATCAAGAATTAGTAAAGATGGAAACTATAGATAAGGAAGAATACAAACCTAAAAGAAATCTTGCTCATATTCCTAATTTATTTACTGGTCTTAGTTGGTATAGCAATTATCCAGAACATTATGTAGGCAATGCTAATTATGCTAGTTTTGAAAAAGGGAAGAAATTATTTGAGTTTGAAACAAAACAACTTGCAGA
>Ga0172382_10009582_pt1 | contig 13175 bp, 9 predicted proteins | sample Leawel138RmetaG_FD_122245 | JGI IMG/M metagenome (GOLD analysis project Ga0172382, IMG submission 122245) | Leachate microbial communities from a municipal landfill in Southern Ontario, Canada - Leachate well 138R metaG | ecosystem: Engineered > Solid waste > Landfill > Unclassified | place...
TGCCCATGCTGCGAACATCCGCTTCATGAAAGCGAATGGACAGGCCCTTGCTGCTGGCCAGGATAATATCCTGCTCGCCGTTAGTGGAAGCCACCCAGCAAAGATCATCGCCCTCTTTGATCGTAATAGCTATCAGCCCGCCTTTACGAGGTGTATTGAAGGCTACCAACGGCGTCTTCTTCACCACCCCTTTTCGGGTAGCCATGAAGAGGTAGCCCTCCTCTCGTAAATCCTTGACCGCCACCGTAGCCGTAACCTTTTCACCCGGTTCAATCTGAATAAGATTGATTATAGCTGTTCCCCGCGCTTGTCGGCTGGCCATCGGGACTTCGTAAGCTTTTAGCCGATATACCTTGCCTTTGTCGGTGAAGAAAAGCAGATGATGATGCGTCGTAGCCACAAAGAGATGGGCGACGGAGTCCTCTTCCCTGGTAGTCAAAGCAATAATACCCTTGCCGCCGCGGCCCTGGCTGTGGTATGTCACGGAAGGCAGTCTCTTGATATAGCCGTCACGCGTGATGGTGATGATCATCTCTTCCTCTGCTATCAGATCCTCCGCAGTAAGCTCACTGGCCTCGGTCGGCTTGATCTGTGAACGCCTTGCATCAGCAAAGGTCTTCTTGGCTTCCAGTAGTTCATCGCGAATAACGAACGCGATCTTGCGCGGACTCTCCAGAAGATCCTGCAGATAGCTGATCAGTTTCAGCAATTCTCTGTATTCAGCTTCAATCTTGTCCTGCTCGAGAGCGGTAAGTTGATGAAGCCGCATATCCAGAATGGCTTGGGCCTGGAGCTGTGATAATTCGAACCGGGTCATCAACTTGGTTCTGGCTTCATCGGAGTTTTTGGAGGCGCGAATTATCCGAACGACCTCATCCAGATTGGCCACCGCTATACGTAATCCTTCCAGAATATGAGCCCGGGCCTGAGCCTTGTCCAGATCGAACTGCGTCCGCCTGGTTACTACCTGTTTCCGATGCTCCAGATAATGCTCCAACATCTGCTTCAGGCTCAATATCTGCGGCCGTCCATTGACCAGGGCCAACATAATAACGCCGAAAGAGGTACGCAAGTTGGTTCGCTTATAGAGTTGATTGAGAACCACATGCGGATTGGCATCGCGCTTGAGTTCTATGACTACACGCATACCATTTCTATCGGATTCATCTCGTAGATCCGAGATTCCATCAAGCCTCTTGTCCCGGGTCAGATTGGCAATATTCTCTATTAGGCGGGCCTTGTTGACCTGATAGGGCAGTTCGGTAACAATGATGGCTGCCCGGCCGTTGTCCATCTCTTCGATAACTGCTCGAGCCTGAAGCGTAATCACCCCGCGTCCCGTCTCATAGGCACTCTCTATCCCTTTGACGCCGAGAATCAGTCCGCCAGTGGGAAAGTCAGGCCCTTTGATATGCTGCATAAGCTCTTTAACCGTGATCGAGGGCTCTTCGATCAAGGCCGTAATTCCATCGATTAACTCTCCCAGGTTCTGCGGCGGTATATTGGTGGCCATTCCCACGGCTATTCCTGATGAACCGTTCATCAGCAGGCAGGGAAGGCCCGACGGCAGCACCGACGGCTCTTTACGCTTTTCATCGTAACTGGGTGAAAAGTCCACCGTCTCCTTGTCCATATCGCTGAGCAATGCCATGGATAGCCTGGATAGTCGCACCTCTGTGTAACGGTAGGCGGCAGCAGAATCGCCGTCTATCGAGCCGAAGTTTCCCTGTCCTTCCAGCAATGGGTAGCGGCTGTTGAAATCTTGAACAAGTCTGACGATGGCATCGTAAACCGCCATATCACCATGCGGATGGTATTTTTTAAGCACATCTCCCACCGGACCGGCCGATTTGGATGTAGGCTTATCATTAGTCATGCCTTCCTCATACATGGAATAAAGAATTCGGCGATGCACCGGCTTAAGGCCGTCACGGACATCCGGAAGAGCCCGGCCGATGATAACGCTCATGGCGTAATCCAGGTATGAAGCCTTCATCTCTTCTTCTATATTTATTGGTATAATCTGTTTGGCGATTGCCATACTATGTTCTCCTTTGTTTATATACAGAGGGGTTCAGACGCCCGGACCCAGGAATCTGAATATTTAAATATCCAGATTCCGTACATATTTAGCGTTTCGGGCTATAAACTCCCGTCTTGGTTCAACCTTGTCTCCCATAAGCGTGCTGAACACTTCGTCTGCCTCAAAGGCATCCTCAAGAGTTACCTGCAGAATAAGCCGTTTCTCGGCATCCATAGTCGTTTCCCACAGTTGCTCGGGATTCATCTCTCCAAGGCCTTTGTATCGTTGCAGCGTATATCTCTTGCGTGGAAAGGTTTTCAGCACCTCTTTCAGTTCCTTGTCGTCGTAGGCATACACCTTTTCCTTGCCGGCCCGCACCTGATAAAGCGGTGGCTGCGCTATATAGACATGTCCATTGGTCACCAATGGCTGCATATAGCGGTAGAAGAATGTTAATAACAGCGTTCGTATATGAGCCCCGTCTACGTCAGCATCTGTCATAATGATAACCCGGTGGTAGCGCAGTTTACTCAGATCATAGCCTTCATTTTCTTCATCTTCAGATGTTTCCAGCTCCAGGCCCGTACCCAGCGCCGTTATCATGGCACGAATCTCTTCATTCGCCAGTATCTTGTCCAGGCGTGCTTTTTCAACATTCAATATCTTACCGCGAAGCGGCAGAATTGCCTGATACCTTCTATCACGGCCTTGCTTAGCTGATCCGCCGGCGGAGTCTCCCTCCACCAGATAGAGTTCGCACTGCGTCGGGTCTTTCTCCGAGCAATCAGCCAATTTGCCGGGTAATGTGGAATGTTCCAATGCACTTTTGCGCTTGATGAGCTCACTTGCTTTACGAGCAGCTTCACGCGCTCGAGATGCCGTCAACGCTTTTTCTATAATTTTCTTGGCGACGGCGGGTTGCTGCTCCAGAAACTCCGCCAGCTTCTCTCCGACAATGGTATTCACCAGTCCGGCGAGTTCTCCGTTTCCCAGCTTGGTCTTAGTCTGACCTTCAAACTGCGGATTGAGAAGCTTGACGGAAATAACGGCCGTCAGACCCTCTCTTATATCGTCACCGGAAAGATTCGAATCCTTCTCTTTGAGAATATTATTCTTTCTGGCATAATCGTTTATGACCCTGGTCATAGCTGTTTTGAATCCACTAAGATGGGTACCGCCTTCCGCCGTATTTATATTATTGGCAAAGGTCAGAATATTCTCCATATAGCTATCGTTGTATTGCAGCCCGACCTCCACATCGGTACTGTCACGATTATCCTGAAAGTGGACAACCCTATGCAAAGCGATCCTGGTTTTATTAAGGTACTCGATAAAGGAAGCTATTCCTCCCTTATACTCAAAGACAGCCTCTTCGCCTCCTTCTCGTTCATCTTTAAGAACGATCCGGACCCCCTTATTGAGAAAAGCCAGTTCTCTTAAACGCTGGCTGAGCGTATCAAAGTTGTATTCCGTTTTATCAAAGATTTCCGCATCCGGCTTAAAGGTGACTTTAGTGCCTGAATTAGTAGCTTTACCAACCACTTCCAGTTTGGAAACGGTTACACCTCTCTCATATCGCTGACGGTATACCTTCCCATTACGGCTGATTTCCACCTGCAACCACTCGGAAAGAGCATTGACTACTGAAACGCCGACACCGTGCAAGCCGCCGGAAACCTTATACCCTCCGCTGCCGAATTTTCCGCCGGCATGCAATACCGTCATGGCTACTTCTACTCCGGGTATGCCCATCTCCGGATGAATATCCACCGGTATGCCTCGTCCATTATCAGTAACGGATATAGAGTTATCTACATGTATGATTACATCTATTTGATCACAGAACCCAGCCAGAGCTTCGTCGATACTGTTATCCACCACTTCATAAACAAGATGATGCAAGCCTCTGCCGCCCGTGCTTCCAATATACATGCTCGGGCGTTTGCGAACGGCTTCAAGCCCTTTTAATATTTGAATCTGTTCAGCGTCATAATGAGCTTTTTGTGTATCTACCGCTGTCAAACTACTACCCCCTAAAGGTTTTGTCTCTTAAAATATCCAGGCCGATATTATCGGCCTTGTGAAGCCCGGCACAGAACCGGAACGATATAAATTATACCACAAACATTTGTTTTCGTCATCAAAAACGCTCTGCTGCCGCGGCCGCGACCGAGAGCATGCTAAGACCCGTATACATCAGCCTAACCTACCATAACGCGCCATTAGCCAGCGTGTATAAAGCCTGACGCCCTCCAGCGTAGTATACTTCGGTTTCCAGCCAAGAGAGCGGATATCGGAAGTATCCGCCAGCGTTCTGGTAACATCGCCCACCCATCCTTTGGATCCGCCGGTATATTCAAGACTTACTCCTGAAAGACCTAATTCATCGATCATGGTAGCGGCTATTTCCTTTACCGTAATACTTTCCGCCGTGCTGACATTGAAAGCAGACATTCCTTTGCCATCGGAATCGCCGGCCAGCAGCGAAGCTTGCACGCAATCGGATATATAGAGATAAGATTTCTGTTGCATACCATCTCCAAGAATTTCCAGACAAGATGGGTCCCGACGTAATTTGAAGAAAAAATCGTGCATGACGCCATGAGTGGATCGTTCCCCAAAAATATTGCCATAGCGCAACGCTACACACCGCATTCCTGCCATAGCGGCATAGCTGGAGAGATACATTTCACAGGCAGCCTTGGAAGCCCCGTAATGGCTTATCGGTTGTAGAGGATGTCCTTCAGGAGTCGGCAATACTTCAGTATCACCGTAAATGGTCCCGGCACTGGAAGCAAATACCAGCAGAGGTACTTCCGCCTGGCGCATTTCTTCCAGAATATTCAACGTAGCCGTAACGTTGATATCAAAATCAAGCAGTGGCTGGGAAGCACTGAGACGGACATCCGGCTGTGCAGCCAGATGGATTACAGCATCTTTTCCCGGTATGGCGGCATGCAACAGGGCACGGTCCCTTATATCCCCTTTTATAAAAGCGAACCTGTTGTTTTCGCTATAACCCTCCATATATTCCGTTGTTCCGGCGGAAAGATTATCTATTACAGTTACCCGGCAGCCTCTTTTTATCAATTCATCAACTATGTGACTCCCGATAAACCCTCCACCTCCGGTAACAACTACAGCAGAGCCTTCCCTTAAACACTTCATAGTCCTTCCCCCATTTAAATGCAGTATTTAGTCCGTTCCCATCAATTCCCCAGCTCCATCCATGGGGCGACAGGGATAAAATTCCGGCGTTATTCCGGTTTCCGTCATGTATTTTTCCGCCATCATCCGGCAAAAATTATCGACACAGTCTTCCTGAACCAACGAAATGGTGCAGCCTCCAAACCCGCCACCCGTCATTCTCGATCCTAATACGCCCTCTATCTCCAATGCTCTTTCCACAAGGATATCCAATTCCGGACAACTGACTTCATAATCATTCTTAAGGCTGGTATGAGATTCGTTCATCAACTTTCCAAATCGAATCAGATCGCCGTCATCCAAAGCTATTACCGTCTGGCAAACTCTGTCGATCTCCGTTATTACGTGCCGGCATCGTTTAAAGATAACCTTTTCAAGCATATCTTTATACTGCTCCAGTATCTTTTCATCAACATCGCGCAGGCTGGAAACAGTCGGCACTTTTTCTGCGATCTTCTTGACTCCGGCTGTGCATTCCTCCCGGCGTTTGTTATATTCTGAAGATATCAGACTATGTTTGACCCGGGAGTTACAAGCAATTATTTTATATCCCGAAAAAGGCAACGGTACCTGCCGATGCGATAAATCCCGGCAATCTATCAGTAACGCGTGATCCTTTTTCCCCATAGCACTGATGAATTGATCCATTATGCCGCAATTTACACCGACAAATTCGTTCTCCGCCCGCTGACAGAGAAGAGAAATTTCCACGCTGTCCGCCACAATGCCTGATAAGGTTAGCATTGCCACTGCCGTAACAACCTCTATAGCTGCAGAAGAACTCATTCCGCCACCGGCCGGTATATTACCGTCGAATTCCAATTCAGCCCCGCCGAGCCGGTACCCGGCTTCTTGTAAAGCTTTCATGACGCCTTTAGGATAATTTCCCCAGCGCTCCTTCTTTGAAGGCTCTATGTTGTCAAGGCTGAAGGAACACTCTCCCGGGAAATTCTTCGATCTCATTATCACTACTCGATCTGTTCTGGGCAGAGCGGAGACTCTTATTTCCTGCTCTACCGCTATCGGCAGCACCAGCCCCTGATTGTAATCGGTATGCTCTCCTATTAGATTTACTCGTCCGGGGGCCCTAAAAATGCGTCTCTTATCCCTCTGTGGCACTCTTTCTACCCTCCTCGATAGCCTTACGCAATTCAGCGGCTTTCTCCTCCGGCTTGGTATCGTTGATATACGTTCCCGCACCGGATTCGCAGCCCGCCAGATATTTTATCTTGTCCTTGCTGCGCCGCGGAGGATAGAACTCAAAATGGAAGTGATAGTAAGGATATTCTTTACCATCGGTCGGCCGTTGATGCAGTATCATTATATAAGGCATAGAGAATCCGAAGAGATGATCGTAGCCCACCAGCACATCCTTGAGAATGGATGCCAATGATAAGGCATCATCCATGTCTAATTCCAGAATGGATTCCATATGCCTTCTGGGGTAAATATGGACTTCGTAAGGCCAACGGGCAAAGAAGGGAATAAAGGCGAAAAACCTCTCGTTCTGCGCAACTATCCTGCGTCCATCTCTAAATTCTTCAGATTGGACCTGACAGAAAATACAGCCGCCTTTATCTATATAGTGTTCACGGGCACTATCCAATTCCTGCTGTGCTTTGGGTGGGATAAAAGGATAACCATATATCTGCCCATGGGGATGTGGTAAAGTAACTCCTATTTCCTCTCCCTTGTTCTCAAAAACCATAACGTATTTAATCTCTTCTTTACTCCCTATAAAGTCAAAACGCTCACGCCAAAGCAGAATCAGGTTCAGAATACGTCTGTTACTTTGCTGTGCTAGGGTAGTATTATGCTCTGACGAATAAAGCACTACCTCACAATATCCCTTTGCCGGGGCTACACGGTAGAAATCATCACCTTCTATGTCCGGCGCCGGCGGACATTCATGCAATGACGGAAACCTGTTAGGTAAAACCAATAAATCATAATTTTTAGGAACTTCTTCAGATCCTACACAAAAAGGACATGTCTTGGTGGGCATCAGGGGCCTGTCCTGTCTATGCGTAGCCACAATAACCCATTCCCTCAATATGGGGTTCCACCTCAATTCCGACAAAGTAATAACCTCCTTAGATGCTTTCAATATTTCTAGAAGACGGAGATGCTTTTCTACAAATCATACACATCTCTTTTTCTCCGGCGTGCAACGCGCCGCAACAGATACATTTTACCCAGCCGTGTTCTCGTCTTATCCTTTGGCGACAAAGTTCATGTTCCAAAAATCTGCCGAATGATTCCGCCACCAAGCTATCTTTTATAACGGCACTTATTTCCTGTGCCGTTCTGCTATCTTCCTTATCCGGGCCCAAGCGTTTTGGGGACGGTCCCTCACTATGCTTATAAACGGCTCCCGCCCTAAAACGTATGTCTGTGATCAAATCAAATCCGATTCTCTCGTTAAGCCGTTTTCTTATTTCCTCTTTCTGCAGGGATAATTCCTGCGCCCAGGCAGATCCATTTGTATTTACTGTCATTATACCCGAAAAGACCCTCTGTGGCGAAGTATTTCTGCTTACTCCTTTGCCGACAACTTCCTCCCAAACAAATAAAATCAATTCCTCTCGCAATCTTCTACTATCCTTAAGATTTCTTAAAATACGAGAGATGATTTTTTCAACGGATATAAATCCGCTTCTACTCATTTGTTCCCTCAAACAGCATTAGAGATATTTCCCTCTTTCACCCTGTAAATTGTCGCTGTTGCAGACGATATAAAAGGAATAAATCTTTCTTCCGCCGTAGTTATAAATGCCTGTATTCCCTCTTTGGATATCTCTCTTATAAGGTATCCTTTTCTCTGATCATCCAATTCAGATAAAACATCATCAAGTAAGAGCACCGGCCACTCTCTCACTTTCCTTTTCACCATATCCATAGCTGCTAATTTGAATGCAAGCACTGCTGTACGCTGTTCTCCCTGAGACCCATATACGTGGATATCTCTATCTCCCAAAAATATCCTTACATCATCTCTATGCGGCCCTACCAATGTTGTCTTATAAATATCCTCTCTCTTTGCCTCCTGCCTGATCAAATCACTATATGCAAGAGATATATCCGCCTCTTCCAATTCTTCATACTTACCCATTCTTTCCAGCACTCTGTTAACATACATTATGTTAAGTCCATCACCTCGTTCCGTCAACAGACGATGCCTTTCTGCCGCTAGAATGGATATCTCTTCAAGATATTGCTTGCGCCTTTTTATGATTCGGCTGCCCAAAGTTACCAATTGCTCACTCCAGACATCCGTTTCTTCGGAGAAGGCCCCTTTTCTTTTAATCAACACATTTCTGTTTCTGAGAACCCTGTTGTATTGCTGCAGATGATGACAGTGTAATCTGCTTATCTGGGATATCTCCCTATTTAAAACAATTCTTCTCTCCCCCGGACCCCCTTTTATCATCTTAAGGTCCTCCGGGATGAAACAGACAGCATTTACCTCGCCTATAAGATCAATACACCTTCCTATGTTGGCATTGATTTTAACATGCTTGCTCTTATCTCTGGCTACGGCTAAAGAAACCTCTATATCACCACGCTCTTCTCTACCTAACACAGCTTCCACAAAAGCACAGGGCTCCCCTGTTTTTATCATTTCCTGATCCCGGGCCGTCCTGGGGGATTTTGTAGCCGCCGTTACATATACCGCTTCCAATAAGTTGCTCTTTCCCTGGCCGTTTTTACCGAAAAGAACATTAAGACCATGGGATGGAGCAAAATCCAGTCTCTGATAGTTTCTGAAGTTTACCAGTCTTATTCTCTTTAGATACAATATCTCATCCCATCTTTACCGGCATAACTACATAAGTATACCCTTCTTTTCCTACAGGTCTTATAATAGCCGGACTTAACGGAGTGCCGGTTTTTATCTCCACTATCTCTTCGTCGAGGTTACCGAGAATGTCCAGAAGGTATCTGGCATTAAAAGCTATATCCATATCTTCGCCGTCATACTGCGCATTTATTTCCTCATAAACATCGCCAACATCCTGTGTTACCGCTGTAACGGCTATTCTTTCTGCTGAAAAGCTCATTTTTACTACATGAGAGCCTTCTTTAGCAAGAATATGCGCTCCCTTGACAGCCTTGGTTATTTCGTCTCTGGAAGCAACGGTTCCAGAAGGAAGATTGCCGGGTATGACCTGTCTATAATTAGGATATTTACCCTCGATAATTCTGGAAACCAGAACTATTTTATTATAAATAAAGGCAACTTGATTGGAGAGAACTCTTATAACAACCTCTCCTTCCCCTGAAGAAAGAAGACGGCTTAACTCATTAAACGTTCTTTCCGGAATAATTAGAGCAATCTGTTCTTGAGATAGTTCAGGCAAAGAGATGCTGCGTAATGCTAATCTATGTCCGTCGGTAGCTGCAAGGTTGATATTATTTCCTTCCACTTCCAACAAAACGCCGGTCAGAATGGGTCTTGTTTCATCCTGCGAGGAAGCAAATATTACCTGTCTGATGGCCTGTTGCAATATAGCTGCGGGAATTTCGCATATATCTCCTTTTTCCAACTCAGGGAAAAGAGGGTATTCCGAAGCAGGAAGTGTCCGTATACTATATTTTGATTTTCCTTGCTTTACCAGAAGTTCATGTTCTTTTTCCTGACAAAGCTCTATCTCTTCGCCAGGAAGGTTGGATATTATCTCATAAAGAAGTTTAGCCGGCACGGTAACACTCCCGTTAGATTCCACTTGTGCTTTTACCGCTGTTTTTAACCCTATCTCCAAATCTGTTCCGGTGAAAAGAAGATGGCCTTCCTCGAACTCTATCAGCGTATTTCCAAGAATAGGTTGTGTGCTTCTATTGGATACGGCTCTCATTATGGCTTGTAATGTAGATACTAAACAGCTCTTCTCTATTTTGGCTTTCAACACTTTACCTCCCCCTACGTAGTACTAGTTTAACAATGTACTTTTTTAGTAGTAATAGTAGTAGTTACCTTGATAATGTTGATCTGCTTTCTTTTCAGGCTTATCATGCTCTCTTTGCCTGTGAGCGCTCTGTTGAAAACATTGTTGATGTACGATGCCTTTATGCTTCTTTATCAACAGTTTTTTTCTTATCTTCAATTATCCCTGCGTTGGTCACATGTTTATCCACAGTTTGGGATATGAGAATACTCACCTTTAATTCCTCAATCTTTCAGTTAAGGATTTCAACACTTTATTTAAATTCTCATCGACCAGGCTTAATTTCTTTATTTGATTACAGGCATGTATTACGGTAGAGTGATCCTTCCCCCCAAATTGATTGCCTATATCCGGCAAAGAAGCTTCCGTCATCTCTCGGCATAAGAACATGGCGATCTGCCTTGGGAAAACGATATTTCGGGTTCTTTTTGAGGATTTCATCTCCGCTATCTTTATATTGAAATGTTCAGCTACAGTCTTTTGTATATTCTGTATTGTCATCTCCTTCGGTCTGTTTTTTGGCAGGATATCTTTAAGCACTTCAGTTGCTCGTTCTATCGTGATCGGGGTATTGGTTAACGATGAGAACGCGGTTATTCTTATAAGCGCACCTTCCAGTTCCCGGATATTATTGGAGATGTTGTTAGCTATAAATTCAATAACATCATCAGGTATATCCAGTTCATCCTTATTTGCTTTTCTTTGCAAAATAGCTATTCTCGTTTCGAAATCAGGGGGCTGAATATCTATTGTTAATCCCCATTTAAGCCTTGAACGCAATCTTTCATCTGTAAGATGTAGTTCGCTCGGGGGACGATCGCTGGTTATAACAATTTGCTTGTTTGTTTCGTGAAGGGTATTAAACGTGTGGAAGAATTCCTCCTGTGTTCTATCTTTGCCGGCAATGAATTGAATATCATCGACCAACCAAATATCCACGTTCCTATATCTATTTCTGAATTCTGTTGTTCGTTCCTCGCGTATAGAGGCGATGACATCATTGGTGAACTTCTCTGCAGAAACATATATTACATGAGGGCTGTTTTTGTCACTATTGATATAGTTCCCTATGGCATGCATAAGATGTGTTTTTCCCAGACCTACTCCTCCATAAATAAAAAGAGGGTTATACATAATTGCCGGAGATTTAGCTACGGCCAGCGAGGCCGCCTGGGCAAACCGGTTACTATTACCGACAACAAAAGTATCGAAATTATATTTAGGATTAATGGGGATAAATGAAAAAGCATCTCTTTCCAAGCTTTCTGATGATCTTCGTGATCCCTTTTTTCTCGACCTTTCTATTATCGGCGGCAACTCATCCTCTTCCATAACGACGAATTTTAATTTAACATTGCTGTTACAAATGGCTTTGAGAGTATCTTCGATTGCTCGTGAAGATCTCTTCTCAATCCAATCTTTAGCGAAATCGCTGGATACTCCCACAGTGAAAATATTATCCTTAAAGGAGATGGGCGAAATAGTTTTAAGCCAGGTTTCGAATCCCGGCTTGTTGGTTTTTGTTTTAAGAAGAATAAGGGCTTTATTCCAAATCTCCATATGAGGGGCGTTTTTAGGCATAGTTTAATAAAACCTCCAATAATAGCTGTAAACGGTTACTATTTATTTTAAAATAAGATCAACTTGCACCAACCCTTCCTCGGTAAGCGATCTCTTACCGTTCTCATCACAACGTAAAAGATCTATCTTCTCCAGATACGCCATATCTCTATGCGCTGTGCTAAGGCTTATATTGAGTTCCTTAGCTACTATGCTCGGGCCTGCAATGCTCAATTCCGTAATAAGCAGAAGCACTCTTTTTTGGCGATCCGTAAGTGCCGGCAGCGGTTTTCGTTTTCTTCTACTCTCTTCTTTTTGTTCCGTACCCGTGTCCCCGGATGAATTAGGTCCCAAGGACAAAGTTATAACGGTTCCTTGAGATAGATTATCCTCTATAGTTATGATTCCACCTATGTAGCTCAGAGTCTCTTTAACAATAGGCAGTCCTGAACCAACGCCTTTTATATACTCCTTAACCTGGGCATTTGCTGTGGAAAAACCTGGTAGAAAGGCTTTTTCCTTGTTTTTTATTCCCGGTCCCCGATCGGAAATGCGGATCGTATTACCATCATCCAGGACAGTTATTATAGCATCCTGGAAATAAGCATGAATAAGGTTTTCCACTAACTCTTTAATTATAATATAAGGAAGTTTCCCTCCCTTGCTCTGGGATGCCTCATACGTCTTTGCCGCTAAAAGGTGTATAAATTCAAGGTAGTTGCTACTACTAAGTTCTATTACACGTGGCGAGGACAAAGGAGAATCATATATCGCCAGGCGAACGCGAGATTCCTTTCCCAGCAAAGGGTGTGCGCTTTTATCAAAGGGATGGGAAAGGTTTCCCTCCTTTACCGTAACTTTTCGAGGATACTTCCGCATTTTTCAACACCGTATAATCCTTTATACCAACAATAATACATATTCTGTGAACAGAAGCGGAATCCTGCCTTTCCGACTTTCTTCCGGGCTTTCCAGAAAGCATATCAGTCAACGGAATATGCCGGAAAGCTGTGGAAAAAAAGAGCGCCGAGAATAGAGGGGAAAGGCGCTGTCTTAAAATCTTTTCATCCGACAAAGTCCCTTCTTGTGCAGCATAAAGGCCGCTTGTTCTGCTGGTAAGGCAATGTCAATAGGATCTTTTCCACAAAACTATCCACAGATGTTGATAACTTTGATTGTTTAGTAATGATAACAGACGAAAAGCCCTTTTTCAATTGGCTTCAATAGCAGCACTTAATTCTCGTCTCCTTTACAAGCCCTTTAGCGACACGATCTGTTTGTCGTCACTACAGTCTAATATGGTATGGGGACTTCTAGGGTGCATGTAAAGTTTTTTGGGACAAGCGAGAGAGATAGCCGTTAGCCAGCTATCATAGAAAGGGATAAAAAAATGTTATCCTCCGTCTTAGCACTCCCGAAAGGGAAGAAGGAGGATAACA
>Ga0172382_10009585_pt1 | contig 13171 bp, 11 predicted proteins | sample Leawel138RmetaG_FD_122245 | JGI IMG/M metagenome (GOLD analysis project Ga0172382, IMG submission 122245) | Leachate microbial communities from a municipal landfill in Southern Ontario, Canada - Leachate well 138R metaG | ecosystem: Engineered > Solid waste > Landfill > Unclassified | place...
CCCGGGGCGATGCAGTTGACCCGGATGTTCTCGGGGCCCCATTCGCCGCACAGGTTGCGGGCGAGCTGCATGTCGGCCGCCTTGGAGATGCAGTACAGGCCGATCTCGCTCGAGCCGCGCAGGCCGCCGATCGAGGACACGATGATGATCGAGCCACCGCCGGCCGCCTTCATGTCCGGGCGCACCATCTGGCACAGCCAGTGGTTGCTCAGCACGTTGTTGCGCATGACCTTGTCGAAGACCTCGTCGCTCATGCCCTCGCTGGGACCGAAGTAGGGGTTCGAGGCGGCATTGCACACGAGGATGTCGATCGGGCCCAGCTGCTTGCGGGTCTGCTCGACCATGCTCTCGAGATCCTCCTTGCGGGAAATGTTCGCCGCGATGGCGATGGCTTCGCCGCCGCGATCGCGAATGCCCTTGGCGACTTCCTCGCAGGGTTCGATCTTGCGGCTGGAGATCACGACGCGCGCGCCGTGGGCGGCGAGGTGCTCGGCGATGGCGCGGCCGATGCCGCGGCTCGAACCCGTGACGATCGCCACTTTGCCGCTGAGGTCGAACAGATTCTTCATGAGGTCTCCTGGGTTGGTCCGGGCGCGGATCCGCACTGCGCAAGCCCCTGCGTCCCGGCACATCCGGCGATCGTGCCGGACACTCCATCCGATTGTATGTAAAGCGCCGCAGCGATGCACCGCCCGCTTGCGCCGAGCCGCGAGCGGGGTATATTGGAGGCCCGCGCTTCGTTCGAGGCGCGGATCCGCGGCCCATGCCGGACCGTATCGCAGCACCCCCGTATCGATACTTGAACTGCATCATGGCAAATGCCTGCATCGGCTGTGGCGTGTGCTGCGCCAGCTATCGGGTGTCCTTCCACTGGTCCGAGACGACCCTGCACGAGTCCGGACCCGTCCCGCATGAACTGACCGAGCCCCTGCGCCGCCACGAAGTCGCGATGCGCGGCACATCGAACGCCTCGCCGCGCTGCATTGCGCTCATCGGCACCCCCGGGGTGGACGCGCGCTGCTCGATCCATGGCCGTCATCCCAGCTGCTGCCGCGCGGTCGCTCCGGGCGACGACCAGTGCGTGCGCGCCCGCATCCGCCACGGCCTGGCGCCGCTCGATGCCCGGCAGATCGCCGAATCGGCGGCCGATCCGGATCCGCCCGGACGCCCCCTGGCCGCCTGACCCGGTTCGTCGGCCATACTCCGGCCATGGAACTGCGCCAGCTGCGCTTCTTCGTCACCGTCGTCGAGTACGGAAGCATGAACCGGGCCGCGCTCGCGCTCGGCGTGGTGCCTTCGGCGCTCTCGCAGGCGATCAGCCGGCTCGAGGGCGAGCTCGCGACCCGGCTGCTGCAGCGCAGCCCACGCGGCGTCACGCCCACCGATGCCGGTCTCGCCTTCCTGCAGCAGGCCCAGCTCGCCCTGCGCCATGCCGAGGATGCCGCGCGCGCCGCGCGCCAGCGCCGGCTGTCGGGACGGGTCAGCATCGGGCTCGCCCCGTCGACGGCATCGATCATCGGCATGCCCCTGGTCGACGCCATGCGCGAGCGCTACCCGGACGTCAGGCTGCACCTGGTCGAGAGCCTGTCGGGCCATCTCGCCACGATGCTCAATGCCCGCCAGCTCGACCTCGCCATCCTGTTCGAGACCGGCAATCCGCAGCGCCTGAGCCTGATTCCGCTGCTCGACGAACGGCTCGAACTCATCGGCCGGGCCGACCTCGCCGGCATGCCGACGACGGGGCGGGTTCGACTCGCCTCCCTGCGCGAGCTGCCGCTGGTCCTGCCGAGCGGGCCCCACGGCCTGCGCCAGGTCGTCGACAGCGCCTTCGCCCGCGCCCGCGTCGAGCCGCGCATCGCGCTCGAGGTCGATGGGCTCGCCCTGCTCATCGATGCCGTCGCCGCCGGTTTCGGGGCGACGATCCAGCCGGCGGCGGCCATGCGCCGCGACGCCCCCACCGAAGGACTGCGCCGGATCGCGCTTGTCGATCGCAATGCGAGGCGGCGCAACCTGCTCGCCAGCCTGTCGGACGACGAGCTGTCGCCGGCCGCGCTCGCCGCCCGCGTCGTGATCACCGGGCTCGCCCGCCGCCTCGTCGACGAGGGCCGCTGGCTCGGCGCCAGTATTCACGAATCGTGAACACCCCTTCGGCCAGCACGCTTGGCGGTGCCGGTTCACCGGCCTAGACTCGGGGCACCCCATCCTCCCGGACCCCCACCGAATGAACCGACCCGATGTCCTCGTCATCGGCGGCGGCAACGCCGCCCTGTGCGCCGCCCTGCGCGCACGCGAGGCCGGCGCCTCGGTGCTGCTGCTCGAAGCCGCTCCCCGCGCCTGGCGGGGCGGCAATTCCCAGCACACCCGCAACCTGCGCTGCATGCACGACGCCCCGCAGGACGTCCTGACCGATGCCTATTCCGAGGAGGAGTTCTGGCAGGATCTCCTCAAGGTGACCGGCGGCCGCACCGACGAGAAGCTGGCCCGCATCGCGATCCGCGAAAGCGCGCATTGCCGGGACTGGATGCGGCATCACGGCGTCAACTTCCAGCCCTCGCTCTCGGGCACCCTGCACCTGTCGCGCACCAATGCCTTCTTCATGGGGGGCGGCAAGGCACTCGTCAATGCCTATTACCGCAGCGCCGAGTCGCTCGGGGTCGCGATCCGCTACGACTCGCCGGTCGAGCGCATCGAGCTTCGCGACGGCCGCTTTGTCGCTGCATTCGTCGGCGATGAACGCTTCGAGGCCGGGGCCTGCGTGCTGGCCGCCGGCGGCTTCGAATCGAATCGCGAGTGGCTGCGCGAAGCCTGGGGGCAGAATGCCGACGGCGAATGGCCGGCCGACAATTTCCTGATACGCGGCACGCGCTTCAATACCGGGGTGCTGCTGAAGTTCCTGCTCGAGGCGGGCGCCGATCCGGTGGGCGATCCATCGCAGTCGCATTGCGTGGCGATCGATGCGCGCGCGCCGCTCTACGATGGCGGCATCTGCACCCGCATCGACTGCGTCTCGCTCGGCATCGTGGTCAATCGCGAGGCCCGGCGCTTCTACGACGAGGGCGAGGATTTCTGGCCCAAGCGCTACGCGATCTGGGGCCGCCTGGTCGCGCAGCAGCCGGGCCAGATCGCCTGGTCGATCATCGATGCCAAGTCGGTGGGTCGCTTCATGCCGCCGGTGTTCCCCGGCACCCGGGCCGAGCGCCTCGACGATCTCGCCAGCGCCCTGGGCCTCGATCCGGAGACCTTCGTGCGCACCGTGGCCGAATTCAACGCCGCCTGCCGCGGCAGCGACTTCGACCACACCCGGCTGGACGGCTGCCATACCGAGGGCCTTGTCCCGGCCAAGTCGCACTGGGCCCGCCCGCTCGACCGCCCCCCCTACTTCGGCTATCCGCTGCGCCCGGGCATCACCTTCACCTACCTCGGCCTGCGCACCGACGAGACCGCCGCCGTGCGCTTCGCCGGCGCGCCCAGCCCCAACCTGTTCGTCGCTGGCGAGATGATGGCCGGCAACATCCTCGGCCAGGGCTACACCGCCGGCGTCGGCATGACGATCGGCACGGCCTTCGGGCGCATCGCCGGCGCCCGCGCCGCCGCTGCCGCCGCCCTCCATCCGGTTCACGAACATGCAGGAACTTGAACGACTCGCCGGCGAAGCGCGCGCGCTCGCAGCCGGCGCACCCGAGGGCGAAGCCCAGCGCATCCTGCAGATCTGCAACGCCTGCCGCTACTGCGAGGGCTTCTGCGCGATGTTCCCGGCGATGGCGCGCCGGCTCGAGTTCGACCGGGCCGATATCCACTACCTCGCCAATCTCTGCCATGGCTGCGGCGCCTGCCTGCACGCCTGCCAGTACGCGCCGCCACACGACTTCGCGGTGAACGTCCCGCGGACCCTCGCGCGGGTGCGCGGGCGCACCTATGCGCAGTACGCCTGGCCGGCGCCACTGGGCAGGCTCTACGAGCGCAACGGGCTCATGCTGGCGCTGGCCACCGCCGCGGGCCTCGTCCTGTTCCTGCTGATGGTGCTGGCGAGCCGTGGCGCGCTCTGGCATCCACCGCTGGCGGGCGACTTCTACGCGATCTTTCCGCACAACCTGCTCGTGGCGATGTTCGGCAGCGTCTTCGGCTTCGCCTGCATCGCGATCGCGCTCGGGGTGCTGCGCTTCTGGCGCGACAGCGAGCCCGGCGCCGGACCGCCGCCGGCCTGGATGGAAGCCGGCGGCGATGCCCTGCGCCTGAAGTACCTCGACGGCGGCCACGGCAAGGGCTGCAACGACGAGGACGACCGCTTCACGATGCGCCGCCGGATCTTCCACCATTTCACCTTCTACGGCTTCATGCTGTGCTTCGCGGCGACCTCGGTGGCAACCATCTACCACTATGTCTTCGACCACCCTGCGCCGTACGAGTTCACCGAACTGCCGGTGATCCTCGGCACCCTCGGCGGGATCGGCCTGATCATCGGCCCGACCGGGCTGCTCTGGCTCGCCGCCCGGCGCGATCGGCTGCAGGCCGAACCGGCGCAGGCCCCCATGGATCGCGGCTTCGCCGCCCTGCTGCTGGCCACCAGCGTGAGCGGCCTTGCCCTGCTCGTGTGGCGCGACACCGGCGCGATGGCGACCCTCCTCGCGGTGCACCTGGGCATCGTCATGGCATTCTTCCTGACCATGCCCTATGGCAAGTTCGTCCATGGCGTCTACCGGGTGGCGGCGCTGCTGAAATGGTCGTTCGAGAAACGCCGCCCGAGCGAAACCGGAATCACCGAGTGAACGACACCCTGACGGCCAGCCGGCTCGATACCCAGCCCTGGTACCTGCCGACCGGCGACGAGATCGAGATCTTCGAAGCCGCCTACGCCGCCCGGTTGCCGGTGCTGCTCAAGGGGCCCACCGGCTGCGGCAAGACCCGCTTCGTCGAGCACATGGCATGGCGCCTGTACCGGCAGGCGGACACGCCGCGCCGGGCCATCGAGGTGCCGCTGGTCACGGTGGCCTGCCATGAGGAACTCACCGCCACCGACCTCATCGGCCGTCACCTGCTCGCGACCGACGCCACCGTCTGGACCGACGGCCCGCTCGCCCGCGCGGTGCGCAGCGGCGCGATCCTCTACCTGGACGAGATCGTCGAGGCGCGCACCGACACCACCGTGGTCATCCACTCCCTGACCGACCATCGACGCCTGCTGCCCATCGACCGGACCGGCGAGCTGCTCGACGCCCATCCCGACTTCCTGCTGGTGATCTCCTACAACCCCGGCTACCAGAGCGTGCTCAAGGATCTCAAGACCTCCACCCGGCAGCGCTTCGTGAGCATCGAGTTCGACTATCCGCCGCCGGCGATCGAGGCCGGCATCATCGCCCACGAAGGCGGCGTCGACGAAGCCACCGCCATGGCGCTCGCGCGCATCGGCGCGAAGGTCAGGGGGCTGCGCGAGCACGGCTTCGACGAAGGCGTCAGCACCCGCCTGCTCATCTATGCCGCGACCCTGATCGGCCGCGGCATCGCACCGCGACGCGCCTGCGATGTCGCGATCAGCCGGGCGGTGGCCGACGACGCCGACATCCAGCAGGCGGTGGCGAACATCGTCGAGGCCATCCTGCCGGCCGACCCGGCCGGCGCCGGCGCTTGAGCACCGACGCGGCCGGGCGCGGCCGGCCCGGCACGCGCGATCGGCTTCCCGCCGTCGCGCAGGCTCCCCTGGCGATGTTCGCCTGTGCGATTCGCGGCGGCCCGGTCGAGCTGCTCGAGGCCGACGCCCCGCCCGCCGGGCACGATGCGCCACCGCACTGGACCGAGGAAGCCCTGCGGATCGCGGCGACCGATACGGACGCGCCGGTCGAGCTGCGGCTCGAGGCGCTGCCGACAGACGAGCATGGAACCGCGCTCGCCCGCATCGTGCGCGCGCTCGCCTGGGGGCGGGCCGGCAGCACGGCACTCGACATCGACGCCTTTCTCGCGCGCTGGCCCGATCCGGCGCGCATGCGACGCCTGCTGGCGGCCTGCGAAGCGATCCGGGTCCGGCCGCGGATCGCCCGCCTCTACCCGGGAGCACAAGCCGGCTTGCGGCGGCTCGATGTCGGCGAGCGCGCGAGCCTGTCGATGCCGGTGCGCGATGCCGCCGGGGTCGGACCGGGCACGGACAACGGGATCGATGCCGGCGAAGCCATCGCGAGCTCGCTGGCCCGGATCCGGCTCGGCCTGCCCACGACGCCCGCCGACGATGCGCTGCCCGCGGAACTGCTCACGGCGCTGGCCGCCCTCGCGCAGCCGGCGGCCAGCGCCCTCGACAGCGCCCGCTGCGCCATCGCCTGCTGGCGCCTTGCGCGCGGCGATCCGCCCGCGCTCGCAACGCTGGCGATTTCCGGGCTGCTGCCGATTCCCGAATCGCCGACCTCGGCCCTACCGCCTTCGGCCGCCGGGGGCGAGGCCGACATCGAAGCCGGCGACGACGGCGAGGCCACCGATCCTCCGCCAGGGGGCGATGCCGGCGCGCCGGGCGCGGGCGGCGACGAGGCCGCTTCGGGCGCGGTCCGCCCGGGCATCGGCGCGCCGGCCCGGCAGGCCTCGGAGGGCATCCGGGTCGATGAATGGGACTACCTCGGCCGGCGCTTCCTGCGCCGCTGGTGCCGGATCGTGGTGGCCCGGCCCGAACCGCGCGAAGGCGACTACCGGGCCGAGCTGCTGCAGCGCGAACGAGGCCAGGCGCGACGGCTGCGCCGCCAGTTCGCGCGGCTTCGCGATGCCGCGACGCGCCGCCGCCGGGTCTTCGGCGATGGCGAGGAGATCGATGCGGACGACATGGTCAGGGCGCTGGTCGAGCGCCGCGCCGGCGCCGCTGCCGACGAACCCAGGATGATCCGTCGCGAACATACCCGGCGCGATGTCGCGGTCGCCCTGCTGCTCGATGTCAGCGCATCGACCGACTTCGTGCTTCGCGATCCCGACGAAACACCGGCCAGGCCCCCTCCCGCGGTGGTGGAGGACGACGACCCCTTCCTCTGGAGTCCGACGCTCTTCGAGCGCTCGCCGCCGGAGGACGACGAGCCGCCGCCGCGACGGGTGATCGACGTCGCCCGCGACGCGATGGGCCTGCTCGCGCAGGCCTTCGAATCGCTCGGCGACCGCTTCGCGATCTACGCCTTTTCCGGCAGCGGCCGCGAGCAGGTCGACTTCCTCGTGGCCAAGGAGTTCGACGAAACCATGGGCCAGCCGGCCTGGCAGGCGCTCGCGGGGCTGGAGCCGATGCGCTCGACGCGCATGGGCGCCGCGATCCGCCATGCCGCCGACCGGCTCGGGCGGCGCCCCGAACGGATGCGGGTCCTGCTGGTCGTCTCCGATGGCTATCCGGACGACATCGACTACGGACCGGACCGGCGCAGCATCGAATACGGCCTGCGCGACACCGCCCGGGCGATCGAGCAGGCCCGCGGCCGCGGCATCGATACCCTGCTGGTCACCGTCGACCGGGCCGGCCACGACTACCTGCGCCGGATCTGCCCGCCCGGGCGCTACCGGGTGATCGGCGAGATCGATTCACTCGCCGGGGAGATCGCCCGGGCCTACCGGACGATGACGGCGTAGGAACCGGCTCAGGCGCTGTACCCGCCCAGCGGGTCGAGCGGCCATGTGCCCGTCGCCAGGGACGAACCGGCTCCCTGGTAGGACATCGGCGCCGACGATATCGATGGCGATACCGGCGCCGATGCGGTCCCCGCCACCGCTGCGTCGCCATCCACCGACGCCGACGGGCCGAACGCGACCTCGTCGTCGACGAACAGGTCGCTCGACTTGAGCGTCTCGCCGCCTGGCGCATCGCCGAAGATCGAATTGTTGACCTGCACGGAGCGGGTCGCCTCCGCCCCGACGTTGCCGGCCGCGTCGACCGCATAGGCGCTGACGGGCCGCTGCCCGACCGGCGGCACCTCGCCGGTGAAGTCGGCGGCCCAGTCACCATCGGACTGCGCCTGGACGATGCGGGTCGTCGCTCCCCAGGTGACATGGACCGTCGACCCGGCTTCGGCCTCGCCGGTGATGATCAGGTTGCCGAAGATCGCCTCGATCCGGCCGACGCGGTCGTTCCCGGCCACCGTGTCGATCTCCGGCGCGGCCGGCCCCTCGGTATCGAGGCGGTAGGCGTAGGCGGCCGAATCACCGCTCGACTGGCCGGCGGCACTGACGATCCGGGCGGTATAGATATAGGTGCCGTCGGCGCCGAGGCCGCTGTCGGTATAGCTCCACTGGTTGCCGTTCACGTCGAGGCGCCCGCTCGCGGCGGCGCCCACGTCGACGCCATCACGCAGGATCTGCAGGGTGCCGCCCGCGGCGGCATCCCACTGCCCCTCGATGCGCGGAGTCGGGTCGTTGGCCGGCTGGCCGCGGGCGATCGTGCCGGTGTTGGGCGCAGCATCGTCGACGATTGCGGTGATCTCCGGCGCCTGCAGCGGCAAGGCCTGGATCACGACGGGCCGCTGCGCGGCCTCGCTCGGGTTGCCGGCCGGATCGATCGCCACCGCGCGGATCGCATGGCTGCCATTGCCGGGCAGGTCGGTGCTCGCGAAGCGTACCAGCCAGGCGCCGCTTTCATCGGCCAGGGCCTCGCGGGTCACGCCGGCGATCTCCACCTGTATCCGCGCGAACGCCTCGGCGCTGCCCGATACCGCGATGCCCGCCCCGTACTCGGTCGCATCGACGAGGTCGTCGCCGGTGATCGGCGCGATCGTCGGCGGCGCGGGAGCGACATCGTCGAGCACGATGCGGTGGCGACTGCTGGCCGCAACCACGGTGCCGGCGGCGTCCTCGATCCGCGCCTGGTACTCGTGCGAGCCCGCCACCAGCGCACTCGCTTCCTGGAAACGCCACTCGAGCCCGTCGACCTCGGCATCGCCCACCGCGACGCCATTGCGATGGACGCGCAATACCTCGCCCGGCGCGAGCGCCCGGCCCAGGCTTCCGGACAATGTCGGCAGGGTGTCGTCGGTGGCCGCGCCGATGCCGACCGGCCCGATCACCAGCCCGAAATCGTCATCGATGCGATCGATGACGACCGTGCCGTCGGGCACCGTGCCATCGATGTTGATGACGGTGGTGGCGAGGTCGCTCAGCTGGCCGGCGGCATCGACCGAACGCGCCAGCAGGGTGATGGCCCCGTCCGGCAGGGCACCGTCGAACAGCACCGTCGTGTTCCGTGGCGCATCCAGGCCGGTGTCGACGCGCCAGGCACCGCTGGCATCGACCATCGTGCGCCAGGTCGCGATCACTTCGCCCGCCGCGGTGGCCAGGCTGAGGATGACTTCGGAACCCGGCTCGCCCGTCCCGGCCAGCACCGGCGTGGCGTCGGCGATGTCCTGCGCGACCGTGAAGACCGGGGCCGTGGGCGGCGTGGTATCGGCCGCGCCATCCCCGCCGCCGCCCCCGCCGCCGGCTGCGCCGGCCACGGCGAGCGCCCCGAGGCCGAGGCCGAGCCACTTCGGCGTGAAGCTCGGCTCGGGCGCGGGCGACATGCCGGCGGCCTGCTCGGGCGGTGCGTACATGACGAAGGTATCGTCGCCCAGTGCGCCGATCGGGATCGATTCGGGCCCGATCGGGGCCACGGCCGAGCCCGCCACCGGCGAGACATCGAGCTCGCAGCGATTCTCCTCGTCGCAGTTCTCGAAGAATCCCGAGAAGACCAGGCTGGCGTCATCGGGCAGGCCATCGACCTGCAGGTCGGGGCCGACCCGCCGCACCACCAGGCTGGCCTCGATCCCGGGATCACCGGGATCCCCGACCAGGCGATAGCCCAGGCCCGGGCGGGCGATGATCGTGGTGACCGGCCCGGCGACCGGAACATGGTTCAACTGTCCGTCGAGTTCCTGGTATTCGATGCGTAGTGCCATTCGGTCCTGTCCAGGGCGAGCGCGTGCGTCGGGGGGCGGACGCTGCTCGACGGTCGCAGCGCCCGCTCGGTCCGGGGTTCGAGGCAAGCAATCTTGGTGCCACCGACCGACGGGCTTGGCGCAAACCCTTGCGGGGCCTGCCGGCGGCCGATTCCGGCAGCGGCGCCCGGGCATCCTGGCCAGCCCGCGCCTCGGCCTTGCCACCGGATCCGTAAACATTCCCGACAACGATGCCGACCAGGATCCGACCGTCCGGGCCTCCGGGACCGCCAGGCCCCAGGCCCTCTTGAAATCGGCGAGGCGATCCCTATAATTGGCACTCGCAAGGTCCGAGTGCTAGCAACAACCGCCCTGGCGGAGGCTGACACCGGACTCTTCATTGGCGCGGTCGTATCCCAGCGGCCGCGCGAAACCCTGGTTACAGACATCCATCCAACGAAGGAGCAAACGCATGAAACTGCGTCCCTTGCATGATCGCGTGATCATCAAGCGCCTGGACAACGAGCGCAAAACGGCGTCGGGGATCGTGATCCCGGACAGCGCGGCCGAGAAGCCCGACCAGGGCGAGATCCTCGCGGTCGGCAACGGCAAGGTCGGTGACGACGGCAAGCTGCGTCCGCTGGCGGTGAAGGTCGGCGACAAGGTCCTGTTCGGCAAGTATTCCGGACAGACGGTCAAGGTCGACGGCGACGAACTGCTGGTGCTTCGCGAGGAAGACATCATGGCGGTCGTCGAGTAATCGCATCCCTCCTTTCGCAAGAAACCCAAACGAATCCGGAGAAATCCACAGATGGCAGCCAAACAAGTCCTCTTCAACGACGACGCCCGCCTGCGCATGGTCGCCGGCGTCAACCTGCTGGCCGACGCGGTCAAGGTGACCCTCGGCCCCAAGGGCCGCAACGTCATCCTCGAGCGCAGCTTCGGCGCCCCGACGATCACCAAGGACGGTGTGTCGGTGGCCAAGGAAATCGAACTCAAGGACAAGTTCGAGAACATGGGCGCGCAGATGGTCAAGGAAGTCGCTTCCAAGACCTCCGACAACGCGGGTGACGGCACCACCACCGCCACCGTGCTGGCCCAGGGCATCGTGCGCGAAGGCATGAAGTTCGTTGCCGCCGGCATGAACCCGATGGATCTCAAGCGCGGCATCGACAAGGCGGTCGGGTCCCTGACCGACCAGCTCGCCTCGATCAGCAAGCCCTGCAGCACCCACAAGGAAATCGCCCAGGTCGGCTCGATCTCGGCGAACTCCGATCCCGAGATCGGCGACATCATCTCGCAGGCAATGGAGAAGGTCGGCAAGGAAGGCGTGATCACGGTCGAGGACGGCAAGTCGCTCAACAACGAGCTCGACGTCGTCGAAGGCATGCAGTTCGATCGCGGCTACCTGTCGCCGTACTTCATCAACAACCCCGAGAAGCAGATCACGGTCCTCGACGACCCGTTCGTGCTCCTCTACGACAAGAAGATCAGCAACATCCGTGACCTCCTGCCGGTGCTCGAGGGCGTCGCCAAGGCCGGCCGGCCGCTGCTGATCATCGCCGAGGAAGTCGAGGGCGAAGCGCTCGCGACCCTGGTCGTGAACAACATCCGCGGCATCCTCAAGACCTGCGCCGTCAAGGCGCCGGGCTTCGGCGACCGTCGCAAGGCGATGCTCGAGGACATGGCGATCCTGACCGGCGGCACCGTGATCTCCGAAGAGACCGGCATGACGCTCGAGGGCGCCAGCATCAACGAGCTCGGCCAGGCCAAGCGCATCGAGATCGGCAAGGAGAACACCACGATCATCGACGGCGCGGGCGAGACCGGCGCGATCGAAGCCCGGGTCAAGGCGATCCGCGCCCAGATCGAGGAAGCCACCAGCGACTACGACCGCGAGAAGCTCCATGAGCGTGTCGCGAAGCTGGCCGGCGGCGTCGCGGTGATCCGCGTCGGTGCCGCGACCGAAGTCGAGATGAAGGAGAAGAAGGCCCGCGTCGAGGACGCGCTGCACGCGACCCGTGCCGCCGTCGAGGAAGGCATCGTCCCGGGTGGCGGCGTGGCCCTGCTGCGCGCACGCGCAGCGATCAAGGTCAAGGGCGACAACCCTGACCAGGAAGCCGGCGTGCGTATCGTGCTGCGTGCCGTCGAAGAGCCGCTGCGCCAGATCGTCGCCAACTCCGGCGACGAGCCGAGCGTCGTGGTTGCCAAGGTCCTCGAGGGCAAGGGCAACTTCGGCTACAACGCCAGCAACGGCGAGTACGGCGACCTGGTCGAGCTCGGCGTGGTCGACCCGACCAAGGTCACCCGCACCGCGCTGCAGAACGCCGCGTCGATCGCCGGCCTGATGCTCACCACCGCCGCGATGGTCGGCGAGCTGCCCGAAGACAAGCCCGCCATGGGTGGCATGCCCGACATGGGCGGCATGGGTGGCATGGGCGGCATGGGCATGTAAGCCAGCAGCCCCGCTGCGGATCCGGGCCGGCCTCGGCTGGCCTGGATCGTGTTGTCGAAGGACCCCCGCCTCGTGCGGGGGTTTTTCATTGGAATGGCTCCTGTCCGAGCAGACAATCCGACTCGGTCAATAGAATTCAGACCGGTGTAAAATGACTACATGGTCATTTTATAGGGGGCGCGATGAAGACCGTCTCCGTCGTCGAAGCCAAGTCCCGCTTTTCCGCCCTGCTGGCGCAAGTGGAAGAGGGCGAGGAAATCGCCGTGACCCGTCACGGCAAGGTCGTGGCGCGGCTGGTGCCCGATCGTCCTCGCATGGCATCCGAGGCGTTCCGCGACTTCTGGCCCGCGGACGATTGCGACCTGCAGGCCCCACCGGACCCTCCTCCGGAAGACGTCGTCGCGCTTGACGATTGATCCATGGCGGCGCCCTACCTGCTGGACACCAATATCCTGATCGCCGCGCTCAAAGGCCACCCAGCGGTGCGCCAGCGGCTGGAAGCCACGCCGCTGGCCGACCTGCGGCTATCCGCCGTCGTGCTGGGCGAACTGGAGTTCGGCGCCGAGAAAAGCGCGCACGTCGAACGTAACCGCAGCCGCCTGGCCGATCTCGTGCAAAGACTGCCCGTGATCGGTGTCGACGCAGGCACCGCCTCTTCTTACGGCCGCATACGCGCAGACCTCGAACGCCAGGGAATCCCCATCGGCGCCAACGACCTCTGGATCGCTGCGCAGGCCCTCCAGGCCGGCGCCGTACTGGTTACCGACAAGCTGCGCGAATTCCAGCGCGTACCCGGCCTGGCATTGGAGAACTGGTTGAAGCCGCTCTGATCGCCAGCAGCGCTCGAACGCGAACCGGATGGGCG
>Ga0172382_10009587_pt1 | contig 13169 bp, 6 predicted proteins | sample Leawel138RmetaG_FD_122245 | JGI IMG/M metagenome (GOLD analysis project Ga0172382, IMG submission 122245) | Leachate microbial communities from a municipal landfill in Southern Ontario, Canada - Leachate well 138R metaG | ecosystem: Engineered > Solid waste > Landfill > Unclassified | place...
CAACTATCCTGATGCTGTAAAGGTCAATTCCACAACAGGCTTTGAGCTTACAACAAAAAGCCAGTACAATCAATTTGGAAATGAGACCGGTGATGTATTGCCTATAAACATTTTAAACCTGCAGCTTGAGGCAGGAACAAACTCACCAGTCGGGGCTCAATACCCTGCAATTGCATTATCTACATCTACTCAAATGGTGATGCGGTCAGATATTGGCAAGAATTCTCCTATGTTTATGAACATTAAATACAGTGTGGCAGGCAACGATGATCGATTGCTTCAAGCCAAGTCGGGCAATTATTCTACTGTATTGATTTATCAGTTGACCCCCAGATAAAGAAATCAAAGATTTATGTCAAATAGATCCTTGGAATTTATGAGAATTGGATTATTAATTCCGGTTGTTTGCTTCATAGCCAGCTGGGCATTTACTGCCCGTGCAGCAGCATGGAATGGTCATCTGGATGGCGTACACATCAGTACCTCGGACACCTTGATCCGGGCATCTGGTGGAGAAATCTTAGGGGCGACCCTTCTTGTTGAGAATAATTTAGACAAACAATTTGTTGGAAATCTGGCTTTTGTCCTTCCTGAAGGAGTGACTTTGCTCAGCGCCCCCCCAGAGGCTGGAGTTCAGCTTGACGCCAATTCCAAACGATATATTACAATTAGGTTTCAAGTCAATTCTGATGCGCCTTCCGGCTTGACCGGACTGAGAATCAATTTGGTCGATCAGGGTCAGCAAACATGGTCCGCTGTGTTGATCCAAGTTCGGGTTCAGGAAAAACGCTTGGTTCGGTTGCAGGTTTTGAATACTATGGAATTGATTCGACACGAAAATGATTCCATCAACGCCACCCTGATTCTCCGAAACGCAGGTAATACAGATGAAACGATCCAATTGGTTTCATCCGTACCCACATTTTATGGATCGAGAAGATTTCTTCGTGAACTTTTACACTTAACGGCCGGCACCGACACCACGGTAAAATTGGGTATTATTGCAGATCGGGAGCTTTTCCAAATGAATCAGTTTCAGATCAATATTACCGGACTTTACGATGACCATGAAGTATTTGGCAATACGAGCATAAGTGTTCAGAACGCTTCTTCTACCCGCAATTTTGATCTCACAAATAATTACGGCTTCAATTGGTACCAAAGAGCCAATCGCATCATTTTGACATCCAGAAATCCCATATCAGACAATCAATCGCTATACATGGATGCCAATTTGCAATTTAACACCTCAAAGGGTCGCCTGGAATTGAACAGCCAACTTTACCAATGGGGTGATGTGAGCAATGTACCCATATTGACCAGCACATACCTCCATTATTCCCAAAATAACTTAGGAATTACCCTCGGCAATATTACCGAAACTTCCGAGAAGTTTATCAATGGAAGAGGCGCAAAGCTTGCTTATCTGGACTCAGCAAGCAATTATTACTTTTCAGCAGGCGTGACTGACAAATCCTATGATTTGCTCAATCGATATGGACGAATGGGATTGGGCACTGGTTTTTCCGTTTTTTCAACCTTTCAAGCGGGAGGATTTTTGCGGGAAAAGGGTAAACGATATGTGGGTACCGTAATTTTTGACCGTGATCCTATAGAAAATGTTGAAAGTTTTCTGCATTCCAGCACTATTCCCATTTTTTCGTCCGGAAAAAATCAACGGACAAACCTGGAAGTCGTGATGGGTGCTGGGGTAAGCAGACCCTTGATCGATACCCTACAACTCTTTCAGACACAGCCTTCATTGTCTGTAGGCGCTCAATTCAGCACTGATTTTAGCAGAATTCATTTCTCCAGCTCCAATTATTACGGTTCAGGTTACTATCCCGGTCAAAGGCGCGGAACGCTCAATTTCAACCAGCGGGCCGGCATCCGATTTGGTGCAGCTAATGCATGGCTGGGATATCAGTTCTTGGACTTCAATCCAAAAACATTTATTTCGCAATACAACCCAACCCAATTAACCACTGAAAGAATAGAAATGGGGATCTCCTGGGGGCTTTCTCCATTCGCAAGTTTATCCGTTATTCCCAACCGAAATAGGGAACAAAGTTATTATCCCAACATCTACAACTCCAATATCAAACAAAATTGGGAAATACACAGTTATAGATTGGAAGGTCTCCTGAACATGCGAAGTCGGAATAATCAGCATGCGATAAATTTATCGATGGAAGGGGGTTACCGGGAAGAAATTACAGAGGGTGGTGCGGCGCTTTACCGGGCAAACCTATCCTATAATTTCAAGAGATTGAACCTCAATGTCAATTATCAGCAGGGTGGATTTTCGGTGTTCGAGTTAATCAATAATGCCGAAGGTACGCAGGAGAATATTTATAGAATGGGTGGAGCGGTGAATTTCAATTATCTGGAGAATAAGTTTTTCCGGTCATACCTTGGCCTGCAATATTTCAAGGACAGTTTTTCAGGTGAGAATCTTGGTGCAAATGCAAGGACCGAAATAAGTTTAGGCCCAAAATCAGCCGTTTTCGGGCAAGTAAATTTGTATAGGTTTAACAGTCTTCATTTGGAATCAGCTTATAACATGGTCAATTTTCAGGTGGGTATCACCCAATCTCTTGTGCGGAATAATGCCAACAATGGCACAAAGCGAGGAGATCTGGAGGTTTTTGTTTTCTACGATCACAATTTTAATGGGATTTTTGATGAAGGAGATGAAAAAGCCAATGAAAAAAGTATCCTGATCAAGAATGTGCTGTTTTTGACAGATGCTTCCGGACTCATTAAATATAAAATGGTTCCTTTTGGCCAATATTCTATTCGGGCCCCGATGGAAAAAGGTTGGTTTGCTCCCGAGGTTTCCTTTAATATGGCACAGAAATCTGAAAAAATGGAGATTGCCCTGCAAAGATCAGGCACATTAAGCGGCACGATTCTGATCAATTATGATCCGAGATTAAATCTGGAAGCCAATACCAATTTGGAGGGCTATACTATTACTGCTGTCAATCAAGCTGGTTATATGACCAAAACCAGATCTGACGGCAATGGTTCCTTCCTTCTATTCTTACCTGAAGGAAATTATACCATTTATCTAAATGAGCAAGAGTTCCCGCCCAATATTTACACCGAGCTTCGGGAACAATCTATGGATCTTGAACCCGGAAAAATCAATGAGCTTCCTCCTTTTGAGTTGAAAGTCCGTGAACGAAAGATCGAAGTCAAACGCTTTGGCAGCACTCCGTAAAGAATATTCGCTTAACTTTGCAGACGAACGTCCTTTTTTGAAGAAATGGCATGGTTTTTAAAACAATAACTGTTTGTTAGCCATTTTTCAAAACGGTTTTTAGTGATATTTTGAAGAAGATCAGCAAGATTGTAGCAAAATCATTATTGTGGATCATGGGTGTAGTACTTGCCCTGGTCCTTTCTGTGTTTGTGCTGATCCGTATTCCTGCTGTGCAGCAATATGTGCTCCGACAGGTGACGAACTATCTCGAAAAGAAAATCGAAACCCCTTTTCGGATCGGCGGCATAGGGCTTGAACTGCCCAAAATGCTGGTACTGGAGGATATTTATGTAGAGGACAGAAATCAGGATACCTTATTGGCAGGTGAAAAACTGCGGGTAGATATCAATATGCTGAAATTGTTCAGAAATGTGGTGGAAATCCAGCGGGTAGATCTGATCGGCGTGAAGGCCCGGATCTATCGCCGCCTGCCGGAAGGGACTTTCAATTTTGCTTATATCTTGGATGCCTTTACTACATCCGACAATAACCCCAATGTGCAGGAACCTGATTCCGCACCGGCCGACAGTACTGCTCCCATGGTCATCGATATTGACAGGATCAATCTGGAAAGGATAGCTGTTTCTTATCATGATGAGGTGATCGGTCTATCCACCCAGATCGGTATAGGCAAACTGAATACCCGCATCGAAACCTTTGATCTGAGTGGCAATATGCATTTCGGCGCGCCCCGTATTGAGGTTGATGGCCTTCAGGGGCAATTGCGCCAGTGGACTTCTGAAATTCCACCGGACACGACCGACGGGGGTCCGCTCCCCCAAATTGACCTGAACCTTATTGATCTAAAAAATATAGATTTTGCCTATATCAATGATGATATGGTGCTTGATAGTCGCTTTGCGTTCGGGGAATTACTGGTAAGACTAGAAAAACTGGATCTCAATCTCATGCAGGCTCAAATCGAGCAGTTAAGCATAGCAGGTGGAAATATTATTTATCAGGATGGAGGTCAACCCCGTCTCAGCAAGGGTTTTGATTATGGCCATATCGGTATCAGTGGACTTCAGGGTAGTTTATCAGATCTATACTTCTCCATGGATTCCATCAGTGGCGAATTGTCCGGGCTCGCAGCCAGGGACCATAGTGGATTTACCCTCAATCAACTGAGTAGCAAATTTATCTATACCGAAAGGGGGATTGAATTGAAGGATTTATACGCCGAGACTCCGAACACGAGGATAAAGGATTACCTGAGCATACAGTATCCATCACTGGAAACGCTCACTGAAAATCTGGAAAAAATCCAAATCCGGGCGGATCTGCAAAACAGCCATCTGGGCATGCGGGATGTATTGTACTTCGTGCCGGATCTGGACACCATGCAATTGCTACAGCCACTTTTGACCCAAACCATCCATGTGGACGGGCAGGTCAACGGGAGATTGAACAACCTTCATATTCCCTCCTTGCGTATCAGTACCCTGGACCATACCATCATCCATGCAAGTGCTGACATCCGGGGGCTGCCGGACATGGATAAACTGGATCTGCAGTTGCAGTTGCATACTCTGGCCAGCAGCCGGTCAGATCTGGAGCAATTGCTTCCGCAGGGATTGCTGCCTGATTCCATACGATTGCCAGAGGACCTGTTGCTTTCCGGCAATTTTAACGGGGGATTGAATGGCTTTGTTACCGATTTGGAACTGCGCACCTCGGATGGCTTCGTTTCCCTTGCCGGCACCTATGATGTGACCACGAATCCCGGCGGCACCGCACTGGACACCAGTTATCAGGCCCAGGTGGCGATCATGGATGTGGATCTGGGCAAGATTTTAATGCAGGACAGTACGCTTGGAAAGGTTTCTTTTGCTGCCGAAATCCAGGGTACGGGACTGGATCCCAAAAAGGCCAATGCCAGTTTCCAGGGGGAACTGATCGGGCTGGAAGCTATGGGATACCATTATCAGCATCTGCTCCTGACGGCGGAGGCATCGTCAGGGATAATAGCGGTGAATGCAGGGAGCGATGATCCCAATATGGATTTTGATCTGGAAGCGCAAGCCAATTTATTGGGTGAATACCCCAAATTGGATCTGGTCCTGATGATTGATAGTGTCAACCTCAAAAACCTGGGATTGATGAAGGACGAATTTCGTTACCATGGCCAGGTTATTGCCCATCTGGAAACCGCCGATCTGGATTTCCTCAACGGCACAGTGGAAATCCGCAACTCTTCCATTGCCTACAATCAGGAACGCTACACCTTTGATTCCATCAAATTATTGGCCAAGGCCGAAGAAGGATCAAATTTGCTGCAGCTCAGCTCCGAATTTCTCAATGCCCACCTGGTCGGTGATTATAAGCTGAGTGAACTGAACGCTGCTATTCTGGACATCACAGCAGTATATTATCAGCCGGATTCGGTGGCCCAAACTTATCAATACAGTCCCCAACAGTTTGATTTCAGCGCCAGGCTTTCCCGCTCAAAATTTGTAAGGGAGTTTCTGCCCGATCTGACCGAAATGAAAGATATCACTCTGGATGGCTCCTTCAACAGCGAGGATAAGTTTTTGATGGTCAAGGCCCTCGCTCCCCGTCTTGAGTACGGAGGTACTACAATTACTGATGTAGGGCTGGATATCACCACTTTTGACAGTACCATGTATTATTCGGCACTGATCAAGCAAATTGGCATTTCCAACATTGAATTGACCAATACCCTCATGAGTGGAACAGTATTGCAGAATCAATTGGATTTTGGGTTATGGATCAAGGACAAGGAAGACCAGGAACGCTACCACCTGGGCATGGGTCTGCAGGTGGATGCCGGCAACTTTATATTCAGCCTGCTGGAAAACGGATTGATGCTCAACTATGAACAGTGGGAGGTAAATCCTGAAAACCAGATCGTATTCGGAAAGGATGGTATCCGTGCCGAGCAGTTTATCCTGAGCCAGAACGGGCAGCAAATGACCATGCAATCCCAAGATTCAACGCTCAATTCTCCGCTCAACCTTTCCTTCGACAACTTCCGTATAGAAACCTTCAGCAAAATGCTGGATAGCGAGCTGTTGGATATGGGAGGCGGCATCAACGGCCGGGCCACCATCTCGAGACTGGAATCCAATCCTATATTCGTGTCAGACATTCGGATTGATCGCTTTTACTTTGGAAATGATACCGTGGGTGATGTGCTGATCAATGTCAATAATGAGCGGGAAAATATTTATTCTACAAAAATCGATATTGTGGGAAATGGCAACGAAGTGAGTTTGACCGGAGAGTTTATCGCTCTGCCGGGACAAGATGCCCGGTTGGATTTTGTACTGGATCTGCATCCTCTTCAAATGGAAACCCTCGAAGCCTTTAGCCTGGGTTATCTGCGTCAGACCAGAGGCAATCTGACCGGCAGACTGGCCATAAAGGGTACACCCAGCGCTCCCCGCATCAATGGCGAATTGCTGTTTAATAATGCAGGAATGAACGTGGGGATGATCAATGCAAACTTCACCGTAGATAATCAAAAAATACTGTTTGACGACCAGGGTATCCGCTTCAATCGTTTTGAGATGAGGGATAGCAAAAACAATATAGCCCGGCTCAACGGCACCATTAACACCGCCACCTACTCGGATTTCAATTTTAATCTGACGGTGAATGCGGACGATTTTCAGGTATTGAATTCTACAAAAAAGGATTTGGACATATTCTATGGCCAACTTTTCATCTCCTCCAATCTGCGCATTACCGGTAGTCTCAACAATCCCGTGATCAACGGCAGCCTGAATGTTGATGAACACACCAACGTCACCTTTGTCCTGCCCAATGACGATCCGGGCATGGTAGAGCGGGACGGAATTATCAAGTTTGTCAACCGGAGTGATACTGCGCGGATCAATGTCTTTGCTCGGCTGGATTCCCTGACCACGACAGAACTGGGAGGATTACGCCTATCCCTGAATATCCAGGCACACGAGTCTGCGACTTTTGCCATCGTGATTGATGAGGGGAGCGGTGATGCCCTGAATATTATGGGTTCCGCTGATCTGACTGCCGGGATAGACCCTTCGGGGAATATTACGCTGACAGGCACCTATACCGTAGAGAAAGGCAATTATTCCTTCACTTTCGAACCTGTCAAACGGGTGTTTGATTTCAAAAAAGGAAGCACAATCACCTGGGCGGGAGATCCGATGGACGCCCGGCTCAATATTACGGCAGTCTATAAAGTAAAGGCGCCGACACTGGAGCTGGTCCAAAACCAGCTTGGTGGCCAGCAGGCAAATCTGTATAAGCAAAGGGTGCCATTTGATGTCAATCTGGGCATTACCGGACAAATGCTACAACCCGATCTGGAGTTCTGGATCGATCTGGATGAAGACAATTCGTTGATTTCACAGGATGTGGCCAGCAAAGTCAATACGGCCCTGGCCCAATTGAGGGAGAATGAATCGGAAATGAACAAACAGGTGTTTTCCCTGATCGTGATGGGCAAATTTATGGCTGCGAATCCTTTCGAAAGTGTTTCGGGTGGTAGCGTAGGGTCCATGGCCCGAAACAGCGTGAGCTCATTATTGACTGCGCAACTCAATAAACTTGCCGGTGATCTGATCAAGGGTGTCGATCTGGATTTTGATCTGCAATCCGGTGATGATTATTCTACAGGAACCGTCATGTCCCGTACCGATCTCAATATAGGTGTGTCGAAAATGCTGTTCGATGACCGTCTCAAAGTGACCATAGGATCCAATTTCGAGCTCGAGGGCAATGCCCGTCCCGGCGAACAAACCACCAATATTGCGGGAGACATTGCGATTGACTACCAATTGTCCCGGGATGGGCGTTATCTGCTGAGGGTATATCGGAAAAACCAGTATCAGGTGACTTTGCAGGGGCAATATGTGGAAACGGGCATAGGTTTCATCATCAATATGGATTACAACCAATTCCGGGAGGTATTTCAGAAGAGCAAGGAAACGGCAGATGAATACAGTACGGATACCCGTGCATTCCAGCGGAGGTTTGACCGGGACAGGATGGAAACCGATTCGATTTACCGGGACAGCGTGCGACAGGTCATCCGGGATAGCATAGGCAGGGAGCCGGGCGGCAGGGAGCGATTGCGCAACCGCCAACAAAACAATAATGATTCCCTGCGCACCCCCAGGCAGGATACCGATCGCAGTGTAGTCCAAAATTTCAAATGGCTATCCCGCATCTTGGAGGAAAGGAGGCGTTTTTATGCATAAGTTGTGGAAATTAGGGGTCGGATTTGGCCTGATATTATGGCTTGCCTCATGCAGTAGCAAGCGGTACATTCCGGAAGGGGATTATTTGTATGTAAAAGGTGAGGTAGAAGTCGAAACCGATACCATTCCTGAGCAATACATCAAACCATTGACGGAGGAATTGGAAGAAATGCTCAGGCCAAAACCCAACTCCAAATATTTGGGTATGCGGCCGCAATTGGCCATTTTCAACGCCATAGATTCGCCGAGAAGAGAAAATAGCGTGAAGGGTTGGTTGAAATATAAGGTTGGGGAGCCTCCTGTCCTACTGGGTGATGTAAACCGCGAATACAATCAAAATCTACTTCGGAACCGTTTGGAAAACCTGGGTTTCTTCAATGCAGAAGTCACCTCCGATACCAGTCTTCATGACTGGAAGGCTTCCGTGACTTATACGGCCATCCCTGGCATTATTTACAGGATCCATTCCGTGACCTTCGAAACCGACAGCAACGAATTGGGTCAAGCTATACAGCGCAGCAAAAATGCAAGTCTGCTGGTGGAGGGTCGCCCGTTTAACCTCAATAATATCATCCTGGAAAGGGAGCGCATAGACAATGAGCTGAAAAATCTCGGATTCTATTATTTCAGCCCCGATTATTTGTTGGTGGAGGTAGACAGTTCGGCCCACGACCACCAGGTGGATCTGTATGTGACGGTAAAAAGGGAAACCCCTGAAAAAGCCAAACAAAAATATTTCATTAACAATATTGTCATCTATCCGAATAATAGTGGCTCCCAGTTGTCTGGCAACAGAACTCGAATTCCACGCAATGCAGAGCTCTATAAAGGTGAATATTACTTTGTAGACCCCGAAAAGACCTTCCGGAAATTTTCGATTGCCCGGACTATGTTTTTCAAAAAGGGAGATGTTTATAACCGCACCGATCACACCCGCACGCTCAATCAGTTGGTCAATATGGGCTCCTTTCGCCTGGTAAAGAATGATTTTGTGGATGTGGACACTGGCAGAAACCTGCTGGATGTCTATTATTACCTCACCCCCATGCCCAAAAAGGGCCTGCGCATAGAACTGTTGGGCAAAACGGCATCGGTCTATAATGGATCGGAAATCAATATCAACTGGCTGCACCGGAATGTTTTCAAAAGTGCAGAATTGCTAAATCTGACGGTGTACGGAGGATTTGAGACGCAAACAGGTGGCAACGTAAGCCTCAACTCAACGTTCAGGCGCTATGGGGCAGAGTTGGCCTTGTATTTCCCCAGGATGATCGCACCTTTCGATTGGCAGCCCTCAAGAGGATTTGTTCCCAGAACCTATATCAAGACCGGTTATGAATTCCTCGACCGCCGCTCTGCCTACAGTCTCAATTCACTACGCTTTTCGACCGGTTACCAATGGAAAGAAAATATACGGAAAGAACACGAATTGGCATTGATGGATGTGGGTTATGTGCAGGCACGCAATATCACAGACACCTACCGGGCGCAAATGGACACTATTCCTGCCCTTCGCTATACGGTGGAGCCCCAATTTACTTTTGGGCCAACTTACAATTTTACCTTCACCAATACCATGGAGGCCCAGCGGAAACACACTTTTTATGTCAGGAGCGGTCTGGATCTATCCGCTAATATTTATGGATTGATCAAGGGTGCGAATTATAAGGAAGGACGGGTATATCAATTGTTCAATGCTGATTTTTCCCAGTATATCAAAGCTGAAAGCGATTTCAGGCATTATCTCAAACTGGGCACGAACAATACCCTGGCTTCCCGTGCATTTCTTGGTTTTGGCTACTCGTATGGCAACTCTTCAATGCTTCCCTATGTCAAACAATTCTTCTCGGGCGGACCAAATAGTTTAAAGGCTTTCCGCGCCAGGGCTGTAGGGCCTGGTTCCATGGAGCCGACTTACCTGGACGAGGATAATATCTTTGCAGACCAGACCGGGGATATCAAGATAGAGCTAAACACAGAGTTGCGGGCGAAACTGTTTAGTGTCGTTCACGGAGCGGTGTTTTTGGATGCGGGCAATGTCTGGCTGCAAAATGCAGATCCCAACAAGCCGGGCGCCCATTTCAGCAATGAATTCATTCGGGAATTTGCCGTGGGGACAGGATTGGGACTTCGTTTCGACCTCAGCTTTCTGATTTTACGTACAGATTTGGGGATGCCCCTACGTGTACCTTACCGGGCAAAAGGAGACCGCTGGGTGTTTGATGAAATCAATTTCAAGAGCAAGGACTGGCGCAGGCACAACCTGATTTTCAATCTGGCAATCGGTTATCCATTCTGATAAAAAAACCTGCCTTCTTTCCGGAAAAACTTCCTTTTAAGCAAGAGATTGATTAACTTCGCACATCATTCAATATACTAAAAATTATTTAATTAAGCAAATAATAATGAAAATAACCGTAGTAGGCGCAGGAGCCGTGGGAGCGACCACTGCCGACAACATTGTCCGCAAAGAACTGGCGGAAGAAGTAATCCTTTTGGACATCAAGGAAGGGCTTGCCGAAGGGAAAGCTCAGGACATTTCACAAACTGCTGCCTTGCTGGGGTTTGACTCCAAGATCAAAGGAGTGACCAATGACTACAGCCAGACTGCCGGTTCTACCGTTGCCGTAATTACCTCCGGCATTCCGCGCAAGCCGGGCATGACCCGTGAAGAACTGATCGGTACCAATGCCAATATTGTGAAAGATGTCGCCCTGAATCTCCTGAAATATTCACCCGATGTAATCCTGGTAGTGGTTTCCAATCCTATGGACACCATGACTTATCTGGCATTAAAAGCTACAGGCTTGCCCAAAAACCGAATTATCGGCATGGGCGGCACACTTGACTCATCCCGCTTCAAATATCAGTTGAGTGAGCGTTTGGGTGCTTCACCCGCGGACCTGAATGCGATTGTTATCGGTGGCCACGGCGACACCACCATGATCCCCCTGATCAGGCATGCTACCTGGAACAGTTTGCCGGTCACAGCTTTCCTTAGCGAAGAAGAACAGGCGGAGGTCGTCAATGACACCATGGTAGGTGGCGCAACGCTGACTAAACTGATCGGCACTTCTGCATGGTATGCCCCGGGAGCCTCCAGTGCGGCCGTGGTGGAAAGCATTGTCCGTGACCAAAAGAAATTATTCACCGCTTCGGTATACCTGGAAGGGGAATACGGGCAGACGGACATCAATATTGGGGTGCCGGTGATTTTGGGCAAAAATGGTTGGGAACGCATCCTGGAGTTGCCTTTGGATGAATCGGAGCAAGCGGAGTTTGCAAAAAGTGCCGATGCGGTCCGGAGCATGAACAATGTGCTGAAAGAAATCGGGGCTTGGTAAGCAATAGTAAATGGTAAAAATCCCAATAAGACTACTGAACTTAAATGACAATGGCTTCCACCTTTTGGTGGAAGTTGTTGTTTTTGACCGTCCATTTGTTGCCGTCCTGGATACTGGGGCTTCCCATACCGTTTTTGATAAGGAAACGGTAGAGCAATACCTGAGTGATGACATTCATTTATTGGATACTGAACTCAAATCCACTGGTCTTGGAACCAATTCGATGCAGAGTTATTCACTGGTCGTCCCCGATCTGCAGATTGGCATCGATCCCGAACGGGCATTGCACCTCAAAAAATATGAAGTTGCTGTGCTGGATTTATCAAGTATTAATTACGCTTACCGCCAAATGGATTTTGAACCGGTGATCGGGGTAATCGGTGGAGATATCATGAATGACTACGGTGGCATTATCAATTACCGTAATCTGATCCTCACGCTTAGGGAGCGGAAATATAAAAGATCCGTACCTAACGTTTAGTTTGATCAGTGCCTAACGTTTAGTTTTTTGAATATCAGGTGCCAGAGCCAAACTGGTCCATGCAGCAAAAAACTGAGAAACTGCCGGCCGCTTGGGGAGTTTTTTTCTATTCTCGTCCCTATCCATAAACTGAACAGGGAAATAAGCATCAGCACCAGACATACCAACCATACCGCAGGTCCACCCGCCATTTCCTGATACTCCAACTGCACAATCAGATAGCTCATGACACCTATGGACAGCAAAACCATATAGGAAAGCAGGGGAATAAGGCGTAGGTAATAATAAATCACGATCGCAATATAAATCGAAGCCCAATTCAAGAAAATATGATATCCATACTTTTTGAGCAGGCCAATTTCCGGAAAGGGGATCATCCAGATCAAGCCCAACAACCCAAAAAAGAAAACGGGAATAAACAAATAATAGAGTGCCCGGCTTCCGGGATGCTTGCTCCATCCTTCGATTTCGGCAAAATAACGGAAAGCCCGGCTTTTATTATCCTCTGCCATTATTTTGCAAATGCCACGGATCGTGTTTCACGGATCACGGTTACTTTTATCTGTCCCGGATAGGTCATTTCTGTCTGGATCCGGGTGGATATATCTGCTGCAAGCAACTCAGCCTGTGCATCTGTAACCCGCTCACTTTCGACGACCACACGCAGCTCACGGCCGGCCTGTATGGCAAAGGTTTTTTCCACACCCGGATAGGAAAGTGCCAACTCCTCCAGTTCTTTGAGACGTTTGATATAATTTTCGACTACCTCCCTGCGCGCACCCGGCCTGGCACCCGAAATCGCATCACAGGCTTGCACTAGCGGGGAAATCATAGCGGTCATTTCGATCTCGTCATGGTGGGCGCCG
>Ga0172382_10009588_pt1 | contig 13168 bp, 13 predicted proteins | sample Leawel138RmetaG_FD_122245 | JGI IMG/M metagenome (GOLD analysis project Ga0172382, IMG submission 122245) | Leachate microbial communities from a municipal landfill in Southern Ontario, Canada - Leachate well 138R metaG | ecosystem: Engineered > Solid waste > Landfill > Unclassified | place...
GGGACATACGCGCCAAGCCAACGCCCATCAGGCGCCACCCACAGATTCTGGCCCGCCAGCAAGCCTTGCACGGCCACCAGCTGGAAGCGCTCTTCCACCTTGACGAAACCGGTGGGCAGGCTCAGGCAGGCACGCGGCAGCTCCTGAGCCACCAGGGGCGCGACGGTATCCGTCGCTGCGAAAGAATAAGAGGTATAGCGCTTCCAGCGCTTGGCCGCATGCTGCTCGCGGGAGACGGCTGTCAATTGTGTCATGGGTTTCCGAACGTGTTTCCGAGATGCCGGGCAAGCCGGCTCGGCGATGCTTTACCTTTTTTCACCATTGTAGCCTTGCGCGGAATCGCGTCAGTGCAGCAGCCCCAGCGTCGTGGCGGGCGCGTCGCTCGGGCTGTCGAGCCAGGGCAGGTTGACGGGCAGATGCCAGTCGGCCTCCTGGGCCTTGTCGATCAGCAGCTGAATGAGCTGATGCATGTGCTCGGCCTGCAAAGGCATGGCAAACAACGGCTCGCGTTCGCAAGGCTCGGTCATGGCCCAAGGCATGGGCAGGCCGGTCAGCGCCATGATGAGCTGCTCGCCCCTGCGCTGCATGGTGAGAGACGTCGCAAGGTAGATGGCCCCTTCCAGCTTGCCGGACTTCTTCTTGGCAGTGTCGGCGGCTTCCGGCGCCGCTTTGCGTGTGGCCGCCGGCGCGCCGGCTTCGCTCGCGGTGCTGGCCTGGCTGCGTCCGGACTTCAGGGCATTCTGATGCGCCATCTGCAGGACTTCCTGCCAATACTGTGCTGGCGTCTTGTCCAGACCGCTGAGCTCCGGCAATTTGCTCAGCAGCTGCGCCAGCACAATCATGGTCATGCGCCGGGTCAGCAACACATTGATGGGATCACGATTCACCCTGCGACTGCGCAGCACCAGGCGATCTTCGTAGGCGCTGAACACAATGTTCAGGCTGAGGCTTAAGGGGAAAGCGCTTTCCTGGGTATTGGCCGTTTCCGGATGGCCGCCGGGCGGTGTGAAGTCGGCTTCTTTCGACATACGGTTTCCTGAGACATTCGCCAAACCCATACAGTAGCACTGTCTGTCCGATAGGCAGCGACCGGGCGCAAGCAAATGAAGAAACCGAAAGCAAGAACAGCGATTCAGAGGGTGTGGTGCCCATGGCGCGGATCGAACGCGCGACCTCTCCCTTACCAAGGGAGTGCTCTACCACTGAGCCACATGGGCAAGGCGCCGGATTATGGCGCGCCAGCCGGGAAGCGTCAAGCCAGCTCCTTTCCTGGATGTCAGCGCGACCGCTGCCCGCCCATGCGGGGCCGGGGATTTACGGTTTCTTGGTACCGCAGCTGTTGACGCCCAGCAGAGAATAAGCCGGGCAGGTGCGCACCAGGCCCGTGAGCAAGGGCACGACCCCTATCCAGCCCCACCAGCCGATGGTACCGGTGGCGGCCAGGGCAATCAGCACGACCCCCACCAGAATGCGCAGCACTCTGTCGATGGTTCCGATATTGTGTTTCATGTTGACTCCTTCAGTCGACGAAAAATCCGGCAGGGCGGCGCGCTTCTTGCCGCTCAGGGGCAGTAAATGGCCTTCAGGGTAGCGATGATTTTCTCGACATCGGGATTCGCGATACGGTAGTACAGCGTCTGGGATTCGCGCCGGTATGACACCAGACCCTCTTCCCGCATGCGCGCCAGATGCTGAGAAAGCGCTGATTGGCTTAATGGGATATGTTCAAGCATGGCGCCCACAGACATTTCTCCCACCTGTATCAACAGGCACAGCACCAGGAGGCGACGCTCATTGCCCAATGACTTCAACATGGAAGCCGCCTGCGCAGCGCCTTCCTGAAGAAAAGCGCGATCTTTCTCGCTGAAAGCCAGTTCCGCCATTATTTACTCTCAACTAATTTAGTATAACCTAATATACGAATGCGATAACAAGGAGTCGTGATGATCCAGCCACCAAAGATACAGGCTTATTTCGACGAACCCACCCATACCGTGTCCTACCTTGTGGGGGACCCGGCCACCCGGGCCGCCGCAATTGTCGATCCCGTGCTGGATTACGACGCTGGAACCGGCGCCGTATCCACCCGCTCGGCGCAACGCATTCTAGCTGCCGTCAAGGATGCCGGGCTCACTTTGCAATGGGTACTGGAAACCCACGCCCATGCCGATCATCTGAGCGCCGCCCCTTTTTTTCGCAAGGAGACCGGGGCCCGCGTCGTGATCGGCCGGCATATTACGGATGTGCAGAAAATCTTCAGTGAGACGTTCAACCTCAAGGATATTTCAGGTACTGGCAAGGAATTCGACAAACTGGTCGACGACGGCGAAACCTTTCTGCTGGGCAATATGAAAGTGGCGGTCATGCACACGCCCGGCCACACTCCGGCTTGCGTCAGCTACCGAATTGGCGACGCCGTATTCGTGGGGGACACGCTGTTCATGCCCGACTACGGCACGGCCCGCGCCGATTTCCCCGGGGGCGACGCGCGCCAGCTCTATCGATCGATTCAGCGTCTGCTGGCCCTGCCGCCGGCCACCCGCCTGTTTCTGTGCCACGACTACAAAGCCCCTGGACGCGACCACTTCGCCTGGGAGACCACGGTGGCCGAGCAGCGTGCCCACAACATCCATGTGCACGAGGGCGTCACCGAAGATGAGTTCACCGCCATGCGCGAGGCGCGTGATGCTACCCTGACTGCGCCGCAATTGCTGCTGCCTTCCATCCAGGTGAATATCCGCGCTGGGCGCCTGCCTCCTCCCGAGGACAACGGCGTGTCGTACCTGAAGATACCGCTGTCGCAAGAATAAAGCAGAAAGCGTCCTCGTCGCCTGTTCATTATTTTAGATATTTCTAATATAATGAGTGGTACGAAATGTAACTACAGGCGATTCGCGGGGGCTCACGGTGAAATCCTATCTTCAGAAGCATACTTCTTCCAGTAGCGACGCTGATGCTGATCGCCGCCGCTTTCTGGCGCTTGCGGCGGCCGGGGCGGTCGGCGCCGCGTTGCCGCTCCAGGCTCAGGCCCGCAGCAAACTCAAGACATCGGCACGGATTGTCATCGCCGGCGCCGGCGCAGCCGGTCTGACGGCGGCGTCCCGGCTGTCGGCAGCGTTGGATGGCGCACGCATCACCCTTATCGACGCGCGCATGCCGCATTACTATCAGCCAGGCTTCACGCTGGTGGGCGCGGGCATCAAGCCATCCCATTACGTGGTGTCCAACACGGCCGACCACGTCGCCTCCGGTGTGGAGTGGCTGCAGGAGAGCGTCGCCGAAATCGACCCGGACGCCAACAAGGTGGTCACAGACCGGGGCAAATCGCTGTCCTACGATTACCTCATCGTCGCCACCGGTCTGTCTCTGCACTACGAGGAAATCGAAGGCATGCAAGCCGACCTGATCGGTCGCGAAGGCATTGCCAGCATCTACAACGGCCCGGATGCCGCCCACGCCAGCTGGCAGGCGCTGTCCGAATTCATCGACCGGGGCGGGCGCGGCATTTTCACCCGTCCGGGCACCGAGATGAAATGCGCCGGCGCCCCGCTGAAATACACCTTTCTGGCCGAAGACCACGCCGTGCGGCGCGGGCAGCGCAGCAAGATTGAAATCGAGTATTTCGCCAACAACAAGGTCTTGTTCAGCGTGCCCATCGTCGCCGAAAAAGTCCGGATGCTGTTCCGCGAACGCAACATCCCCGCCACTTACGAACGCGTCCTCACCGCCATCGACCCTGGGCGGCGCATTGCCACCTTCAACAGCCCGCAAGGCAGCGAAGAACAGCCTTACGACTTCATCCACGTCATTCCGCCCATGCGCGCACCGGCCGCCGTACGCAACAGCCCCCTGCCCTGGCAGACCGGCAACTGGGCGGCCGAAGGCTGGATGGAAGTCGACCGCGCCACGCTGCGCCACGTGCGCTATCACAATGTCTTCGGGGTGGGCGACATTGCCGGCGTGCCCAAGGGCAAGACGGCCGCCAGCGTCAAGTGGCAGGTGCCGGTCGCGGTGGAGCACCTGTTGGCCGACATCGCCGGCACCCGTAGCCAAGAACGCTACGAAGGGTATACCTCCTGCCCGCTCATCACCCGCCTTGGCCGGGCCATGCTGATCGAGTTCGACTACGAGAACAACCTTGTGCATTCGTTCCCGGGTGTCATTGCCCCGCTCGAAGAACTCTGGGTGAGCTGGGTCATGAAAACCATGGCGCTCAAGCCCACCTACATCAGCATGTTGCACGGTCGCGCCTGAAGACAGCAAAGGAACTCCCATGAAAGAACTCGACCCTCTCATTCTTATTGCCGTCTTCCAGGAAATGCTCGGCCCTGTGCTCTGGCTGCTGCTGGCCATCGTGGTCATCGGCACCGTGGCCTTTGTTGCCCTGCTGTTGCGCGAACGCCAGATCCTCTCGCGCCGGCTGATGTGGTCGCAGGCCGCAGGCCTGTTGGGCGGCGTGATGTCGCTGGTCATCATGGCCAGGGTCTCGGCCTCCGGCTACAGCGATGCCGCGGGGCCCGCCGACTGGATCCTCATTGCCGCTGTCTTCATGACAGGCGCCATCGGCACCACCATCCTCGCCTACACCATCATGGGCTGGATCAAGGCCACCCGACGCCAGCCAGCCCCCTGATCCCCGACGCCACCTCAGGCGGCTTCGACCGAATCCGCCTGACGCCTGTCCCGCAACAGCGTGATCAAATAAATCAGGCTGTTCCGCTATCATGGTGACAGGAAGGCGCCCGTCTGCGGGCGGCCGATATTGCAGCGCAGCAAGTTTGGTCGCTTCGCGATACAATTTATTTCAACTACGTCCCCACAGGCCATGCAGCGCTGACTCGCGTGGCCGGAGAGAGATATGCAAAACCCCAAAGACGCCCAGAGCCCAACCAAAGATCTCGACATGCAGGCCCAGGCCATGCTGGCCCGTCTGTCCGGCTCATTGTCACCCCAATCGGTGGCGCTGGCCTGGCTGGATTGGGCCTCTCACCTGGCGACCTCGCCTGGCAAGCTCACGGAACTCACCCAGCTCGCCATGGAACAGGCCAATGCACTGAATAACTACACCCGTGAGAGCATGGTGGCAGCCAGTCAGCAGCATTTGTCCACAGACACCCCGCTTCCGACGCCTCCCCTGCAGGATCGCCGTTTCAAGGATCCGCTCTGGCAGCAGTTCCCCTACAACGTGATGCAGCAGGCCTTCCTGATGAACCAGCACTGGTGGGACACGGCCACCCGCGATGTGCGCGGCGTCGAGCAGCACCATGCCGATGTGGTGAACTTCATTTCCCGCCAGCTCACCGACACGCTCTCGCCCGCCAACCAGCTGCTCACCAATCCTATCGCCACCCAGCTCACCATGGACCAGCGTGGCGCCAATCTGGTGCGCGGCATGATGAACTTCATCGAGGATGCGCGCCGTCAGCGCAACGGCCAGCCGCAATCGGGCACCGAGGAATTCCAGGTGGGCCGCGACGTGGGCGTTACCGAAGGCAAGGTGGTGCTGCGCACGCCGGTCATGGAGCTCATCCAGTACACGCCGAAGACGGACAAGGTGCATCCCGAACCCATACTGCTGGTTCCCGCCTGGATCATGAAGTACTACATTCTCGACCTGTCGCCACACAATTCGCTGGTGCGCTATCTGGTTGAGAACGGCCATACCGTGTTCTGCATCTCGTGGAAGAACCCCGGGCCGGAAGATCGCGAACTGGGCATGGACGATTACCTGGAACAAGGCTTCACCGCCGCACTGGATGCCGTCCAGACCATTGTGCCGGAGCGCGCGGTGCACGCCACCGGCTACTGCCTTGGCGGCACACTGCTGGCCATCGCCGCCGCAGCACTGGTGCGGGACGGACAGGCCGACCGCCTGGCCTCACTTACCTTGCTGGGCGCACAGACCGATTTCAGCGAGCCCGGGGAGATCAGCCTGTTCATCGACGAGAGCCAGGTCAGCATGCTGGAAGCCGAAATGGCCCAGTCAGGTTATCTGCGTGCCGACCAGATGGCCGGCGCCTTCCAGATGCTGCGCTCTTACGACCTGCTGTGGTCGAAGATGGTTCAGGACTATCTCATCGGAGAACGCAGCGGCATGATCGACCTCATGGCCTGGAATGCCGACGCCACACGCATGCCGGCGCGCATGCACGCCCAGTATCTGCGCCGTCTCTTTCTGAACAATGAGCTGGCCTCCAGCCGCTACGTCGTGCACGGGCGCCCCGTCACCCTGCTGAACGTGATGTTGCCGACCTTCTGCGTGGGCACCACCACCGACCACGTCGCCCCCTGGCGCTCCGTCTACAAGCTGCATAGCCTCAGCCCGGCGGAAATCACCTTTGTGCTGACCAGCGGCGGCCACAATGCCGGCATCGTCAACCCGCCGGAAGGGTCGCGGCGCCGTTATCAGGTCGCCACCCGGCCGGCCAACGGCGGCGTGCCGCTGGCAGACGAATGGCAGGCAAACGCCCCGCTGCACGAGGGCTCCTGGTGGCCCGAGTGGCTGGCCTGGCTGAAGGCGCGCTCTGGCACGCCCATCAAGCCCCCCACCATGGGCGCCGCACGCAAAGGCTACAAACCGCTGGACGCTGCGCCCGGTCGCTATGTGCACGAAAGATAAGTCCACCCCTCAACCATCAACTTCTCAAACGCTACAAGGCAGGAATCCCATGACTCAACGTTGCGCACTGATCACCGGCGGCACCAGCGGCCTGGGTGAAGCAACCGCCCGCAGGCTGCATGATGCCGGCCACACCGTGCTCGTCACTCACATGAGCGGCGTGGACGGCGCCGATGAATGGCTGGCCGCCCAGGCCGCAGCGGGTTATCAGTTCAAGGTCTATGAAGTGGATGTATCCGACTACGACTCATGTCAGGACGTCGCACGCCAGATCGAAGCCGACGGCCATCAGGTCGACATCCTGGTGAACAACGCCGGCATCACCCGCGACGGTACGTTCCGCAAGCTGGCCAAGGAAAAATGGGATGCCGTCCTGCGCACCAACCTCGACTCCATGTTCAACATGAGCAAACCCTTTGTCGAAGGCATGACGACGCGCGGCTGGGGCCGCATCGTCAATATTTCGTCGGTCAACGGCACCAAGGGCCAGTTCGGGCAGACGAATTATTCGGCAGCGAAGGCCGGCATCCAGGGCTTCACCAAAGCCCTGGCACTGGAAGTGGCCCGCAAGGGCGTGACCGTCAACGCCGTCTCCCCCGGCTATGCCGAAACCGCCATGGTCGCCGCCGTCGACGCCGACATTCTGGAGAAGCAAATCGTTTCGCAGATTCCCATGGGCCGCCTGGGCAGGCCCGAGGAAGTCGCTGCCACCATCGCCTTCCTGTGCACGGAAGGCGCCGGCTACATCACGGGCGCCAACATCGCAGTGAATGGCGGCATGCATATGTATTGATCCGCCTATGCGCAAGCCTCGCCCTTCAGGGCGAGGTCAGCAGGGCAAATCAAGCTGCGGGTGCAGGATGCGACGTCTCCTCTGTTCCCGCTTCGGGATCTGCACTATGCTTTCCGGGTGAAGGACAAACCACGGGAGCAAGACCATGCAGGCAACAACACCCTACGACTACGCGGTGATCGGGGCCGGCATGGCGGGCGCCTCTGTCGCCTACCGTCTGGGCCTGTCCGGCGCATCCGTGGTGGTGTTGGAACAGGAGTCCCAGGCGGGCTATCACGCCACTGGCCGCTCGGCCGCCATGTTCATGGAAACCTATGGCACGGCCCATACCCGGGCGCTCACCCGCGCCAGTCGCGACTTCTTTATCCAACCACCGGTCGGGTTCAGCGAACACCCGATCCTGACACCGCGCAGCGTTCTATATGTCGCCCAGGCCGGCCAGGAAAGCCTGCTCGACGCAGCCTACCGGGATTTCCGGGCACAGGGGCTGGAAGTCGAACGGCTGGATGCCGCGCAAGCCATCGAACTGGTGCCCTGCCTATCCCCCGACACCCTGGCTGGCGCAATTATCGACAGGGTCGCGAGCGACATGGATGTGCATGGCTTGCACCAGGGTTTTCTGCGCGGCATGCGCGAGCATGGAGTCCAGCTGTTGCCGGACACCCGGCTGGAAGGCGCTCAGCGCAGCAACGACCACTGGACATTGCACACGTCCACGCAACACACGCTGCAGGCCAGCCATATCGTCAATGCCGGCGGGGCCTGGGCCGATACCGTCGCCCAGCGCTGCGGTGTGGCACCTTTGGGCATCGAGCCCCGGCGCCGCTCTGCCTTTCTGTTCGCCGCACCGGACGGCGTGGACATCAGCCACTGGCCCACTGTGGTGGCCGTGGACGAAAGCTATTATTTCAAGCCGGATGCGGGTATGCTGCTTGGCTCGCCCGCCAATGCCGACCCGGTTCAGGCGCATGACGTGGCGCCCGAAGAACTCGACATCGCCACCGGCATTTACCGCATTGAAGAAGCCACCACCCTGCGCATCCGGCGTCCCAGCCATGTCTGGGCCGGCCTGCGATCCTTTGCACCGGACGACGAGTTCGTCATTGGCTGGGATGCCCAGGCTGCCGGCTTCTTCTGGCTGGCCGGCCAGGGCGGCTACGGCATCCAGACCGCCGCAGGCGCTTCAGAGCTGGCCGCCGCCCTGTTGCAAGGCCTGCCGCTACCAGACACGCTCACGCGGCATGGCGTCTCGGCCGCCGCTGTCGACCCCGCACGCTTCTCTACTCAGGCCTAGCCTGTTTTTCGCCCTGGCTTCCCGCCACCGCAGACTTCCCACCGATTCGACCCAAGCAGGACCCAACACACCATGAGCAGCATCAAGGAAACCATCAGGATAGCGGGCGCCTTCGTCGGCGTGGTCGTCGGCGCAGGGTTTGCCTCCGGCCAGGAAGTCATGCAGTTCTTCACCAGCTTCGGCATGGTCGGCATGCTGGGCGTCGCCATCAGCAGCGCGCTGTTCATCTTCCTGGCCATGGCCCTGTCCGCGTTGGGTCAGCATCACCAATCGACCTCCCACAGGGAGGTCATTCACGCCATCTGCGGCAAGGTACTGGGCACGTTTGTCGACGCCATGATCACCTTCTTCATGTTCGCCATCACGGTGGTCATGCTGGCCGGGGCCGGCGCCCTGCTCGAACAGCTGGCCGGCATCCCCCGCTTGTGGGGCAGCGCCGCCGTCACGGTACTGACCGTCGCCATTGTCTGCCTGGACATCCGCAAGGTCATCGGCTTCATCGGGTCCATCACGCCACTGCTGATCGCCCTGGTGATCGTCGTTGCCGCCGTTGCCCTGGTGGGACGGGACGCCAACCTCGACACCCTGGAGGCGGCCGCGGCGACACAACCGCGCGGGGCAGCCAACTGGCTCGTCGCCGCCTTGCTTTATGTCTCCTACAACATCATGGCGGGCGCGCCTTTTCTTGTCATCATGGGCGGCCAGGCACGGGACAGAAACACGGCACGACGGGGCGGACTGATCGGCGGCATCATCCTGGGGGTTCTTATGCTGCTGATCGCCGGCGGCATGCTGGCGCAGGTCGAGAAGCTGGGCGGCGTGGCCATGCCCATACTGCTGATGGCCTCGCAGATCTCGTCCTTCCTGGGCATCGTCATGGGAGTCGCCATCTTCGGCATGATTCTCAACACCGCAGTGGGTGTGCTGTATTCTTTTTCGGCCCGCATACTCGAACCCGGCACCGCCCGGTTTCGCTCCGGCACCATCATCGCCGGCTTCCTGGCCTTCCTGGGCAGCCAGGCCGGCTTCATCCAGCTGGTGGGAACCGTCTACCCCTTCTTCGGCTACCTGGGCTTCATATTGATTCTCTGCACCATCGTGGGGTGGATACGCAGCAGGGAACGGCCCGCTCAGCGGTAGCCCATGCCCATCACATAGTCGCGCAGCAATTCTTCGGTATGTTCGGCTTCTTTCAGCAGCCACTGCAGCGCATCATTGGCATACAGAATGCCGAGCGGACGGGAGGCATCGTCACTGATCGGAATCTGCTTCAAGGACCGGGCGCGCATCACATCCCAGACATCGCGCAAGGCGTCTTGCGGACGGCATTTCACGACGTCGCGCGTCATGATGTCGGCCACGCCTTCCGTACAGCTGCAGCCCGTGCAATGGCTGATCTGCCTGACGATGTCCGCCTTGCTGAGCACACCGGACATCTCGCCTTCCGGGTTGCAGACAACGATCAAATGCGCATCCGGCGCACTGAGCAGCCGGGCCGCTTCGATGACGGGCGCGTTAACGCCCAGCGTGACCAGACGCTTGCGTGCCGTGGGCAGGGTGGCGCTTACCAGCATAGGCACTCCTGAAGGGAAAGAGTTCTGGAATCCTGATGCCCTGGGCGCACCCGGGGAACGTCCAGATGAAAGTCGCAGGGCAGGGCAGACCAAGGCATCCATTGAGCATAGCAGCGCACGAAGGCGGTTGCCGTCTTACCCCTCATGGTCTAAAGGGAACTGCGCCGTCCAGACGCGTGTGTGCTCAGCGGTCCACTTTGGGATCCACCAGCACTCTGCCCGATGAGTTCACGCGCACAATCATCGCGAAGGGCTGCTGGACATTGCCGCCATCCTCGGCGGCGGCGACCTGCCCGCTCAGTTCAAAGCGCAGTGTGATGACATCACGGGTCTCTTTCTCGACCGAGATGCGGGGCTGGCGCAGCCGCCGCTCGTAGCGGGCGACCTGCCTGATGATGGCTTCCGACAGCGACTCGGTGGTGCCCAGGGCGAAGGAGCCGGCGATATTGCTCATGTCAGGCATGCCATAGTCCGGGTCAATCGGCACCGAGCCCGCCCGCGTGTTCAGCAAGCTGCGCAAATGCTCCACGATGGAATCCCGCAGCTGTCGCTCCGCCGGCCGCCCTGCCTGCAGATGCGGCTCTTCCAGCACAGAAAGACGTTCCAGCAGACGGATCTTGCTCATGAAGACGACCTGGGGTTTCTTGACACCTGTGAAAGGGTTCATGCAATATTAGTGGTTGTTCTGTGACCCGTCCACGACTCCATGGCCACCAGCTTCAACCGGTTCTATGCAACCGAACTCGCGCGTTTAAGGGCCAACTCTCTGGAGTTTGCCCAGAACAACCCCACGATTGCCCCCATGCTGGGGGCGGTCACCACAGACCCGGACGTCGAACGGCTGCTGGAAGGGGTGGCCTTTCTCAATGGGCTTACCCGTCAGAAGCTGGAAGACGAATTTCCAGAAATCGTTCAGGAACTGGCCAGCATCCTGGTTCCCCAGTTTCTCAGGCCGCTGCCTGCTGCCTCCTTGCTGGACTTCACCCCCAAGACGCAGTTGTCGGAAACCGCGCTGATCCAGGCCGGTACGGAGATCGGCTCCGTCAATGTCGAGGGTGTGTCGTGCAAATTCCGCAGCACGGCGGATGTCCATGCCCACCCCATCGCACTGACTCAGGTCGCATCCGAACCGCTGTCCGATGGCAGCCAGGTGTTGTGGCTGCAGTTCAGCACCTCCGAGGACGCCGAAGGCACCGTGCTGCCGCCCACGCTCAGGCTGTTTCTTGCGCAGGAATATGCGGTGGCCACCAATCTGATGATGCTGCTGGGCACACAACTCAAGTCCCTGCGGCTGCTCGATGCGCACGGCCACAGCGTCATCCTGCGGCCCCAGGTGGAATTTCCCGCCTTCGACGAACCGCTGCTGCCTTACCCCGACAACGCCTTCCCGGCCTTTGGCTGGTTGCAGGAACTGCTCTTCTTTCCTCAGAAGTTTCTTTTTCTTGAAGTGCCGGGGCTGGCCAACGGGCGCGGCACCCTGAAGGGTGACAAGTTCCGGGTGGAATTCGTGTTCCACAAATCGCCGGTTTCCTTCCCTCAGGTCAATGTGCGCGACTTCGCCCTCAACGTCACGCCCATCGTCAATCTGTTCGAGCACGAGGCCGAACCCATCAGCCTGAACCACCAGACAGCTGAAAACCTGGTGGTTCCCAGTGGCGCGCACAAGCGCCAGTACCAGATCTACTCGATAGAATCCGTCACCGGCTATATACAGGCCGAATCGCGCAATCGCGAATATCTGCCGTTTTCGCTGCTGACCCATGATTCCCGAAGCGATCAGGCCAGCTATCGCACCTCCATGCGCCCCTCGCTGGTAGGCGACAGCATCGACACCTATCTGTCCGTCGTGTATGACGAACAACACGTTCCCGCGAACGAAACCTTGTCGATACGCCTGATCTGCACCAACCGTCATCTGCCCGCGGCACTCAAACTTGGCGACATTTCCCGGCCCACCAGTTCGTCGCCAGACCGGTTCTCCTTTCGCAACATCACACCGGTCACCGCCTCCATCCCCCCTCCCAGCGGCGAAAAGCTGTTGTGGGACGTCATCAGCCATACCACGCTCAACCTGCTGTCGCTCTCCAGTGCCGAACACCTGCGCTCCATTCTGCAGCTCTACAACTCGACCTGCACGCACGACCCGGCTGTGCGCAGTGCCAACAGCCGCCAGATCGACGGCCTGAGCGACATCTCGGTCAAGCGCGAAACCCGGCTGGTCCGGGGTACGATGATGCAGGGCCAGCATATTGTGCTGACCTGCGAGGAAAAGAACTGGGCCAGCCCGGGTGCGCTCTATCTGTGGGGCTGCGTGCTCGACCGCTTCCTGTCATGTTATGCAGGGGCCAATTCGTACACACGGTTCGAAATCCGCGACAAGAATACGGGGACAGAATTCAAATGGCCGATCCGAATGGGGCTGAAACTCTTGCTATAAAGCAGCGGCTGCTTCAACAAAGCGAACGCTATTCCTTCTTCCAGGCCTATCGCCTGCTGCGTCTGATCGCCCTGAAGGAAGGCTTTGCGGATGCCCAGATCAAGGTCCGTCCCAATATCTCGCTGGATTTCCCCGGCACCGACCTGAGCGAGATCCGCGAAGCCGAGCCCGGCAGCTACCACCTGACAGCCAACTTCCTCGGGCTTTACGGCGTCACCTCGCCCCTGCCCACCTTTTATTCCGAGCAATTGCTCGACGAACATCACGAAGGGCGCCACAGCAATCGCGACTTCCTGGATATCATCAGCCAGACCATATACCCCCTGTTTTTCCAGGCCTGGCTCAAGTCGCGCGCGCATTTGCGCATCACAGAATTCCACGACGAACGCCTGCTGGAAATCCTGCACACCTTTGTCGGCATCAACCGGCCGGCACGCTTGCGCGAGCAACC
>Ga0172382_10009589_pt1 | contig 13167 bp, 15 predicted proteins | sample Leawel138RmetaG_FD_122245 | JGI IMG/M metagenome (GOLD analysis project Ga0172382, IMG submission 122245) | Leachate microbial communities from a municipal landfill in Southern Ontario, Canada - Leachate well 138R metaG | ecosystem: Engineered > Solid waste > Landfill > Unclassified | place...
CGGGGCGGCGGCCTCGTCGGCCGGCTCGGCGGCAAACGGCACGGCGACCGGCAGGGCGCGCGCGCGCGACCCCGAGCCGTTCTCGATGAAATCGATCACCTCACGGCGCGTCTCGCGGAACACCGCGCCGAACATGCCGCCGCCCACGGGTTGCGCCGGCGACGCCGGACGCAGCGACTGCTCGGTCGGCCGCGTGGGAAGCAGTGCCAAGTCAGGCCGGAGCATAGATCTCGTCGTCTCCGTGCAGCACCCGTTGCAGGATGGCCTGCTGGTCCATCAGCAACCGGCAGTTGCGCGCGTTGAGCGCCTTGCAGTCGCGCACCAGCTTCTCGAGCGTCTGCCAACCGGTCTCGAGCAGTCTCCGCCGCTGCGGCGGCAGCAGACCGAACACGTCCGCCATGCGCCTGCCCGGGCCCTGCAGGTGCTCGACCAGCGAAACACGCTCGCGCCGCCGCGCGTCGAGGACGTCCACGAGCGCGGAGATGCGTGCGCTCAGCGACTCCATGGGCGCCGCCTCGTGGCGCAGCGCCAGCTCGAACTGCGTCTCGAGCAGCCCCATCAGCACCCGGTAGTCGCGCACGTCTTCGCCGACACCCCGCAGCAGGCGATCGAGCATGCCCGCGCGCGTCATCGCGGGATTCCGCGGTGGAAGCGTTCGATCAGACCGGCCAGCTTGCCGGCGTCGAACGGCAACTCGCCCCGTGCCAGCGCGTCGCGCAGCGCCTCGACCTTCGCCTGGTCGATCTCCGGCATCTCGCGCAGCGCGTCCAGCGCAGGACGCAGCACGGCCGACTGCAGCTCCGCCGACGCGGGCGCAGCGGCGCCGGCCGCTGCCGCCTTCGGTGTCACCGGCTCGGCGGCGGCGGGTTTGGCCGCGGCTGCGGCCTCCGGCAAGCTGGGCGTACCTGAAACTCTCATGGCTTGGCCTCTGGATCTGGTTCGCATCTGGTGTACGACGGCGGGCGGCTATTCGGCGCCCGCCACTTTCCCCGTGGCGGCAGTCAGTTGCAGGCGCAGCGCGCGCACCGCTTCGTGGTCGGGCACGACGATATCGGCACCGTCGATGAGCGGTTGGACCGCACGTGGCGCACCGAACATCGCCGACACCGTGCGCGCCTGCTCGCTGGTGAGGATCAGCAACTCGATGCGCCGGTTGACGCCTGCGGCGGCATTGCGCACGTCCAAGGGCGCGCGGTCGGCCATCCCGACCACCTGCAGGATGCTGTCGACCGGCATCCCGCCCGCGAGCAAATGGCTGCGTGCCGCCATCGCGCGGTTCGTGGACAGCGTCCAGTTCGAGAATGCGGTTGGGCTGCTGTTGGCGTAGCGCAGCGAGTCGGTATGGCCGACGATCAGCATCTGGTTTTCCATCTGCGCGAACAGCGGACCCATCCTGCGCAGCAGGCGGCGGAAGGGCTCGTTGGGCACCGAGCTGCCGAGCGGGAAGATGCCCTGCCGGTCGGTGTCGTGCAGCATCACGCGCAGCCCCGCCGGCGTCGTCACCGCCAGCAGGTTGCCCGCGAGACCCGCCTCGACGCTCAGCCGCTCCAGCATCTTCGCCAGCGCATCCAGCTCGCCCGGCGTCTCGTAGCGCACCTTGCGCGCGAACGGCTCGCGCACGGGTTCGGCGGGCCCGCCGTGCGCCACCGCATCGCCGCCGTCGCCATCGCCGCGGCGGAACCACGGCTGACGATCGATCAGGCTGCCGCGCGGATCGCCCAGGGTCTCGGGCAGGATCCCCTGGCCGTCGTCCATCACGCTGCCGCCGGGCGCGCGCAGGACCTCCTGGAGAAGCTCCTGCTGGCGCGCCGCCATCACCCACAGCACGAGGAACAGGCACATCAGCGCCAGGCAGAAGTCGGCGAAGGCCACCTTCCACGCGCTGTTGTGCTCGGCTTCGTCGCCGTTCCTGCGCGAGACCCGCTTGACGACGGCGTCGTCGCGCTTGTCCGCCTTCCTATGCAGCGGATTGAACACGCCTGTCCCCCATGCGGCGATCCGCGCCGAAGCCCGGTTCGTCGGCGTCGTCGCCCGACTCGAGCACGTTGATCCAACCCTCGAGCTTGGCGAAGCTCGGCTTGATGTTGAGCTGCACCAGGCGACGGCCGGCATCGATCGCCAGCAGCGCAGGCTTGCCCGACACGTGCGTGACCAGCACGACCTTCACGCACTCCAGCGTCGACATCTCCTGCTTGACGAGCTGCTTCATCACGTTGCTGATCGGATCGAGCATCCCGTAGCAGAAGAAGATGCCGAGAAAGGTACCGACCATGGCGGCGGCCACCTGCTCGGCGATCTGCGCGGCGTCGGCGCCGTCTCCCACCGTGTTCATCGCGATGACGATGCCCAGCACCGCGGCGAGAATCCCGAAGCCGGGCATCGCCTCGGCGATCCGACCCAGCGACCGCGACGGCTGCATCAGCTCCTCGTGGATCGCCTCGAGCTCCTGCTCGAGCACCCCCTCGAGTTCGTGCGCGCTGATCTTGCCCATCGCCATCAGGCGGAAGTTGTCGACGATGAACGCGAGCAGCTTCGGGTCTTCCAGCACGAGCGGATAGCGCTGGAACAGCGGGCTCTCGTGCGGCGCCTCCACGTGCGCATCGAGCGCCTTCAGGCCGCCGGCGGCCGTCTGCAGCAGCTCGTACATGAGCAGCAGCAGCTGGCGCTGGAACTCCGAGCCGTTGCGGCGCATCTTCACGATCTTCCGGAACTGCACCATCATCTCGTTGAGCACGTGCCGCGGATTGCCGAGCACGACGGCGCCCACGCCCGCCCCCGCGATGATCATCAGCTCGACCGGCTGCCAGATGACGCCGAAGCTGCCGCCCATGAAGGCGAAGCCGCCGAAGACGCAGGCGAGGACGATTGCGATTCCACCGAATTGCTGCATGACTTTTCTTCGCTCTGGGGGTTGTCCGATTCGTAGGCTGCGGCTCAGGCGCGTTCGAGATGCGCCTTCATCTTCCGGAGCGCACCCTTGTTGAGCTGGCACACTCGCGCATCGGTGAGCCCGAGCACTGCACCGATCTCGCGGTAGCTGAGCTCGAACTCGTAATACATCTGCACCACCCGCTGCTCGCGCTCGTCGAGCGCCAGCAGCGCCTGCTCCAGACAGCTGCGGATCACCAGCCTTTCCTCGGGCGTCTGCCCGAACGCAGGCATCTCGCTCATCTCGTGCATCAGCTCGTCGAAGCTCGCCATGACCTCGGCGTTCTCGGCAAGCTGGAACGCGACGTACTCCTGCGGCGACATCTCGAGCGCGGCGCAGATCTCGGCCTCCGTCGGCTCGCGCCCGAGGCACCGCGTGAGCTCGCGCACGGCATCGCGCTGCTTGTGGCTTTCCTGGCGGACCGTTCGCGGACGCCAGTCCTGTCGGCGCAGCTCGTCGAGGATCGCACCGCGAATGCGAAGCGCGGCGTAACCGGCGAACTGCGCGTCGGGCTCGCCATAGCGGCGCAGCGCCTCGAGCAGCCCCATGACGCCGATCTGCTCCATGTCGTCTCGGTCGATCGCACCGCCCGCCTGCAGATCGAGCTGGCGCACGATGCGCTTGACCAGCGGCGCATAGGCGAGCAGATGGCGCTGCTCGTCGACCCCATCGGCGGGCGCGGCGACCGCGTTCACCGCGTCCGCGTAGTCGGCTTGCATGTCCAGGACCGTCGTCATCGCCGGCTCATTCGATAATCAGCTTGCCGATCATCACTTCGGTGAACGGCTTCTCGCGGTTCTCCGCGGCGTAGCTCTCGAAGTACGCGCGACCGATCTCGGCGGCGAGGTCGTCCACGCTCATCGCCCTCGCCTTCTCGGGCGTGAGCGTCGACAGGGCCCGGACCGCGACGCTGCGCAACATCGGCAGGTGCTCGCGCGTCACCCGCTCCCACTTCTCGACCGTCTTGAACACCAGGTCGACCGCCATGTAGTGCGATCGCGGGTCGCCGGGCTCGCGGCGCAGCATCACGATCACCTTCTCCAGGCTCACGTATCGGGGCGGATGCCGTTGCGCCTGCTCGCGCAGCAGCGTGGCCTCGTCGCCCTGCGAAGCGCGCAGGCTCCACCAGGCCGCCGCCGCGCCGCCTCCGGCGAGAAGCGCACCGGCGATCACGCCGACCAGAACGTTGCGGATCTTGCTCATGTCCGATCCCATCCCTCGGGCGCCAACACGAACGCGGTGGCATCGCGTCCTTCGTCGGCCTCGGCGAGTGCCTGGTTCGGCATCTCGTCGCGCTCCTGCCGCTGCGGCTGGCGCGAACGGCCGTCGGCGTCGCGGAAGGCGCCTTCGCCGACGAGCACCTGCACGTCGCCGTACTGTCGGTGCGCCAGGTCCTGGCGCAGGCCGTCGCCGATCTGCGCGAGCTGGCGCAGCACCTCGCCGTTCGACGCGCTCAGGTGAACCTGCAGCGAGCCGCCCTCGTGACGGATGGCGATCTCGATGCGCCCGAGCGAAGGCGGATCGAGGCGAATGAACGCACGCTCGCTGCCGCGCTCGAGCTGCCAGCGCAGACGATCGCCCAGCGCCTCCTGCAATGCAGCGCGCCCGTGCGGCGATTCGGTGCCGCCGCTCGCCAGCCGGAGCACGCGCTCGTGCGCGACTGCGCGGTCGCCGGATGCGGCCGACGCCACGACCCCGGCGTGGCTCGCCGTGTCGGGGGCCGCGGGCGATGCGATTTCACCGAACGTTCGGCGCGGATCGTTCGCCGCCGGCACGACGCCGGACGCGACGGCGGCGGATGCGGTCCGTGCCGGCTCGCGCGATGTCGTCGCGGCGGCATCGAGCACCGGAGCGACGGCGTCCGGCACACGGGCAGGCGGGGCCGCACGCTGCTCGGCCGCGGCAGGAGCCGTCGCCATGGCCGCGCGTGCGGACGCCGCGGCGCCCTCCGCGACGGAAGGAATCGTCGCGTCCGGCGCAGCGGCAGAAAGCTCGACGACCGCAGCCGCGGAAAGAACCGCGCCGGTCGCACCGGCGGGCTGCGCGGCGCGCGCCTCGGGCGCGATCCACGGTGCGGAGAGCAGCGTCGACAGCGCGCTGCCGTCCGGAGACAGCGAATCGATCGGCATTGCGCCGACCGCGACCGGCCCGGATTCGGACGCCGCGACCGAGGCGAGGTCCGTGGCGTCGGACGCCGCATCATCGTCCGGCAGCGACCCTTCGGGTACAGCCGGGCCGGCCTGCACGTCGTCCGCGGCGAGCACGCCGCCGATGGCGCGCAACGCATCGGCGAACAGCGACACGGTGGTGCGCTCCGCCATGGCAGGCGATGCGGTGATGCGGTCGGCAACCGCAGGCGAGGCGGCGGTGTCGGATGCGGAGTCGGCCGTCGTCGCGATGTCGGCGCGAAGCGTCGCCGGAACGGACAAGGGAATGTTCATGCCTGTGCGCCTTCCCACTCGCCGACGGCGTAGGCCATCCAGCCGTCCTTGCGCTCGCCGAGTTCGTTCAGCCGTGTCCTGGCCCGCTGCACTTCCAGCGCGCAGCGCCGCGCCGCGTCGCGATGCGCGCGTTGCAATTGCGCCAGCGCCGACCGCTCGGCCGGCGACCACGCCCCTTGCGCGGCCATGCGGCTCGCGCAAGCCGCCACCTCGCGATCGACCTGCGCCAATGCCGACCAGTCGCCGGCTTCGCTGCACGCGCGCAGCCGCTCGGCCAGGCGCAGAAGGAAGCGCTCCCGGGTCATGCCGTGCCCCGATTCCGCGCCAGTACGCCTTCCCAGCCGCTCTTCAGGGTCGCGAGCAGCTCCGTCACGTCATCCAGGTTCTGCGTGTCGAGCGTGAAGCCGGCGTTGTACAGCCGCCAGGCACAGAATTCGTACAGGCGTTCGAGATTGGCCACGACCTCGCCGCCGGCCTGCGTGTCGAGAGCGCTCGACAGGCCGTTCAGGATCTCCACGCACCGGTCGAGGCTGGCCGCCTTCTGCTCGAAGCGCCCCGCCTCGATGTGCCCCCTAGCCCGCGCGATTTCCTCGAGCAGGCCGTCCATCAGGACGAGCACCAGTTCGACGGGCGAGGCGGTGGCGGTCTGGGCGCCCAGATTGACCGCGTGGTAGCTGTGATAGGCGTCGTGGTTCAAGGTCATGGCTCACGGAAGGCGAGAGTCGCCGGTTCGGGAAGAGGAGAAGGAGGACGCGAACACGTTCTGCAGAAGGCCGCTCGTCGAGTTCATCTGCGCCTCCAGGTTCGCCAGAACGGTGAACTGCGCGAGATAGCGCTGGTAGGCATTGGCGTACTGCACGTCGAGCCGGTCCTGTTGGCGGTTCATCGCGGCCTGCCGCTTCTGGATCGATTCCTGGCGGGCCTTCAAATAGCCGGTGGACGAATCGGTCCAGCGCTCGACGTACGTCGCCATGCCGCCCAGCAGACCGCTTCTGCCGGTCAGGCTCGTGTTGCCGAACAGCTGGTCCAGGCCGCCGGGCGTGGCGTCGATCTGCTTCTCCAGCCGGGACCTGTCCAGCGAGAGCACGCCGTTCCGGTCGGCCCGCACGCCGTAGCTCATCAGGCTCTGTCCGTCGAAGCTCTGTCGCAGCAGAGAGTCGAGATGGCTGCGCAGCGAACGAACGCCTGCGTCGCCGGCCAGCGGACCGCCGGCCACGCCGCCGCTCGCGTTGCCGACCTTCGTCATCTCGTCGAGCGCGGCCCTCAGCGTGTTGTACGCATCGACGAAGCGCTGCACGTTGTCGGCCGTACCGTCGCCATCGCCGGCCACGGTCAGGGTGATCGGCTCGTCATCCGGTGCCGTCACCTTGGTGAAGGTCATGCTCACGCCGGCAATCGCGGTGAAAGTGTTCGATGACTGCGTGATCATCGTCTGGGGACTCTTCGCCCCGATGTAGACGACGGCGTCCTGCGCCGCGGTCAGTTCCAGACCGCCGCCGGCAAGGTGCGCCTTGAAGGCGTCCACTTCGGCGGCATTGCCGCCGTCGCCGGTCAGCGCGCTCGCATCGAGCACGATCCGGCTCGCCGCGCCGGTTTCGCCCGCGGTCAGGATGAGTTGCGCAGTCGTTCCCGACGTGACGACCGTCGCCGATACCTTGCCCTGGTTGCCGTTCGCCTGGTTGATCGCGCGCGCGATCTCGGTGTGCGAGAGCGTGCCGTTGCCGTCGAGATCGGCGGTCGAGAAATCGACGTCGATGTTCACGCCCGAGACGGTGATGCCGAGCTTGCCGGTCACCGGAACCGGCAGCGCGGGCAGGTCGGTGAACATCACCTGGTGGGCCGTCGCGAGCTGCTCGACGTAGATCGGATACGAACCCGGCACCGCCGTCGACGATGCCGTCGCCGTGCCGTACGCCGCGTCGCCGAAGCTCGCGCTCCGGCTGGTCATGCCCTTGCGATCCGACAAGGCATCCAGCGCGGCATCGAAGGCCGTCAGCGCCGAGCGCAGGCGGGTCAGCGCGCTCGACGTGGCCTGCGCCGTCGCCATCTGGGCATCGAGGCGGCTCTGCGCGGCGTGGGTATAGGCGGTCGCCAGCATCGTCGCGGTGGAAACGGGATCGTAGGTAGGCATCGCGGGCTCCTTCACCGGAAAAGGACGGGTCTTCCCTTGGGGAAGGCGACCCGCGAATGCCGTTGCTGAAATCGGCGCGGCCGGAAGGTCATCGCTCCGACCTCCACCACACCTGTGAGGCCAGCTCGTCCTGGCGCTTCTGCTCGCGCACGCCCTGCTCGGCCCGCAGCACGTGCTGCTCGCGCCGCAGCACCTGCCCCAATACCTCGCGCCTTTGCGAGGCGGCGGCCAGCGCACGCTGCGTGACGGCCATGTCGGCCTCATGCAGCGCCAGATCCTCGCGATGCTGCTCGACCATCCGCAGCACGGCCTGCTTGTAGCCCGCGAGGTTCAGCGACAGCGCCATCGGCAGCGATGCGGGTGCGCTCTCGCCGGTGCACATTCCGCGCAATCGCTCGATGCTTTCGCAGTAGCGGCGACGGACCGCCTCCTTGCTCGCCATGTCGGCCGCCAGGCGGTCGACCTCGCGCTCGCGCAGGTCGACGAGCGTGGCCAGGCTGGTGACGAGGCTGCGGCGGCTCACGCGATCACCTCCTCGAGCTGGGTCACGCAGGCCGCCAGCGGCGCGGCCTCGCGCGTTCCCTGGCGCAGATAGGCCTCGATGCGCGGAAACAGATTCACCGCGCGGTCGGTGCCCGGGTCCGCCCCCGGTACGTAGGCGCCCAGCGGTATCAGGTCGCGCACGCGGGCGTGGCACGCCGCCAGCTCCTTGAGCGTGCGCGCAGCCCGCAGGTGCGACTCGCCGACCAGGGACGCCATGCAGCGGCTCACCGACTGAGCGATGTCGATCGCGGGGTAGTGACCACGTTCGGCGAGCTCTCGCGTGAGCACGATGTGCCCATCGAGGATCGCGCGCGCGGTGTCCACCACCGGGTCCTGCTGGTCGTCGCCCTCGGCGAGCACCGTATAGATCGCGCTCATGCTGCCGTCGCCGTGCTCGCCGTTGCCGGCGCTTTCCACCAGCTGCGGCAACAGCGAGAACACCGACGGTGGATAGCCGCGCGTGGCCGGCGGCTCGCCCAATGCCAGCGCCACCTCGCGCAGCGCCATCGCGTAGCGTGTGAGCGAATCCACCAGCAGCAGCACGTGCCGGCCCTGGTCGCGGAAATGAGCCGCGATCGAATGGCACAGCTCGGTGGCCATCATCCGCATCAGCGGCGACTCGTCGGCCGGCGCGATCACGACGATCGCCTTCTTCAGCCCCGCCTCGCCCAGCGACAGCTCGACGAACTCGCGCACTTCGCGTCCCCGTTCGCCGATCAGGCCGACGACGACCACGTCGGCGACGGTCTGCCGCGTGATCAGCCCGAGCAGCACGCTCTTGCCCACTCCGCTGCCGGCCATCAGACCGACGCGCTGCCCCTTGCCGAGCGTGAGCAGGCCGTTGATCGCACGCACGCCGACGTCGAGGATCGCGCGCACCGGCGCCTTCTTCAGCGGATGCACCCGCGGCGGCTGGACGTCCAGCGGATGGTCCCCGCCGAGGCGTCCCCTGCCGTCGATCGGTTCGCCCAGCCCGTTGACGATGCGACCCAGCCACGACTCCCCGATGCTCAGATCCGATCGCTCGGCGACCGGCAGGACGCGCGCACCGGCGCTCAGGCCCACCGGCTTCTTGAACGGCATCAGGAACGAGGTCTTCTCGCGAAAGCCCACGACCTGCGCTTCGAGCCAGCCGCCCTCGGCCATCTCGACCTGGCAGCGCTGGCCGGTATGGAAGGCGTAGCCCACGCTCTCGAGCAACAGGCCCGAGGCGCCGACGAGGCGGCCGGTCGGTGTCGCCACCGGCACCGCGTCGAGCTCGAGTCGTCGCAGCGCGTCGGCAATCATGCGGCCAACTCCTCGTCCTCCCGCTCGGCCGGCACCGTGACACCGGCGAGGACGGGACGATCGGCGCCGGCTTCGTCGACGTCGGTCGACGCCTGCGGTTCCGCGCACGCCTCCATCAGCTGCTTGTCGACCTGCTCCATGCAGGCGGCGAGCCGCTGGTTGCAGCCGGCGTCGACTTCGTGATCGCCGGCTCGCACACGACATTCGCCCGAAGCGAGGCGCGGATCCGCCAACAGCGTCCAGCGTCGGAACCGCTTCGGATCCAGCTCGCGGATGCGCCGAAGATCATCGACGTTCAGGTGTACTTCGATGCCCCCCTCGGTCACCGGCGGCATCGATGCCAGCGTCTCGTCCACCAGTGCGAGCAGCTGCACCGGCTGCAGGGTCAGCTCGCAGCGGATGACCTGACGCGCGACGCGCGCCACCAGGTCGACCACCTCGCGGCGCTTGGCCGACTGCACGTCGGCCAGCAGGCGCTCGAGCTGCTCGAGCACCGTCTCGAGCGGACGCGCGACGTTCTCGAAGGCCGCCAGCGTCTCCTGTCGCGCCTGCTCGCGCCCCTGCTGCAGGCCTTGCGAGAGCCCCTCGGCGAAGCCTTCGGCGTGTCCGTCGGTGAGTCCACGCGCATGACCTTCGCGATAGCCCAGCTCCTGGCCCTGCCGAAAGCCCTCGGCCAGCGACTCCTGCCAATGCTCGGCGCCGCCGGACCGGCGCGGCGCCAGCAACAGCGTCTGCGACAGCGGCGGGAACCGATGAGGGCGATAGCTCCTCATTCGACAGTCGCCTCCGCGAAGAGCTGCAGCTCGATCTCGCCTTCGTCGACCAGCGCCTTGACATTGGCCATGATCTCGCGGCGCGCCTGCTCGATGCGGCTCATCGGCACCGGACCGGCACGGCGCATCATGTCCTCGAAGGCCTGCGCCTGGCGGCGCGGCATCGCCTGAAGCACGGCGCGGCGCACCGACGGCTCGGCACCCTTCAGCGCGACCGCCCATTGCTCGAGCGGCACCGCCTCGATGATGCGCAACATCACCGCCTCGGTCTGGCGAGACAGGATGAAGAAGTCGTACATGCTCAGCTCGATCTCGGAGACGATCGCCGGGTCGTGGACGCGCAGCTGCTCCACGAGCTGGGCGCGGTCGCCCTGCACGCGGTTCAGGATCTCGGCGGCCTGACGCACACCCTCGACGCTGGCACTCTGCGTACCGAAGCGTTCGAGACAGCGACTGACCAGCTCGTCGAGCTCGAGCAGCAGCTCGTGATCGATCTCCGACAGGCGCGCCACGTTGAGCAGAATCAGCTCGCGTCCTTCCGCGGGCAGCGCCTCGATGACGGCACCGGCCAGCGCGGGCGGAAGGAAGGCGAGGAACAGCGCCTGCATCCGGACGTGCTCGTCGACGATGTGGTCGGCGAGCCATTTGGGCGAGGCCCATTGCAGCCGCGCCATCTTCGGACGGATCGCGTCGCCGTAGATGCTGTTGAGCACGCTGCCCGCGATGTCGGTGCCGAGCGCCAGATCGAGCGAGCGCTTCAGGTACGTGCGCGAGGCGCCGTGCACGCCGCTCTGCTCGCGATAGTCGTCGAAGAACTTCTGCATCGCGGTCTTGACCGACTCGACCTTGATGCCGCTCATGCGCGACATCACCTGCGTGACCTCGAGCAGCTCCTCGCGCGACAGGCAGCGCAGCACGGCCGCCGCCGGCTCCTCACCCATGCTGAGCAGCACGATGGCGGCCTGCTCGAGCGGCCCATGCGTCGGTACGAGACTGCTATTCGCTTCGGCCATGCTTCTGTACCCATTGCTTGACGACTTCGGCCACGCGTTCCGGCTCCTTGCCGGCAAGCACCTTCAGGTGATCGACCATCACGTCCACCGGCGAGCCGGGCGGCGGCAGGTCGTAGTTCTCGAGCAGCGGCACCACCGGCATCTGCGGCCGCTGGTCCGGCAGCGCATTCGGCAGCGCCAGCGAAGCGGCTTCGGGCGCCGGAGCGGGCAGCGGATGCGCGCCGGCCCCGCTCGCCGCACCCGCGGCGGCAGCCGCCAGCGGCGGCGCCTGCAGCGAAGACGCCAGGCTGCGCTGCGCGAGCCTGAGCAGCGGACGAACGACGAGCAGGTAACCCAGCAGAACGGCCAGCGCGGACGCGACCCATTCGCCGATCTCGATGAGGTTGTCGCGCTCCTTCCACCACTCCACGGCCGGAGGGGGCGCCGGGAAGGCCATCGAGGAGACGACGAGCTCGTCGCCTCGTTCCGCGCTGATGCCCAGGCCGTTGCGCAGCACGCGCTCGATGTTGGCGATCTCGCCGGGCGTCCAGCCGGTTTCCGGCGCCGGCGCGACCGCGCTGTTGAGCACCACGGCCACGCTCAGCCTTTCCAGGCGGCCGCGGCTGCGCTTGATCTGGGTGATGCTGCGGTCGTAGGCGAACTGCCGCGTAGCGGCGCTCTTCTGCGCGCTGTTGCCCTCGGGCGGCGATTCCTCGGCCTTGGCCGCCGCCACCGGACGGTTGCTGAGCGAACCCGGGACGCCGAGCGCCAGCTGGTTGCGGTCCTGCTCCTCGCGCATCGCCTCGCTGGTGACCCTCGGCGCTTCGCCGAACTTTTCGTGCGTTTCCTCGATGCGATCGTTGTCGACCTCGGCGGTCACGCTGACCCGGAAGTTGTCCCGGCCGAGCACCGGCGCCAGCAGCTCGTCGACGTTGCGCCGGACCTCGTCCTGATAGCGCCGTGCCGCCTCGCCGCCCTCGTTGGCGAGAAATCCTTCGGACAGATCGACCCGAGCCGACAGCAGATTGCCGGCCTGATCGACGAGGTTGACCCGTTGCGGGCTCAGGCTGGCTACGCTGCCGGCCACGAGGTTGATCGTCGCGGCGATCTGCTCCGGCGTCAGTTGGCGCCCGGGCTTGAGCGAGACGATCACCGAGGCGGAACTCTGCGCACCGTCGCCGGCGACGAAGGAGCTCGACTTGGCGATCGACAGATGCACGCGAGCCGAATCGACGGCATCCATCGTGCGGATGCTGCGCGCCAGTTCGCCTTCGAGCCCGCGGCGAAAGCGCACGTCCTGGACGAACTGGCTCACGCCAAGCGGATCGTTGCGATCCATCAACTCCAGACCGTCGGGCAGCTTCGCGACGACGCCCTTCGCGGCCAGCAGCATGCGCGCCTTGCCGAGCGCGGATCCGGGCACGAGCACCTGGCCGCTGTCGGGATGAATGCGATAGGGAATGCGCTCGGCGTCGAGCACGGCCAGCATGTCGCTGATCGCGACCGTCTCGCGCGCACCGAACACCGGCTTGTAATTGGACTCGTCGCGCCACAGGTACATCAGCACGAGCGCCGTGATGCCGATCGCCAGCACCGTGAGCGGCACCAGGTTCTTCAGCAACCCCGGCGGCACCAGCGCCGCGTCGGCAGAGCGCGAGCGCAGGCGCTCGAGTCCGGACCTCAGGACGGAAATCACGAGTGCAGCGGAGAGTGCTTTACAACGGGAGCTTGATCAGCTCGTCGACCGCAGCCACGATCTTGTTGCGGACCTGCATCAGCATCGAGAACGAGAGGCTGGCCTCCTGGCTCGCAAGCATCGCGCCGACGAGGTCGTCGCTGCGACCCGCGTCCACGTCGTCCATCTTCGCCGCCGCCAGGCGGTCCTGCTCGTTCACGCTGCGCAGCGCGCCGACCATGTACGCACCGAAGCCCGATGCGTTCTTGGGAAGAGATGCGCTCGTCTCGCCGGTTGCCGCGGCGATCCGCGAAAGCGCCTGGGCATCGGCCGCGATTTCGGCAAGGTGCGAGCCGATGCTCGCGTGGAAATTGTTTTTCATCGATCCGCCTTCTC
>Ga0172382_10009590_pt1 | contig 13166 bp, 2 predicted proteins | sample Leawel138RmetaG_FD_122245 | JGI IMG/M metagenome (GOLD analysis project Ga0172382, IMG submission 122245) | Leachate microbial communities from a municipal landfill in Southern Ontario, Canada - Leachate well 138R metaG | ecosystem: Engineered > Solid waste > Landfill > Unclassified | place...
CGGTTACCTACACCCCCGCCGCCGGCTACACCGGCCCCGACAGCTTCAGCTACACCATCTCCGACGGCCAAGGCGGAACCGCAACCGCCACCGTCAGCCTCACCGTTACCGCGCCGGCAGGGGCAGACGATCGCGTCCAACGGAACTTCTACGACCGCAACGGCCGACTCGTCGGAACGCTCGACGCCGAGGGTTTCCTGACCGAGACGCGGTACGACCGCGGCGGCCAGAAGCTCGAAACCATCGCCTATGCGAACGTGACGGACGAAAGTCTGCGCGCCAACGGCGCGTTCGCGGCGTTGAAGTCCAGCGCGGGCGTGTCCGTAACCGACGTCCACAACTGGTTCCTCTACGACGGGCGCGGCCTGCTGATGGCCGCGATCGACGGCGAAGGGAATCTCACGCGCTACCAGTACACGGCGCTCGGCGAGCCCGAGCTGGTGACCGTGGGCCAGAAGCTCGACCCCGCCAGCCTGATCGCCACTCCGCCCACCTTGGCCAACCTGCCAACCGCACCGGCCGGCGCGGTCCTGGAAACCACTCTCTACAACCGCGATGCGCTCGGACTGGTCCTCAGCGAAGTCCGGACGCTCACCGGCGGCGCGACGGAGACCACGAGCTACAGCTACGACAACATGCGCCGCCTGGTGAGCTCGACCAAGGCGGCCGGAACCGCCGACACGCGCACCCTGAACCAGACCTACGACGCAAGGGGGCGGCTGACTGGTGCTCTGAACGGGGAAGGAAGTGCGGTCCTCGCTGCGCTGGGCGCCACTCCGACGCCGGCCCAGGTCGCCGACGTCTACGGGCGGTATGGCGTCACCTACGCCTATGACAATGCCGACCGGATGATCGCCAAGACCGAGGCCAACGGCGTAGACGCCATCGGCAATCGGACGCTCTACTACTACGACACCGGCGGTCGCCTCACCTACGAGATCAACGCACTCGGTGAGGTGCGCCAGTACGCCTACAATACATTCGGTGAACGGACGGACACGATCGCCTACGGCACGCGAGTCGCTTCGGCGACGCTTGCCGGACTCACGGGCGGAGCGATAACCCCGGCTGTTACCGCCGCCATCACGGCGAACGCGGCCCTCGACTCCACGACCCGGCTCGACTTCGATCGGCTGGGCCTGGTCAGCGCGCGAACGGACGCGCTCGGCGCGATCACCCGTTATCAATATAACGCGTTCGGCGAGCTCGCGGCCCAGATCGAACCGATCGAGACCGGCGTCACTGTCGAGACCCGGCGCACCTACGATCGCCGCGGGCTGGTGCTCACCGAGATCAAGGACGCCGCCGCCGGAGGCCTGCAGCTCACCACCGCGTTCGGCTACGACGCCTTCGGCCGGGCGGTGCAGACGACGGACGCGGCCGGCAAGGTCCGCACCGCCGGCTACGACCGGGCGGGACGCGTGCTCACCCAGACCGACGCCCTGGGCCAGCAGACCAGCTTCACCTACGACGGCCGCGGTCTCGTGCTCACCAAGACGGACCGCAATGGGGAGACCACCGCCTACGCCTACACCGCGTTCGGACGGGAAGTGCGGGTCACTACGCCGGAGGGGCTCCTCACCATCACCCGAACCAACGCCCACGGACAGACTATCGCGATCGTCGACGGCGCCGGGCGGACCACCACCTGGACCTACGACCGCAACGGCAATGTGCGGTTCGTCACCAACGGGTCCGGCGGCACGACCGAGTCGCAGTACGATGAGGCTGGAAGGCTCAAGTTCACGATCGACGGCGCCCAGCGCCAGACGCGCTACGCCTACGACGCTGCCGGCCGCGTGCTGACTCGAACCGTCGACCCTGACACCCTGAACCTGGTCACGACCTACGAGTACGACGCCAAGGGCCAGCAGGTGAAAGTGACCGATCCCCGCGGATCGGTGACGCTCGTCGATTACGACCTCAACGGCCGCGAGGCGCGGGTCACCGTCGACGCCCTCGGTGCGGCGCTGGTCACCACCTACGCGTATGACCAGCGAGGTCGGCTGCTGACCCTCACGGAGGGGTTTGGCTCACCGGCTCAGACGGTGACGGCGCACAGGTACGACAAGGCCGATCAGCTGGAGAGCACGACGGTCGATCCGTCCGGGCTGAACCTCGTCACCCGCTACGCCTACGACGGCGACGGCAACCCGGTCGCGAAGACCGACGCCGAGGGTGCGATCACCCGCTACGTCTACGATGGCGAGAACCGACAGATCGCCACGGTCGACGGCGCCGGCGCAGTCACCCACTATGCTTACGACGCCGAAGGGCGGATGACCTCGGCGAGGCGCTACGCCAACGTGATGACGGGCGCCGCTCTGTCCTCGCTGCCGCTGGGCATCACGCTGGCGCAGGCCATGGTCGCCGACTCCACGAACGACCAGGTCACCAGTTACGTCTACGACCGGGACGGTCGGCTCGCGTTCGTGGTTGATCCGAACGGACGCCTCACCGGCTATGCCTACGACGGCGCCGGCGCCGTCACGGCCGTCACCGAGTACGCCGGCGCGATCGCTACCGCCGTCACCTACAGCTTGAGCTACGTCCTCAGCGAGATCGCGTCCAAAAACCTCAACGCCTCAAGCGCCAATCGCACTACGCGTCTGATCTACGATGAAGCCGGGCGGCGCGCGTTCAGCATTGATGCGACCGGCCTGCTGACCGCCTACAGCTATGATGGCTCGGGCGCGGTCACCAAGACGGTCCGGCATGGCGATCGGTACACGGCGACGAACGTCTCCCTGTCGACGCTGCGCAGTTGGTCGAACGCCCGCCTGGGCAACGCGCGCACCAACCGGATCTTCTATGACGGGGCTGGGCGCGCAGTGTACGATATCGACGCTGAGAACTACGTCTCGGCGCGGACCTATGACGCCGGGGGCAACGTCACCGAGGAGCGCCGGTACGGTGCTCGCGTCACGGTTGGCGATGCGACCACGCGCGCCCAGCTGTCCACGCAACTCGCCGGACAGTCGGTTCCGGTCCGGACGCTCCAGTACGCCTACGACGGCGCTGGCCGCCTCACCGACACGTACGACGGTGTGGGCGTTCGCACCCGGCTGATCCTGGACAGCCGGGGCCGGGTCACCGAACGGATCCTCGCCTATGGCACGGCCGACCAGGCGAGCACCGAGTACGCCTACGACGCCGCCGGCCGTCTACGGCGCGAGACCCGCGCGTTCGGTTCGGCTGAGGCAACCACCACCACGTACACCTACGATGGCCTCGGCCGGCTCGAGTCCATCACCGACGGGCTCGGCTACACGACAACCCGTAGCTACGATGCGGCCGGCCGCATGACCAGCGAGGTCAAGCCGCGCAACGACGCCGCGCCGACAGCCACCACGACCTACACCTACGACGCGTTCGGCAACGTCACCGCGATCACAGATCCGCGGGGCTACACGGGCTATTTCTACTACGACAAGCTGAACCGCCAGGTGATGCAGGTCGACCCGGAGGGCTACGTCACCTCGACGACCTACACCATCGGCGGCGAAGTGCAGAGCGTGACCCGCCGCTACAACCGCGGTACAGGCTACGGCCCTGCGACTCCGCCGACCGTCACGGCGCACGCGAAGGACGCGACCACCACCTTCACTCGTGACAAGCTCGACCGGATCACCGCGATCCAGGATGCGCAAGGCTTCACAGAGAGCTTCCAGCTCAACGCCTTCGGCGACCAGCTGACCTACACCAACAAGGTCGGCGGTCAATTCGTGCGCACGTTTGACGGGCGTGGCCTGATGCTCACCGAGCGGGCGCCGGAGACCACCTCGGCCGGCGCCATCGTGATCAACGCGTTCGAGTATGACGCCCGCGGCAACCTGACTCGCAAGGTCGAGGCCCAGGGCCTGACGGAGCAGCGGACGACCCGCTACATCTACGATCTCGCCGACCGGGTCGTGGAGACGCTCGGCGACACCTTCGGCGCCCTGGCCGTCGACTTCACGACGCCGGTGACCGTCAACCCGCGGACGGTGAACCGCTATGATGCGCGGAGCAACCTCATCGAGGTCCACGTCACCGAAACCGGTGCGCGGACGCTGTTCTACTACGACGACCTGAATCGCAAGATCGCCCAGGTGGATGCGATGGGCGGGCTGACCACGTACGGCTACGATGCCAACGGCAACGTCGTCCAGTTCCGGGCCTACGACGACAGGATCGCCCTTCCACCAGACCCGGGCGGGCCGCCGCCGGCGAACGGGGGCGGCTATCGGCTGACCACCTATCAGTACGACCGGGCCAACCGCCTCGTCGCGGCCACCGTCGCGGGCCTGAGAACAGCCGAGTGGACCGGATCCACCTTCTCGACGCAGATCCAGGACGTCACGACCCGCCTGGAGTACGACGCGACGGGCAACGTGGTGCGCGAGGTCGACGGGCGCGGCGACAGCGTCTGGTCCTATTACGACCGGCGCGGCAAGAAGATCGCCCAGGTCGATCAGGGCGGTTACTTGACCAGCTACACCCTTGATTCCGAGGGGAACGTGCTCAAGGAGGAACGCTTCGCCACGAAGCTCGCCTCCGCAGTGGGCGCGGGCTCCGACCCGGAATCCCTGCGGATCGCCGTTCAGGGAGATGCGACAGACCGCATCACCGAATACACCTACGACCGCAACGGCCGGCGTCTCACTGAGACACGCAAGAACGTCAACGCCTGGGTGATCTCCTCCAGCGGCTCGATCAATGCCGGACCGCAGCACGCCACCGTCGGTTTCCAGTACGACGGCCTGGGCAATATCACGCGCAAGACCGAAGCGACCGGAGAAGCCAAGAACTACACCTACGACAAGCTGGGCCGATTGACCGAAGAGCGGGGCGTCGGGTTCTACAACTACCAGGGCAACCAACGCACCCCTGTCCAAAGGCACGCCTACGACGGCCTGGGCAACGTCGTGCAGACCTTCCAGGGAGCCATAGAGGGCGCTCTGGGCGAGTCCGACCGGATCACCAATTACACCTACGGGACCGGCGGGCGTCTCGTCTCCGTGCGCGACGCCGAAGGGTTCGTGCGCAACTTCGGCTATGACGCCGCAGGCCGCCTGTCGCTGGTGAGCTACGACCGGCTGAACGCGTCGGCCATCGGGGCCTCCAGCATCAACACGGGCGACGTCACGCGAGAGGGCACGGGCTACCAGTACGACCTCCTCGGCCGCCAGAAGGTCGAGGCCCAGGTCTATTGGGCGTCGAACCGCTGGAACTGGGCCGAACCCATCGCCAAGCAGTACGACGCCCATGGCGGCGTAATCGGGCACGGCACGGCGAGCAACCTAACCGGAAGCTGGGTCTTCCCGGAGCAGAACGCCTACGACGCCGGGGGCCGGATCTGGCGCACAACGGGCGGCGACGGGACCGTTCGGCTGTTCCTCTACGACGCCAACGGCAACCGGACGCTCACCATCTCCTCGGTGGGCGCCGACATCTCGAGCTGGACGCTCGACCAGGCCATCGCCATCCTGACCAATAACGGTCAGAGCGCCATCGGCGCGCACTACGTCGAAGGCGTGGTGGTCACCATCGAGGTCTACGACCACCGCGGGCAGGTTGTCGAGCAACGTGAGCCGCTGCGTCAACTGGGGCAGGCAGGGACTCTCTCGACGGTCAGGCACACTCGCACCTACACTGCGTTCGGTGAAATCGAGAGCGAGACGAACGCCCTGGGCGGGGTGACGCAATACACATACACGACGGACGGCAAGATCCGCAGCTCACGCGACGTCGGCAAGCAGTACCTGGACGCTAACGGCCAGACAGGCTCTTCGCCTCAGTGGACATACTTCCACGACGCTTCCGGCCGCCTCGTGGCCGAGATGAACAGCCGCGGCCACACGACCAGTTGGCAGTATCTCGGCGGCACCGGTTATGACGGATCCGCCGGCCGGGTGACGGTGCAGTTCAACCCGGACGGCAGCAAGCAGCAGTCCTTCTACAATGTCTTCCAAAACAGGCGCTTCTTCATTGATGAGCTTGGCCCTGTCGAACCAGACTACAATAACCGCCATCGGGTTATGGAGTACGGCTACGACAATATGGGCCGGATGATCTGGCTCGTTCAGCCTCAACGGGGCAACGGCGAGCGCGAGGTCGAGCGCTACTACTATGACGGCCTCGGCCAGCGCATCGCTCACAAGCGCTACTGGAATTATCAGGATCACGGTGAGGACTGGATCCAGAGGACCTTCTACGATCGAGAAGGACGCGTCACCCGGGTCAAGGACTTCGGCGGTGACATCACCGACTACTCGTACGAGTGGGACCTTGCGATCACCACGGCGGGACTGGGCCAGTTTGGCGGCCTGATCAAGCGCACGACCCAGTACGTGGGCACTTCGAGCGCCATCACCTCGACCGTGAAGGAAGACTATTTCGGACGAACGGTGGAACGGACCGATGCGGGCGGTCACACCTATTCCATGCAGTTCGACAAGGCGGGGCGCCTCGTCAATCAGTTCGCCTACAACATCGCTTCGTGGGGTGCGAACCACCACTCGACTTACGCGTACTGGAACACCGGTCTCGTGAAGACCGTCACCAGCTACGGCAACGAGCAGGTGAGCGATTTCGCATACGACGCAGCCGGCAACCTCGTCTACGAGGATCTCCGCCGGACCGACACCGGCCAAGTCCAAAAGAGCGCCACGGCCCAATACGATGCGTTCGGGCGGCGTACGCACTTCACGGACGCGGGTCCCGACGGGCGTGCGGTCAACCTTCAGTTCGCTTACACCTCGATGGAGGACATCCGTCGCGTATGGGGTTCCTATCAGGACACCAACGGGGTCACGCGTAGTCAGGACAAGTGGTTCCAGTATGACAGCGCCAACCGCCTGACGATTCAGAACGGCACGTTCAACGGATCCACCGTCGTCCGCGGCGCCGATGGAGTGCAACTGACCTATGACGCGGCCGGTCAGCGCTCGACCTCCACTATGCGCGGAACGGACGGCGTCGTCCGCACTGAGCACTACCAGTATTATGTAGACGGCCGCCTGTACCGCGTGTGGGAAGGCGGCGTGGGTTCGTTCCTGCGCGCCGAGGAGGTCAGGGACGTTCTCGGTCGGGTGACCGCGCACTACGAGTTCGACCAAGCGGGCGGCGAACTCTACGGCCAAGGCGGCCCGACGCCGGCCTACCTCAGGGCGAACATCGCCTACGACGCCCGCGGGCGCATCACCCAGGAAACGCAGCAGGTCAAGGACCCGTCAAGCGGCGGCTACACCCAGACCCAAATCAACTACACTTATGGTGGTCCGGGTGGGCAGCTAAGCCACGTTTACAGCAACAACGTCACTCAAGACGTTCAATCGTCAAAGTACTACTATTACGAACAGCTCGCTGACGGCTACCGTCAGACCCGCATCCGCGAGGTTAATCACACGTTCGTCTACGAGCAGGGCTCGTTCCTGCATTACGACACCCACGGCCAGCTGAGCTACGTCGCGATTCCCGACCATGCCCCCCGCGACCAACTCTACGTCTGGGACCTGACGGGGCAGGTGGTCTCCCGCAAGGAAATCCCCGCCAACGGGCAGCCCGGGCCGATCGACTACACCTACAATTTCGGCGGCGTCCGGGTGGGCTCGACGAGCAACAACGGCACCCTGGACCTCAACTACGCCAGCTTCACCGCCAGCCGGCTCTCGCCCGGCGGGGGTCTGTTCCGCAACGGCGGCCAGGTCCAGCACGCCGACTTCGGGTCGACCTTCGAGCCGATCAATCCGCTTTCCCGGGGGTCGGCAGGCACCTGGAGCCAGTTCACGGTCCGGGAAGGCGACACCCTGCGCACCATCGCGCTGGCGATCTACGGGGACGCCAACCTCTGGTGGGTGATCGCCGAGGCCAACGGCCTCGAGGCGACGGAGCACCTGGCGGCCGGCCGCGAGTTGATGATCCCCGCCACGGTGGTTAGCACCCACAACAAGTCGACCACCTTCCGGGCCTTCGACCCGGCCCGTGTCCTGGGCAACGTCGAGCCCACCGAACCCCCGCCGCCTGAGAAGCTTCAGCGTGGCGGCAAGAAGCCCAAGCGCAGCGCGTTCGACCAGTTCTTCGGGTTCGTGCTGGCGATGGTGGCGATCGTGGTCACCGCGTTTCTGCTGCCCTATGCGGCGGCAGGCTTCAGCAACTTCTTCGCCGGCGGCAGCTTTGTGGCGAGCCAGAGCGCCATGGTCGCCAACACAGCCGCGACCGTGGCGGGCACCAACATCAGTCTTGCTGGCGCGGTCGCGGGCGGGGCGGTCGCCGGAGCGGTCGGCAGCGCGGCGGGCCAGTTGCTCGGTCTGGCCGCCGGCTTCCAGGATGAGTTCGACTGGAAGGGCGTCGGCCTGGCCGCACTGAGCGGCGCCGTGTCAGGTGGAATGGGCCTCAGGGGCCCGCTTTCCAGGCCTGGCGCACTGACCGCCGCCGCCCGCGCTGGGGCCAGCGGCGCGGTCTCCCAGGGCCTGGGCGTGGCCACGGGCCTGCAGGACAGCTTCGACTGGGCCGGCGTGGGTGTCGCCGCCATCTCGGCAGGGGCCGGCTACAGGTTCGGGGAGTGGCTGGACGGAAGGAGCATCGCCGCAACGACAGTTCAGGCTGACAGCTGGCAGCACTATGCGCTCAGCAGCGCCGCCGGCGCCCTGGCCGGCGCCGGCGCCGAATCGCTGATCAGGGGGACGAACTTCGGCGACAACATCGTCAGGAGACTGCCCGACGTCATCGGCAGCACCATCGGCAATGCAATCGCAGGCCAGATCGGGAGTAGACCGTCTGGAACATCGGCGAGGCAATCGTCTGGGAAATCGTTGCTCGGGAGCGTCTTCGGCGGGGTCGGTGATGTCCTCGGGTTCGACGGCGAGTTTGGCTATCAGGGACCAGATGGCCGCGAACTGTCGTTGTCGAACCTCGGCTACGCAATCAAGGGAGGCACCGCAGTTATTAGCGATGTCGCTGGCTTGGACGGACGGTTAGGGTATCAAGGCAACGCTGATGGCCAACGATCACTATCATTGGCTGGATTGGGGCATGCCTTAGGGCTGGACGGCAAAACTAGTGCGCTCGCGGCTCCTCCGGGACCCGCTCCTGCGCCGGGTTCTCCCGCGCCGCCGACTCCGCCCCCAGCCACCGCCACGGTCGGCGGGATCACGATCACGAGAATAAATGGTGCTGACCCTCGTGTGATCGCAGCCGAGGTGAGCAAGCTCCCTCCCTCGGTCCGTGCCAACTTGCAGCGACACAATGTGCAGTTCACTGCGGTCTACGATAATGTCAGCGAGGTTTACACGACCGGCACTCCCCCCGGTTATCCGCCGGGCTCGACTTGGGCTGATGTTAAAGCCATCTTCGATCCAGCTAAGAACGCAGTTTTCTACGGAACGAACTCACACCTCGGAGACGGCAGCACAAATGGGGTGCTGCATGAAGTGGGGCATGCGATTGACTACAATAATGGTCGCCCTTCAGCGAAGACTGCCTTCCAGTCTACATGGACTGCGGAGTCGCCAACGCTCACCGGGTATTATCAGCCTAAAACCAACGCCAACTATCTCCAAGAGTCGTATGCGGAAAGCTTCGCGGCATACTTCTCGGGCGATGCAGCATATCGCGCTGCTCACCCCTCTTTCACGGCCTATTGGTCTTCGCCAAACCGCAGATGGTAGCCGGATATGATGTCAAAATACATTTGGGTGGCAGCAGCAATGTCTTTGCAAGTTGGGTGCGCTGGGGTCGAGAAAATGAAGAATCCTGAGCCAATCGGCTACGCCGAAATCTCTGCTGATGGAACAATAACGCTCCATCTCGCGGGGAGCGTTAATGGCGGCGCGATAGCGCATATGACCAAAGCTTATAAACCGAATGATCCTTACTACGCTGATGTTGTGGCACATATCGGCGTAATCAAACCCGGTGAGCAAAAGCCTGTATTGCCATGGCCTGAACAGGCCGAGCAGAAAAAACCCACCGGCGGGTAAGCAACTAAACGCAGCGGGGCGGCCATCCGTATAGTTGCGTCTGCGATCTCGCCACCTCTTTGGGTGGCGAGCGGCAATAACGTGCGATATAACCTGAGTCTGCCTCCGAAATCTCACCAATATTGTGCGATTTCATAAGGCGCGTCTTGGGATTATATCGAGGTCAGCTTTTGGAGTTTCTTTCCGCGTCGCTGATCGACGGCCAAGCTCTGCTCAGTCGCGTGCTCGACTTCTACACTGACACGCGTGTCGCAAGACAGCCAAACGGTCGAGAACCAGCTTGCCGAGCTTCAGGCGGTCGCCGAGCGGCATGGCTGGATCGTGACGGCCATCTTCACCGACGAGGGGATCAGCGGCGCCAAGGGCCGCGACAAACGCCCCGGCTACGACGCGCTGCTGAAGGGCGTGGCTCGAAAAGATTTTGAGATGATCGCCGCATGGAGCGTCGATCGGCTGGGCCGGTCGCTCTCGCATCTGGTCGGCTTCCTCGGCGACATCCAGACCAAGGGCGTGGACCTCTACCTCCACCAGCAGGGTCTCGACACCAGCACCAGCGCAGGCCGGGCGATGTTCGGGATGCTGGGGGTGTTCGCCGAACTGGAACGATCGCTGATCCGTGAGCGCATCATGGCGGGCCTGCGTCGGACCTCGAAGCGATCAGGCCGCAAGCCCATGCCCGAGGCCCGTGCGAGAGCGATCCGCCGATCGTTGAAAGACGGTCTGGGGATCAGGGCCGCAGCCCGGCTGCACAAAGCCTCGCCGACGACCGTGAGCAAGATCGCCCGCCAGATGATGGCGCCGGAACCGCACGCGGCATGAGCCGAAGCCTCGTCGTGCTCTACATCCTGATGATGGTGATCGGCTTCGGCACCGCCATGGTGCTGGCCGCCCGGTAGCTCGACCTACCGGCGACATCCGACGCATCCGGCCCCCCGGCCACTTACTGCTGAAACCGCGTCAGGGCCTCGAACCTAAGCCGTCGATCCGCGCCATCGACATCGAGGCTCAAGGCTCTGAAGGGCATCAGGAAACCAGCAAACGAACGGGTGCCTATGTCAGGCTACCTATACTCGGCAGCACCATCGGGAACATGGTCGCAGCCGGTGTTCAGCAACGATCGGCGCAGGCTGCTCAGGAACGTGCGACCGCCGAGCGCATTCGCTCGTCCTTCGACGCCAACGGCAACCCGCTGTATCCAGTCGATGAACCGATCGCCGCTCTCAACATCGAGCGGGCGCCTCCCCTGACGATCCCCAACGATCTCAGAACGATCAACGACATGATGGGAGGGCTGTCCTTCTCAACGGTCGGTGCAGGATCAGCGGGGACGGACGGGAATGGGGGGGCACCTGTCGGTGTCCTTGCCAGTGCCCCTGTTGGCTCATCTACTGCGAGCGTTGCGCGCGGGGGTAGCTCAAACGGTGGAGTTGATCCTATCGGCGATGTGCTCGCAGCGTCGTCACTCACAATCACGGCCCCCATTCGGGGGGATGCGACGGCCTTGGCGGCCCAGTCTTCGAGCCTCCTATCGGACCTAAAAATGTTGCAGCAAAAAGGTTGGGGTATTCAAATCGGATCGAATGGTGGTGGCTCATTCGCCAATAGGACGTTGAAGACGATCGTCCTCGACGGTAACCTAACAAGTGATCCCGTCGCCGTCGTGCAGGCGTTGAGTCATGAGGCAGGGCATGCATTGTATGCCTTTAAGCCGGACACCTCATCGAAGAGCGCGTTTGTGCGATCTGCGCTCGGGGACGAAGGGATGGCCACCCTCTCCAACATAAGGGTTCAGCGCGAAATCCTCGCCCGAGGTGGGCCTGATATCGGTATCGCAGGGGGAGATCCTGTGAAAAATTCGCCGGCCTATAATGCGGCTTACAACCAGTTTCTTAAAGACGGCAATGTCGTAAAGGCACGGGATGCTATCGGCTCGATCTTCGGTTCTGGTGAGCGAGCGTCCACCACGGGGCAGCTATACAAAGACTACTACGGATCGTTCTATGACAAGCATTATCCGAAGCCGCGCCGATAGATGGATCGGGGTGATATACTTGGCGATCATCGCTGTATCTATCTCGTCTGTTGCGGAGGCATCTAAGATGAACTGCCATGACAAGGACTTTTACTCACTAATTTCAGAGCTTGAGCGAGTTGGAATCCTCAATCTCGAAAAAGTGGAGCGTGCCCTTGGGGGAAAATTCTCGCTCTCGTCTGAGAGTGCTGGGGCAAAGGTATTTAGTGGGCGTGACGTTCGTCTTTCGGATGTTCAAATCGAATCCATAGAATACCGGGCGCCAACAACGGGGTCAGAAAGCAATGGCCCTCTGTTGATTATGAGAATCTCGCAGGGTTGTGTTGGGCGATTGGATGTCATGAGACGGTATCGGTCGTTAGAGCTTGCAGATATACCTCATGGTCGTTCCCTGTCTGAAGAGGCGGTGTATTCTAAGGCGGAGCCGTGGGGGAGCCTTTCATTTGGCTTTCCGGAGGGGTCGCCTGACTGCCTCAAGACGGTGATCTTGGCAGGCAAATAGCTCAGTCACTTCGCTGTTGTTGAGGCGGGTCGCGAGAGTAGCCTCCCGCCGTCGATTTATTCCGAGACGCTAAAATGAGGGGGCGGTCCGCCCCCTCATTTCGTTTGTGCAGAATCTCCCGCCCGTTCGCGTGCTGTTGAGGTATAGAATATCCAAAACATAGCAACGAGTCCTATCTGTGCGATTTAAATAATCGCATCTTGAGGCATTTCTGCTGTCGTGGAGCGAATATATTGATGCGGGTGCTTGATGAAGACATCGAGCGATTGCGCGAAGAGGTCAGCGTCGTCCGTCTGATCGAGTCATCCGGCGTGCCATTGCATAAGCGCGGAGCCGATCATATTGGCCGCTGTCCCTTCCACGAGGATGATGCCGCTTCGCTGGTGATCACCCCGGACAACCGCTGGCGATGCCCGGCGTGCGAAGTCGGCGGCGACGTGATCGAGTGGGTGGTCAAGCGCAATGGCGTGAGCTTCGATCGTGCCGTCGAACTCCTGCGGGACGGCTCGCCCGATGCGACGGGCGCGGAACCGGTGAAGGTGCCAATGGGCCCACCAGCAGCGCGTTTCGCGCAAGCCCAGGCGAGGCTGTTTCGCCCTGTTAACGTCCTGTTATCTCTGCAAAATTGCAACTTTGCGGCCGTCGGTCCATTCAAGCTGTTTCATTCGGC
>Ga0172382_10009591_pt1 | contig 13164 bp, 9 predicted proteins | sample Leawel138RmetaG_FD_122245 | JGI IMG/M metagenome (GOLD analysis project Ga0172382, IMG submission 122245) | Leachate microbial communities from a municipal landfill in Southern Ontario, Canada - Leachate well 138R metaG | ecosystem: Engineered > Solid waste > Landfill > Unclassified | place...
CAGCGGCGCCAGGCTTGTTCTCCATGATGAAATTCCAGCCCTTTGCCTTGCTGAGCTTGTCAGTCAGCAGTCGGCTGGCGATATCCGTACCACCGCCGGGGCCGTAAGGAACGACAAAGCTGATTGTCTTGTCGGGGTAAGCGGCGGCAGCGGGGCCGGCAAAGGCAAGTGCGCAGCCGGCGAGAACGGTAGTGAGGAAGGTGCGTTTCATTTCTACTCCTCCATGAGTGTGTTGTGCTCGCAAGGAACCACCCTTGCTCTTGAGCGTTGCCGAAAACGTATATCCGGTGTGATGGCAGGCCGGTTCAGCTCTCTTGAGGTGTTTCCTGCTGAACAGGCTTGCCGGTGTAGGTCCATAGCCAACCCTTCGGGATGGGTCCTTTGTTGCGTTCGTTGCGCTGGCGCTGTTCCCAGGAGTGGGCCAGGATCCCCACGGAGCGAGACAGGACGAACAGGCCGCGGCACAGCGGGGGTTCAAAGCCCAGGGCGCCGTATATGGCGGCGGTCGCACCGTCTATATTGATGGGTATGTGTCGGCCCTTGCGGGTGGCGATGGCATTTTCGACTGCCTTGGCCACCGCCGAGTAGTCTGGCTTCACAACGCCTTGCTCTTCGGCCTTGCGCAACAGTGTCAGCAATGGGGCGCTGCGTGGGTCGACAGGGTGGAAGCGATGCCCGTATCCAGGCACATATTTCTTGCCGGACGCAAAGAAAGCGCCCAGCACCTGATCGGCTGCCTGGTTCAGCTCCATGCCTTCCGAGGCCTGCAGTTCCAGAATCTGATTGAACAGTTCGACGCATTGCTCGCCGGCGCCGCCATGGACATCACCCAGTACATTGGCGGCGGTGGCCATTGCATTATTGATGCCGATGCCGCAAGAGGATGCCATGCGGGCGATGGCAATGCTGGGTGCCTGGGGGCCGTGATCCGCACCGGCCATCAGTGCGGCGCTGAACAGTTCTTCCTGTCCGGGCTGAGCCTGCTCACCTTTGAGCATCAGCCAGATCATGCCAACGAAACTGACATTACCGATGAGATCCTGAATGGGGTGCCCATGGAAGTTGATCTTGCCCGGGCTCATCTGCACGATGCTGGTGGACCACCAGTCAGCGGCCTGTTGCTTGGAAGAATCCATACTGCTTCTCCTAAATAATGTTCTTTGCCTGCAAGGCGCTGATTTCTTCACCACTCAGCCCCAGGCTGGAAATGACCGATTGGGTGTGTTCACCCAGACGTGGCGGGTAGCAGGATGGAGCAGGATCGCCTGAGGCCAGGCGGAACCCGGCTCTGACGACTTTGATGGCGTCTTCGGGTTGCTGCTCGTCGCGAACGGTTTTGATGAAGTCGCGTTCGGCCACCTGTTGCGTGGCCAGGGTGTCCTCTACGGTACTCACTTCCCCGGCAGGGATATCGTTCTCATTGAACAGTTCGGCCCATTCCTTGGCTGTGCGCGCCTGCAGCGCGTCCTGCAGCAGGACATTGAATTCCGCTCTGTGCTGCTTGCGCAGCTCGGGATTCAGGAATCGGGGGTCGGAGATCCATTCTTCCCGGCCTACAACTCGGGCCAGTCGTTCGAACTGGGCCTGCTGGTTGGCGGCAATGTTGACCAGACCGTCGCCGGTGCTGAATGCACCCGAGGGGACAGCGGTCATGTTCTGGTTGCCGAAGCGGCTGGGTTTGATGCCGGCGATCAGCCAGTTGGAAACGACCCAGCCCATGGTGCCCAAGGTGGCTTCGAGCATGGAGACGTCGATGTTCTCGCCTTCGCCACTGCGTTCGCGGCGGAACAGGGCTCCGGCAATTGCAAACGATGCCGCCATGCCGCCGATGGTGTCGCATACCGGGTAACCCACGCGCAATGGCCCGCTTTGTTCATCGCCGGTGACGCTCATGAGGCCGGAAAGGCCTTGGATGATTTGATCGTAGGCCGGGCGTGATGCCATGGGACCATCCTGGCCGAACCCGGAGATGGCGCAGTAGATGATATCGGGCTTGACCGCTTTCAGGTCTTCATAGCCGAGCCCGAGACGGTCCATGACCCCGGCGCGGAAGTTCTCGACGACGACGTCGGCCGTCTGCACCAGCTTCTTGAATACTGCCTTGCCCTCGGGATGCTTGAGATCCAGCGTGACGGATTTCTTGCCGGCGTTCTGCGCCAGAAAGGATACGCCCATCAATTGGCGGTTGCGCTCGCTGTCAGGCCCGAGCGTGCGGGCCAGGTCGCCCTGACCGGGCCGCTCGATCTTGATGACTTCAGCGCCCAGCTGCGCCAGTTGGTAGCAGGCATAGGGGCCGGCAAGCACATTCGTCAGATCGAGGACTCGTACACCTTTCAACAGCTGGGCCACGCATGGACTCCTTGAAATAAACCATTAAAGTTTTATCTAGTAGAATCGAAGTTGTAATAGATAGAACTGCTAGTTTGTTTAAAATATGTGCGGGAGTCAACCGAGGCATCCTGGTATTAACCCTTATACGAGAACCGGAGAGGGGGTAGTCAAAGGGCTCAAACAGACCGAATGCCGGCGGGCAGACCCGCTTTTCAAAGGGACGGACGGGCTATGTCCAAAGGCACCAAGAGAGTGGAGGCAGTAGAACGGGCGCTGGTGTTGCTTGATGTTTTCAAGGAAGGGAAGACGAGCTTGACCTTGACGGAACTGGCGAACCGCACGGGCTACTACAAGAGCACGGTGCTGCGCATGATGAGCACACTTGAGCATTACGGCTATGTCTCGCGCAGCTCCAAGGGAGCGTATCGGCTTGGGGTCAGTATTTTCCACCTCAGCCTGCTCTACAAACGGTCTTTCGATGTCGAAGGCATCATCCGGCCGACTTTGCACAAGCTGGTGGAGGCCACGAATGAAACCGCCGCCTATTACGTCCGGGTGGGCGAGCAACGGCTGTGCCAGTATCGTGTCAATTCACCGCGTTCCGCGCGCCATCATCTGGAAGAGGGCTCCCTGCTCGCCGTCACCCGGGGTGCCACTGGCCATGTGCTGATGGCTTTCGATAAGCCGAAGAATCAGCGTGAGCAGGACGCCCCCATACGTGAGCGTGGCTATCATGTTTCGCTTGGTGAGCGCGATCCGGATGTCGCTGCGGTAGCCGTTCCCGTTCTTGACGGGGAGGGCGTGGCGTACGGGGCACTGTCCGTCTCCGGCCTGAGATCGCGCTATGACGAGCAAAAGCGTGAGCAGGCGCTGGTGCATCTGCGCAGGGAGGCGGCTGCGTTGTCGTTGGCGCTGCAGAAGCATGATGTGGAGGCCGGCGACTCCTGACCCCACCGATGTAACGAAATCGGTACGATAAAAACCAAATCTTGGCAGATGCCAAGCTTCATCGACACCCCCCCTGAACGGGCCCTTGAGCGTTGACAGGCAGTACGGCGAATGGCGCTATCCGGCTTTTTTCTTGATGCGGCAACACGGGATGCGTCCTTCGTCCATGGAAGCCATCACCATGGCTTGGTGCTGCTTTCGATATGCGTGTCGATATTCTCGGCGACCATGGCCTTGCAGACGGCGCAGATTGCTCGCTGGGCGGAACGGGCGTTGTACTACCAGGTTGCCATATTCACCGGCGCCATCGCGCTGGGCGGCGGCATCTGGAGCACTCACTTCATCGGCATGTTGGCGTACGAATTGCCCACCCAGGTCAATTACTCCATCACGCTGACGCTGATATCGCTGTTGCCAGCCTGCGCGGCGTCGTGGTTTGCCCTGAGGCTTTTGGCACAGCCTGACGTCAACAGAGAGCGGCTGCTGGTCAGCGGTACTCTGGTGGGGTTCGGTATCGGCGCCATGCATTACACCGGTATGGCGGCAATGGTGACACCGCTGGAGATGCGCTTCGAGCCGCTTGCTTTTCTGCTGTCCATCCTGGTGGCCATTGTCCTCGCCGTTCTTGCCTTATGGGTACGTTACGGCTTGCAACGCACATCCTTGGCACGGGTGCCCCGTCTGTTGGTCAGTGGCGGTGTCATGGGGCTGGCCATCGCCAGCATGCACTATACGGGCATGGCGTCGGTGCGCTTCATCGGCGAAGCCAGCCTGGCGGAAAGCGACCTGATACTGAGTGCCACCGCCGCTTCGGTGATTCTGTCGATATTCACGGTCATGGTCACCATCATGGTGGTGGCCATCAACGGGTTGTTGCGCTCGCGTGAGTTGTATCACCGGATGCGCGAAGGCAGCTCACGCTTGCGCGCCACGCTCGATACCGCGGTGGACGGCATCATCACCATTAACAGCCAGGGCTTCATCCAGGATTACAACCGTTCCGCGGAGCGTCTCTTCGGCTGGACGGCTGAAGAGGTGTTGGGCCGCAACATCAAGATGCTCATGCCCGAACCCTATCAATCCGCGCACGATGGCTACCTGCAGAATTACCTTACTTCGGGTCAGGCCAAGATCATCGGCATAGGCCGCGAGGTCGTCGGCCTGCGCAAGAATGGCAGCCACATGCCCATGCGCCTGGCGGTAGGCCGAGTCGATCTGCCGGGGGAATTGTTGTTCGTGGGCTTTGTGTCGGATATCAGCGAGCGTCATGCGCTTGAAGCCTCGCTACGCGAAACGGCTCAGCGCGCGGAGCAGGCGGCCGCTGCCAAGAGCACCTTTCTGGCCAATATGAGCCATGAGATCCGTACACCGATGAATTCCATCATCGGCTTTACGGAGCTGCTGCTGCAGACGGATCTCACGACAACCCAGCGCAGCCATTTGAACACCGTTCGTCAGGCTTCAAGAAACCTGCTTCGCTTGATCAATGACATTCTCGATACGACCAAGATGGAAAACGGCCAGCTCGAGCTCGAGTTCACCGACTTTTCTCTGAAGGCACTGGCCATGCAGATCGAGTCTTCCCTGCGGTTGTCGGCTCAGGCCAAGCAGCTCGATTTCAGCATCAGTTATCCGGATGACATGCCGGTTTACTTCAAGGGCGACCCCCTCCGGATTGTGCAGATCTTGAACAATCTGGTGGGTAATGCCATCAAATTTACGGAGTCCGGCAGCGTCGACGTGGTGTTCGCCCATGAGCCGGACATGGTGCATATTCAGGTACGTGACACTGGTATCGGCATGACGCAGCAACAGCTTGAACTCATCTTTGCGCCGTTCGCTCAAGCCGACGCCTCGATCAGCCGGCGGTTTGGGGGCACCGGCCTGGGCACCACGATTGCGCGCCAGCTGGTTGAGCAAATGGGGGGCTCCATCGAGGCAGAGAGCTCCCTGGGCTACGGCAGTACCTTTCATGTACGCCTGCCGCTGTCGAAAGGAGAGCGTCCGCAGGAACTGGATGCGGAGGGGCGTCATGCGTCTCTGCCGGCTCTGAGGTTTCTGGTCGCGGACGATGTGCCGCAGAACCTTGAGCTTCTGGATTTGACCCTCAAGCGTAACGGGCATGAGGTGGTCAGGGCGGGTGATGGCCATGAGGCAGTGGAGCGCTTCATGGCCGGGACCTTCGATGTGGTGCTCATGGATGTGCACATGCCAGGCGTGGACGGTCTGCAGGCAACGCGTCTGATCCGGCAGTTCGAGCGCCGCAACGCACGCAAGCCGACTCCCGTCATTGCCCTGACCGCCAGCGTGATGGACGAGGACCGTAGCGCGGCGCGTCAGGCTGGCATGGACGGTTTCGCCATCAAGCCACTGGATGTTCCCCGTTTGTTCGATGAGGTTGCGCGAGTTCTGGATCTATCCGCGGATGATGTGTTCGAGACGCCCGAGTCTTTGGATGTCGTCCCTAGTGGCGAGAATGTCGCCATTGATTGGGAACGTGGCAGCAGTTTGTGGGGGAGCAGGGCCAGGTGGATCGAGGCGGTGGGCCGTTTTCTGGAGTCGGTGGAAGACAGGCATCCGCTGCCGGAGCAAAAGGAAGGCGTGCCGGATTCGCATCAGACGTTGTCCAGTCTCCATGGTCTGCGTGGTGCGGCCAGCAATCTCGCCTTGCCGGCGGTCGCCCATCTGGCCGGTAGGATGGAAGACCGTTTGCGTGCAGGCCAGCACGTTGAGGAGTGTGAGTTCCAGGCGCTGCGGAGCTTGCTGGCCCAGGTACGTCAGGCCTTGAAGTTGGAAACCGCGGGCATTGACGGCCAGGAGCCGTGTGAGGTGGCGGCTCCAGTACCGGTTTCAGAGCTGGTGGCGGCCATGCGCAATCTGCTCGCCGTCATGCGCCGCAGTGAGTTGGATGATGCCTTGCTGGACACCGTCTGCCTGGGCCTGGATGGCACAGGAGATCATGTCAGAAGGCGGGCCCTGCGCAGTGCGCTGGACAACTTCGAGTTCAGTGAGGCCTCTCGGTTGCTGGAGCAATTGATTGCAGAACACGGCAACACGGTGTCCGCTTGATTGTCATGTGCCCAACCTCTTTTCCCAGCATTGCAAAATGGCCTGTCTCCAGGAGCGGAGTCGAGGTTTTCCATCGGAGCGCCGTGTGAGATTTCTACCCGAGGACCGCAGCACCTTGTTGCTTGTGGATGATGAGCCCACCAACCTGCAGGTGTTGCGCCACACCCTGCAGGATGATTACCGTTTGCTGTTTGCGAAGGACGGCGAGACGGCCCTGCGACTGGTGCGCGAGAACCGTCCCGACCTGATACTGCTGGATGTCATGATGCCGGGCATGTCCGGTTTTGAAGTCTGCAAGTCGCTCAAGCAGGACCCGTGGACGGCTCCCATCCCCGTCATCTTCGTGACGGCGCTGGCGGATGTCGCGAACGAACAAGCAGGGCTGGAACTGGGTGCGGTGGATTACATCAGCAAGCCGTTCAGCCCGCCTATCGTCAAAGCGCGCGTGCGGACCCACTTGTCACTGGTGCGGGCTGATGACGTGCTCGCGACCCGTTTGCAGATCGTGCAGTGCCTGGGACGAGCGGCTGAATACAAGGACAATGAGACGGGCTTGCATGTCATCAGGATGAGTCACTATACGCGCATCATCGCCCTGGCCATGGGCTATACCGAGCACCAGGCCGATGAACTGCTGCATGCCGCGCCCATGCACGACATCGGGAAGATAGGCATCCCGGACGCCATTCTCGCGAAGCCAGGTCCGCTCACCGATGAAGAATGGGTCATCATGCGCCAGCACACGGTGATCGGCACGCGCATACTGGGGGACCATCCCTCCGGCTTGCTGCGCCTGGCGGCATCCATCGCTCTGCATCATCACGAAAAGTGGGACGGCAGTGGTTATCCCAAAGGCCTGGCGGGGGAAGACATCCCGCTGGCCTCCCGGATCGTCGCCATCGCCGATGTCTTCGATGCGCTCATCAGCGAGCGGCCCTATAAGCGGGCCTGGCCGGTCGAGGAGGCCGTCGCGCTGATCCGCAGTGAAAGTGGCACACACTTCGACCCTCAGGTCGTCAACGCTTTTCTGGAGAGGCTGCCCGAGATCGTGAAAGTGAGTGAGCGCTGGGCCGACGCCACTGTGGAAGAAACGCAACCGGCCTGAGGGATGCCGGCGCTTGTCGTGGTCAACAAGCCATGTGCTGGGGGTGGCTGTAGACGGTGAAGTCCTGCTGGCGGGCAAAGCCGATGAGCATCACTCCCAAACCTTCAGCCGTCTGCACGGCGTAGTGGGTGGGCGCGGAGACGGCGACTACTGCGGAAATGCCTACGGAAGCGGCTTTCTGCACCATCTCGAAGCTGGCACGGCTGGATATCAGCACAAAGCCGGCGGCGGTATCCTGCTGCCGCCGCCGATGCAGGAGCTGTCCGATCAGTTTGTCCAGCGCATTGTGCCGGCCCACGTCTTCTCTCACATACAGGATGTCTCCCGTCAGATCCGCCCAGGCGGCTGCGTGGGTCGCGCCCGTGCGCTGATGCAAAGGCTGAACGTCGCGCAGTGCACGCATGGCTCGCAGTATGGCGCTGGGCTGGATGGGCTGGCGGGGGCCGGGCACAGGGGGCAGGGGACGAACCACGTCGTCCAGGCTTTCCAGGCCGCACAGACCGCAGCCGGTACGCCCCGCCAAGGTCCGGCGGCGCTGCTTGAGCTGAGAAAAACAGGCGCTGGCAATAGTGAGCTGCGCGATGTGGCCCCGGGCAGTTTCGGAAATCTCCATGTCGTGGAGGTCGGCCGGGCTGCGAATGATCCCTTCTGTCAGCGAGAAGCCCAGCGCCAGGTCTTCGAGGTCGCACGGTGTGGCGAGCACCGTGGCATGGCTGATGCCGTTGTACTCCAGTGCCAGCGGCGCTTCACGGGCCAGTACATCCCGCTCTGGGGCGGCGTCGGCCTGCCCATTGCGGTAGCGGCGCACCATTGATGTGCCAGTGCCGCCATCGGGTGTTGCGGCATCGTGGCCGGAGGCGGAGTCGGGTACTTGCATGTAGGGGGCATCCGTCCTTTGAAGTGGCAAGTATACCGTCCGGCTTCTCCCTGCCTTTTTTCTCAGCCGCTCAGCAGCTCGTCCAGACAGCGGAGTTGGTGTTCGAGCGGCAGGCTGGCGTCCAGCGTGATGACCCGGCCGTCGATCACTGCCTCGGGTCGCTTGAGGGCGCGGATGTATTCCTCCCAGTGGTCCAGCTTCCAGCGGTCACGCGGATCGCCGCGCTCGATGATGCGTTGCCTGCGAATCTCCAGGGGAAGATCCAGCCATACGTGATTCAGCACGGTATGGGCCGGCAGGTCGAGGGCTGTTGGCGAAAACAGCGCGCCAGTGGCCAGTTCACGGCTCCATGGGCCTGGAAACACCACATTGGTGCCGTGCTCGATCTGATCGCGCCCGACGCGCAAGGTACTCTGATAACCGAGGTCGCGTGCGACTTCCTTGAAGAAAGGACTGTCGCGGTCGTCGGGGTCCTGACCGTGGGCCGCCAGCAGGGGCCCGGTCCACACTTCGCTCACGACATCCTTGTCAAGCACACACCAAGGGTGTCCGAGCGCATGTTGACGGGAGACGAAGCGGTGAGTCAGCCAGGACTTTCCCGTGCCGGCATGGCCAAGAATGAAGAGGGCGTGAGGGGGCCTGGGTTCAGCCATGGAAAGTCTCGGGTTGCTGGAAAAGCGAGGCGACAGCCTCAAACCCAAGAGCATAGAACAACGGGACCGAAAGGTCCCGTTGTTCAGTGTGGCAGCGTAAGAATCCCGCCGCCGAACCATCGTTCTTATGCTTCAGAACGTGATGTTGGCCGAAATCCAGAATGCGCGGCCGGCATAGGGCAGAGCACCCTTGGTTGCACGTCCCGATTCGATGTAAGGGCTGCCGCACAGTACGTCCCCGGCCGAGTTGGTCCAGGTCTTGCACTTGAGGAAATCCTTGTCGAAGAGATTGTAAATGGTGGCGTTCAAGGTGAGGTTCTTGGAAGCGCGGTATTGGCCGCCCAGGTTGAAGACGGTGTAGTCCTCCAGGTCGCCCAGCGCTTCGTACGCGCGCCGGGTGTCGCCGGTATAGCCGGAAGGGTCGCCGTCGAAGCGACGGCTCTCGCCACGGTACTCGCCTTGCAGCCAGAAACTGTAACGCTCGCTCGCGTCCCAGCGCAGGGTGGCATTGGCCATGTGCTTGGCAGTGTCGCTCAACGGGCCGTCCTTGCGGCCGTTCTTCTTGATCTCGCTATCCGTATAGGTGTAGTTCAGACGCAGCGTCCAGTTGTCGGCCAGGTCGAAACGCGAGGTGAATTCCAGGCCCTGGGTCGTTGCGCTATCCAGGTTGACAGGGTAGCTGGAATTGGGCGTGGCGCCCTGCACGGCGCAGCTTGCAATAGAGGCCACTGCGCAAGTCGTGCTGGAGATCTTGTCCGAGATCCGGTTGTGGAAGCCGGTGAGGCCGACCGCCCAGCCCTGCATGCTGTCGTAGTGCACACCGAGCTCCGAGCTGGTGCTGACTTCAGGTTGGAGATCCGGGTTGCCAACGTTGATATTGGTGCCCTGGCCGGAAATGCTGTTCACGCCGCCATGCAGCTGGTTGAGCCGAGGCGTCTTGTAGCCGCGGCTGACACCGCCCTTGAGCGTCCAATTCGAGGTCGGGTTCCACACCAGGTATCCACGTGGGCTGACATGGCTACCGAAGGCGTCGTGGTGGTCGTAACGCGCACCCAGGGTCAGCATCAGGTCATCAGTCAGGCTCCATTCGTCTTCTGCGAACAGTGCGTAAGTGTCCTGCTTGAACTTTTCAGTGACCAGGCCGTCGGTCATCGAGGCGCGCCAGTACTGGCCGCCGACCGTCAGGATATGGGAATCGCCCAGTGGGGCAACCAGCTTGGTGTCAAAGACGGTGTTGGTGGTTTCCAGCTGACGGGCGGTGCCGATGCTGGGGTCGCCAGAGGGCCGGGCGTCGGTAGGAATGGTGCGGCCGAGGGTTTCCGTCTCGCTGCGCATCAAGCTGGATTCCAGTGTGCCGAAGGAGAAGCGGCTGGTGTGCCCGATGGCAATCTGGTCGCGGTTAAAGCGCATCACGTCTTCATAACCGTGGACCGCGTTGGCCTGCACCGCCGTGCAGTTGCGATTCATGCCGTCCAGGCTGCCCAGCTGGCACTCGTCGTTGTCGAAGCGCTGGCGGGCACGATCGAGATCCAGCCAGATGTCGTGATCCTTGTTGGGCGTGAAGGTGAACTTGGTACCGAAGGTATAGCTGCGCGCGCCCACGGGTGAGGGGCCACGGGTGGAGACAGTGGAGCCGTCTCCGAATTCAAGGCTGGAGTCACCGCGGCGCATGACGCTGCCGCGCAGGGCCACCCCCAGCTTGTCGGCCACGATGGGGCCGCTCAGGTAGAAGTTGGCCTTGTTGGTATCGCCGGCGTCGCTGTTCTGCTCGAACTGGGATTCCAGGGTTGCCGAGCCACCCCATTCATTGGACACCTTGCGGGTGATGATGTTGATCACCCCACCCATCGCATCGGAACCGTATAGCGTGGACATGGGGCCGCGTATCACCTCGATGCGTTCAATGGCGGAGATGGGCGGAATGAAACCGGTGGCGCTGTCGCCAAAGCCGTTGGGCGTGACGTCCCCGGCCGTGTTCTGGCGTCGGCCGTCAATCAATACCAGGGTGTAATCGCTGGGCATGCCCCGGATGCTGATGTTCAGGTTGCCTGTCTTGCCTGTGGCTCCGCGCACGTCGATACCTTCCACATCGCGCAAGGCGCCGGCGAGGTCGGAAAAGGATTTCTCCTCAAGGTCTTCGCGGGTAATGACCGAAATCGACGCAGGGGCTGATTTGATGTCCTGTTCGAAGCCCGAGGCGGTGACGACAACGGTATCCAATTCCTGTACGGCCTGCTGTGCGGCAGCTGGAACGCTTGCCAGCGTGGTGCCCAAAGCGGCCCCCAGCAAAAGCGTCAAACGTTTGGCCTTGAACGATAGGCCCAGATTCGAGACGGTCATGTTTCTACATACCTGATTACATTGACTAACAGGGCCGTTGCCTGGCCCGCTTGTGTGAGGGACCTCAGGATTCACCCGGGTGAACACTAATCCTCAACGAGATCAGAATGATAACGATTGTTATTAGCAAGATCAATGCAACAGCCTGAAATAGTTTGTGCAACGTCAAGTTTCGCTGCAATACGCGAGAAATGTTGCAGATAGACGGCAAGTTGCTTGAGGAAAGCGGGATGTCCTTCAGTGAGCCAAGCGTTGCTTGTTGGGGGTATGTTTTTCGCTGTGGTTCAACCCTGGGCCGTGACGGCCTTGCTCGCAGCCTGTTCGGCGACTCGTGCGAGCTTGCGCGATTCCTTGAGAATGGTATTGGCGTAACCGCGTGCATTGCCGGAGTATTTCCGCAAGGCGCGGTCCAGGTTGCCGCCCGCCTGAGCCAGATATTCTTCCAGGACGTCGGCGCCTACGCGGATATTGACCTCAGGGTCGAACAGGGACTCGGAAGGGTGCAGTTTGTCGCGATGCCAGCGTCGCACCACCTGCATCAGGCCCTGGGCGCCATAGCGGCTCTGGACCTTGGGCCGGAATGCGCTTTCCTTCTGGATGATGGCAATCAGCAGTTCCGGGTGCAGACGCTCCCGCTTGCTGGCTTCTGCCCAGGCCAGTTCGACGTACTGGCGTACGGTCGCTTCCGGCTTCTTGAGTTTCTCCGCAAGATAGCGGGTTTGCGCCTGTTTCTTCAAATCGTCCGTATTGCGGTCGGCGTCCTGCGTCGATTCCTGTCGTTCCAGCCGCAGGTCTTCGATGCCGTGGAGCTTGAGGCGAATGCCGTCAGAGATCTGTGGCTGCTGATGCAGTGCCAGCTCAGCGATCGGGGCAGGGTCGACGACGGTGGTGTCGTCGGCAAGCGCCACAGCGGGCAGTAACCCGGCGCTCAGAGTACAGGCCAGGACCTTGTGCAGAAAACGGCGGGATCCGGTAAATCGGGAAAAACGAAAAAAATCAGCAGAAGGGTGTGGAAATATCATCAGTTCACGGCAAGCCGGTGGTTAGCGCCATTCGGGACGGTGTTTGGCCCGAGGCGTCCCCACGCAAGGCCATCGCTTGCAGATATCCGCGCAAGCTGGCAGCTGGCTTGAGAAGATTGACCTATGGAAAACGCCCCAGAGGAGGTCGGGGCGTGAATTTCTCAAGGGCCGATGATAGCATCCTGGATGGCTGGGCGCCCCACAGGCGTAAGGGATTGCAACGCTCGTATCGCGCTAGGATAGCACCGACAGCAGGTGGAAAATCCTCTTTGCCATGCCCAAATCATCAAATGGCCGTGCACACAATCGCAAGTCCTGAGCCTTTGACCTCCCTATACTTGAGTCACTAATTATTACAGGTTCAAAGGCGGAGGCACTCATGACTCAGGACCCGCGCCCGGAGCTGGCGGCGATACGCGAACATATGATCATCGGTGGCAAGCCGGTCACCGATTCTCAGGGAGCGGCTATCGAAGTCCACGATCCCGCGACGGCTCAAGTGATAGCACGGCAGCCCGAAGCCGGCGTTACTGGGGTCGATCGGGCAGTACAAGCGGCCCGTCAGGCCCTGGAAGGAGAGTGGAGCGGACACCTGCCGGCGCAGCGTGAATCACTGCTGCTGCGGCTGGCGGATCTCATCGAACAGCATGGTGACGAATTGGCCCGCCTCGAAACGCTCAACAGCGGCAAGTTGCTGCCTGTGTCCTATGGGCTGGAAGTCGCCGCCAGCGCGCAATGGTTGCGCTATATGGCCGGCTGGGCAACCAAGATAGGGGGCGAACAGCTACCGCTGTCCATTCCTTTTCCGCCGGGAGTGGC
>Ga0172382_10009593_pt1 | contig 13163 bp, 9 predicted proteins | sample Leawel138RmetaG_FD_122245 | JGI IMG/M metagenome (GOLD analysis project Ga0172382, IMG submission 122245) | Leachate microbial communities from a municipal landfill in Southern Ontario, Canada - Leachate well 138R metaG | ecosystem: Engineered > Solid waste > Landfill > Unclassified | place...
ACTTATTGGATCACCCTCCAAAATCAAACAAAATAATGTTGTAACAGAAAACCTGAATTACCGTTATGTCGATGGGAATCTTACAACTATCCCATTGTGGCCGTGGCCATACGAAGATATTATAAAAGAACAGATGGAGATGGAAGAGACCATGACACAATATGTCAGCCGGATGGTTCATCCACATATTTTGTTGGATACCACTGTAATACCTGTTGAAGGCGTTGTGCTGGACAGCACTTCGGTTACCCTCGCCGATGGGGGCACTATTCAGTTGACAGCAACAATATTTCCTGACACAGCAAGAAACAGAACATTGATATGGAGCTCCTCGGATACCACCGTGGCCCGGGTGGATGCAAGCGGACTGGTCACTGCTGCCCATGGGACAGAAGGGATGACAACCATTACAGTTACTACACACGAAGGAAATTTTTCTGCAAGTTGTCAGGTTACTGTTGATCTGGTTTCCTCTGCCAGCCATCCTCTTCATGTTATGGAATGCCGGATATACCCGAATCCGGTCACCGGAAACTACTTTTATGTTGATGTGCAGGGAATAAAAACCTATAATTTTCAGCTGATAAACCTTGTTGGTCAGGTTGTAAATGAAGAAAAAGGATGGAATGGACTGACCAGAATATCTGCTGAAGGAATAAAACCTGGAGTGTACCTGGCAAAAATCGTTTCGGAAGAAAAAATTGTAGCTCAAAAAATGATCATCAGGTAAACGGTCTGTTTTGCATAAGCAGGAATGACTCAGGTAATATTTTTGATAGCGTCATTCAACGCTTTCCTTCTGCGAAAATTGATTGTTTCTAAATAAGCTATTAAAGTGGATAAACCATTTCAACCCTTTGATAAATTATTATTTTTGGACATCCGTAATCTATAATGATAAATGTTGAAACGAGCATGATATTTACACAAAAGAAAATGATTAAAATATATGTGAGCTCCAACTGATACCTTAAAATTTACAATTTTAATACGATGAATAGGATTGTTACATACTTGAAGAGAAAGCTTTTGTTGGTTATCTTCATTGGCATCGTGCTCGGTGTGGTAATCGCCATTTTTTCACATAAGACGCTGGAATATACATCTTCCAATGAGTTTTGTGAAATTTGTCATGTGCATCCTCATGTGTTCGATTCCTGGAAGTTATCTACCCATTACGATAATCCTTCAGGTTTCCGGGTTGGTTGTGTGGAATGTCATTTACCTCCCAAGGGAGAGGGATACTTGAAAGAGAAGGCGATTACAGGGATGCGTGATGTTTACGGATTTGTTTTCAAGGACAGCGCTGATTTTGACTGGGAATTGAAATCCACATTGGAACATGCACAACTACATGTTTATAAATCAGCATGCCTGCATTGCCATCAAAATCTTTTTCCTCTTACGTTAACCAAAGAAGGTCAGGATGCTCATTTATATTACAGTCAAAATGAAGAGGAACTTCGGTGTATCAATTGTCATTTGAATGTAGGCCATTACGATCCCGATGCCATACATGCTGCCAATGTTGATTTTGGATTAGGGAATGAGGGTGACAGGGAGGTATTTACTGCTCCGGCTGAAGTGGCTGCTCATGAAGATTTTACGGAAACGATTCCTCAAACTACTGTTTCTTTTCGTATGAAGGCCATTCCCGGAGGGTCTTTCCGAATTGGAAGTCCTGCTGATGAGCCTTACAGGGATTCAGATGAAGGGCCACAAAAGGAGGTAAAGATCAGTCCATTCTTTATGGCTGAAGTGGAAGTAACCTGGAATGAGTATCTGGCTTTTTATGATGCAACAGCTGCAGAGGGACGTTCTACCGATACAGAAGGATCCCGCACAGAATCAGATGTTGACGCTATTTCCGGGCCAACTCCTCCTTATGGTCAACCCGATCAGAACTGGGGAATGGGTAACCGTCCGGCTATTACCATGACCTACCATGCTGCTGAAACATACTGCAAATGGCTTTCCAGGGTTACCGGGAAAACTTATCGTCTGCCTACCGAGGCCGAATGGGAATATGCAGCCAGAGGAGGAACCCATACACCTTACTTTTTTGAAGGGCAGCCACGGGATTTTGAGAAAAAAGGGTTTTTGGGAAATCTCTTCGGTTCAGGCAGTGAGCTGATCAATCAATTTGTGATATATGAAGGAAATAGTCGCGGAAGAACTGAAGAACCGGATGCTGTGGAAGCCAATCCTTTTGGTTTGAAAAATATGTTGGGGAATGCTCTTGAGTATTGTTCCGACTGGTATACCGAGGATGCATTTTCCCAATTGTCAGATGGAGTGACTGATCCCCGTGGTCCTGCGACCGGCGAAGAACGTGTGGTTAAAGGAGGCTCATTCAGAAGTTCTGTTTCAGACGTCAGAAGCGCTTCACGTGATTACACGCGTTCAGTCGATTGGTTACGCACTGATCCACAAATGCCTAAAAGTATATGGTGGCTGTCGGATTGCAATTACATCGGGTTCAGAGTTATTTGTGAATTTGATGAAAAAACCGGAAAAAATAATTAATTTCGAGATTTGAATTCAACTTAAATATAAGAATATGAGTAATAATAATTTATCGAGACGTAAATTTTTAACAGGTGCAGCTGCCGTGGGTGCAGCAGGTGCCATGGGAGTTGGAACATTTACCTCCTGTGCCGGAGGTGGAGGCGGAGGTAACTCTTCCGGTGCAGCAGCAGGTGTTTTTGATTATAAAAAAAGGGAATTAAATCTCCCGCCTATGCTGGATATTGCTCCTGACGGGCCTGTCTTGAAAGCAGGCATCATAGGTTGCGGCGGTCGCGGTTCAGGCGCTGCTATTAATTTTCTGGATGCCGGCCCAAGCCTTTCGGTTGTTGCACTGGGTGATGTTTTCCAGGACAGGGTCGATAGTCTGAGAGATAAATTACAAAAAGAAAAAGGAATTGAGGTTCCTGCAGAAAAATGTTTTGTTGGGTTTGATGCTTTCGAAAAGGTAATAGATGCCGGTGTAGATATTGTCATACTTGCTACTCCTCCAAAATTCAGAGCAGAACATTTCGAGGCAGCAGTAAAAGCCCGCAAGCATGTTTTTATGGAAAAACCTCTGGCCGTTGACCCGGCAGGTATCCGACAAATTATTACGGCAGCCAAAATGGCTGAATCACAAGGCCTTAAGGTGGTTACCGGCACCCAAAGACGCCATGAGCACAGTTATGTTAACCTTTGGAAGGAAATCAATAACAACGCTATTGGCCAAATCATTTCTGCTAACGTTTACTGGAATCAGGGGAAATTGTGGCACCGTGATAAAAATGCGAGCTGGAGCGAAATGGAGTGGATGATTCGGGACTGGGTCAACTGGACCTGGCTTTCAGGCGACCATATTGTTGAACAACATGTTCATAATATCGACGTGGCCAGCTGGTTCATGGAAGGCCATCCGGTGAAAGCTGTGGGTTTTGGTTCACGTCAACGTCGCGTAACCGGCGATCAATATGATAATTTTAGTGTTGATTTTGTTTATGAAGACGGCAGACAAGTTCATAGTATGTGCCGCCAAATTAACGGGTGCGCTAATGCTGTTTACGAGATATTCCACGGAACTAAAGCCATTGCTACAACCGTTGGTCATAAACCGCAAATTGTGGACGCTGCTGGAAATCAGCTTTTCGTTGCTGAAGGCTCCGAAACAAGTCCCTATGTGCAGGAACACATTAACCTGGTAACCTGTATCCGTCAGAATATTCCATTTAATGAAGCCGAACAGACAGCCATTTCCAATATGGTTGCCATCATGGGGCGAATATCTGCCTATACCGGAAAAGAGGTAACCTTCGATGAAATGATGAACTCAGACCTGAAACTGGGACCTGAAAAGTTCATAATGGGCAATTTGGGTTATATGGATAAAGCACAGATACCTGTTCCGGGAATTTTGGAATAGGGGATGTTATTTTAACGAATCAATCAACCAGGTAAAAGCCATCTGCAATTTTGCAGATGGCTTTTCAATTTTACCATTTCTTCAAAAAAGGAAAAAAAAAATCATGCCTACCTGAAAATCAACATAAAAATTTACTTTTGTAAACCTGTGAGAAATAAATCAGAACAAGGAGAACAAAGCAGAAGGAAAATGAGAAGATTGAAAATTAAGGAAATTCTGACTACCGGGCAACCGGGTGATAAAATCCTGGTAAAAGGATGGGTTAGAACGAAACGGGAAAGTAAAAATGTGAACTTTATTGCCCTGAACGATGGTTCTGTTATTCATAATCTGCAGGTTGTTGCTGATACCTCAGTCTATGATGCCAAATTATTACACGATATTAATTCCGGAGCAGCCCTTTCGGTTACCGGTGTATTAGCCGAATCGCAGGGAAGCGGACAGAGATTGGAAATGATAGCTGAAGATATAATGATACTGGGGAAAGCTGATCCGGATAGGTACCCTATACAACCTAAAAAACATTCTCTCGAATTTTTACGTGAAAATGCCCATCTTCGTTTTCGTACCAATACATTTGGTGCTGTTTTTCGCATCCGGCATGCTATGGCTTTTGCTATTCATAAATATTTCAACGAAAAAGGATTTTATTACCTGCATACACCGATAATTACCGCAAGTGATGCTGAAGGAGCTGGTCAGATGTTTCGAGTGACCACACTCCATGCACAGAACCCTCCGCTGACAGAAGATGGAAAGCCTGATTTTACACGGGATTTTTTTGGAAAGCCAACCAACCTGACTGTTTCCGGACAGCTGGAAGGAGAGCTGGGAGCAATGGCTCTGGGGGAAATCTATACATTCGGTCCTACATTCCGTGCTGAAAACTCAAATACAACACGACATCTGGCTGAGTTCTGGATGATTGAGCCTGAAATGGCTTTTTATGACCTGAAAGATAATATGGATCTTGCAGAGGAATTTTTAAAGTATCTGATTGATTATGCTCTGATAAACTGTTCCGACGATCTGCAGTTCCTGGCTGAACGGCTGAAACAGGAAGAAAAAAATAAACCCATGAACCAGCGGTCCATGGACCTGCTGGAAAAACTATCCTTTGTTTCACAAAGTGATTTTGTTCGGATAACTTATACCGAAGCTATTGAAATCCTCAAAAATTCAAAGCCTTACAAAAAAAATGCTTTTCAGTTTCCTGTTGATTGGGGAATCGATCTGCAAAGTGAACACGAACGCTACCTGGTAGAAAAACATTTCCAGAGGCCGGTAATTCTTACCGATTATCCCAAAGAAATCAAGGCCTTCTATATGAAACAGAACGACGATGGGAAAACTGTTAGGGCCATGGATGTTCTATTTCCTCAAATTGGTGAGATAATTGGAGGTTCGCAACGAGAAGAAGAGCTGGAAAAACTGGAGAAGAGGATGAAAGAGATGAATATTCCTATTGAAGAAATGTGGTGGTACATGGATACCCGGCGTTTTGGCAGTGCCGTTCATAGCGGATTCGGACTGGGATTCGAGCGTTTAATTCTCTTTGTTACGGGAATGGGTAATATTCGTGATGTGATCGCATTCCCTCGAACACCAAAATATGCTGAATTCTAACCTCTGAACTTTGATCTCCTCCAAAAAAAACAGTATTTTTACAGATCAATTAGAGGAAAATGGAACAGAAACTCACTTTACAGCAAAAATTGCTGCAAAAGCTTTCTCCACAACAAATTCAGGTGATTAAGCTTTTGGAGATTCCTGCCATTCAACTCGAACAACGAATCAAAAAAGAACTGGAAGAAAATCCTGTGCTCGATCTGGAATCCGATTTTCCGGAAAATGATGAGGAGACCGAAAATAATGAATCCGACGAGAAATCTGACGTGGATAATGATGAGTTTTCTTTCGACGATTATTTGACTGACGATGATGAAATACCTACTTACAAAACTCAGACTAGCAATTATTCCAAAGATGAGAAATATGTAGATATTCCATTCTCTGTTGGTATTTCATTTCATGAAAGTCTATACGATCAGTTGAATATGGTTCATCTTTCGGAAGACGACCACCAGCTGGCAAAATATATCATCGGAAATATTGATGATGACGGCTACCTGCGTCGTGATATTATTTCCATCAGCGATGACCTGGCTTTTAATCTGAACCTGGAGGTACCTGAAAAAAAACTGGAAGAGATACTGCATGTAATACAACAGTTCGATCCTCCCGGTATTGGTGCCCGCGACCTGAGAGAATGTTTACTCCTTCAGTTGAACCGGAAAAAAGGTGATTCAAATGAGCTGGCACGGATCATTTTAACCGATTTTTTCGAAGAGTTTACCCGGAAGCATTATGAAAAGATCCAAAAAAAATTGGAACTGCCTGATGAAGCCCTTAAAAAGGGAATTGGGGAGGTGTTGAAGTTAAATCCAAAACCAGGAAGTGCCTACAGCAATCCTTTAAATAAATCAAATCAACATATTATCCCGGATTTTCTCCTGGAGAATGTTGACGATGAATTGAGCTTGTCATTAAATCAGCAAAATACTCCTGAGCTGAAGATTAATGATACATATATGGATATGTTGCACGATCTGGCCAAACATAATGCCAAGAAAACAAAAGACCAGAAAGATGCTCTTCTTTTTGTGAAACAAAAGGTAGATGCTGCCCGGTGGTTTATCGATGCCATCAGACAACGAAATCATACCCTGTTGGTTACCATGTCAGAAATTATAAATTTTCAGAAAGAGTATTTTAAAGAAGGTGACGAAACTAAGTTACGTCCTATGATCCTGAAAGATATAGCTGAAAGAACAGGACTTGATATTTCAACAATTTCCAGGGTTTCAAACAGTAAATATATTCAAACACATTTTGGAATTTTTCCGTTGAAATATTTTTTTTCGGAAGGATTACAAAAGGACGATGGAGAAGAAGTTTCGACACGGGAAATAAAAATGATTCTTCAGGAGTGTGTTGACAATGAGGACAAGCGCAAGCCTCTTACCGATGAGAAGCTCACACAGATATTAAAAGAGAAGTCATACAATATAGCCCGGCGTACGGTGGCAAAATATAGGGAACAGCTGGATATTCCGGTAGCCCGTTTACGTAAGAAATTATAAATGTATAGGACTACAGCCCGTATAATTTCATGGATTTTCCATCCAGTGATAATTCCAACATTAGGGTTTATCTTGCTCTTTCATGCAGGATTTTATTTTTCCTTTTTGTCATGGGAGACCAGGCGTTTTGTTCTTCTGATTGTTTTTTTTACTACTGCCATTCTGCCTTTGTTAGCCATTGCTTTGCTGGCATCCCAGCCCGGGAATAAACTGATAGCAGATCCTGGTTCCCGACGCTCTGTTCCCTTCATATTTTCCATACTTTTCTATTACTTGGGGTATATGCTGTTGCGACGGATTGATGCTTATTCTGTTTTTCAGATTTTTATACTGGCGGCAATTTCAGTGCAGATTGTGCTATTAATGATTTCTCTTAAATGGGATGTAAGCTCTCATATGGCAGCCCTGGGAAGCCTGTTGGGAGTATTGCTGGCCCTGGCTTTTCGCACCGGTACTAATCCGGTTTGGGCTATCGTCCTGGTTCTGCTAACCTCGGGGATTGTGGGATGGTCCAGGCTGTATTTGAATAGGAATAAACCATGGCAATTAACAGCTGGTTATGCAACAGGATTTATTGTATTATACCTGGTTATTTACCTTATCTGATAATCCGGTTATTCCACATACTTATAACCGATCCCTTTCAATGTTTTGATGTGGTCATTTCCTATTTTTTCACGCAATTTTCGAATATGTACATCGATGGTACGGTCTCCCACAACCACATTCTCACCCCATACTGTGGAATAAATTTCTTCCCGGGTAAAAACCTTACCTGATTTGGAAACCAGTAACGAAAGTAATTCAAACTCTTTACGCGGCAGCACCATCTCCTGATTGTTCATTTTTATCAGGTAACGTTCTTTGTCAATAACCAGGTTTCCGACAGAAACCATACCGGCTTCCTCAAGATAAGATTCAACCACTTGTGTATCCCCGGAACGTTTAAGTAATGCCTTTACACGACTGATGAGTACTTTAGGTCTTACAGGTTTGGTGATGTAATCATCGGCTCCGGCATCAAATCCTGCAATTTGAGAATAATCTTCTCCTCTGGCAGTTAAAAATGCAATAATTGTGTTGCTGAGGGAAGGGATTTTTCGAATCTCCTCACAGGCCGCAATGCCATCCATCTCTGGCATCATGACATCGAGTATAATAAGATGGGGTTGCTTTTTTTCTGCCAGCTCAACAGCTTCAATGCCATTTTTTGCAGTATAAACAATATACCCCTCTTTTTCAAGGTTATAACTGATAAATTCAAGAATATCAACCTCGTCATCTACCAGCAGAATTTTTAATTTGTTTTCGTTCATAGAAAAATGTGTTAAAAAAACAAAGGTAACACGATTTTATTAATCAAGCTTAAAAACGAATTACAAAAAGTGATCAGTTATTTTGACTTTTCAAGTGTAAAATTAAATGTTGTGCCCTGGTCAACGATACTTCGAACATGAATGGATTGGTTGTGTGCTTCAATAATATGTTTAACGATGGAGAGCCCCAATCCGGTACCTCCCTGTTCACGGGATCGTGATTTGTCAACCCGATAAAAACGCTCGAATATCCTGGGCAGATATTTTTTTTCAATTCCAATACCATTATCGGTAACTTCTACCATAATATTATCTTCCAGGTCGTGAAAAGAAACCTGAACAAATCCTTCTTTTTTGCTGTATTTGATTCCATTTACGATTAAATTGGTCAATACCTCCAGGATGCGGTTTCTGTCGGCCTTCACATAAACCGGGCGCGGGGGGGGATTTACAATTTCCAGGGTAATATTACGCTCATCTGCCTGCCATTGTTCCATTTCAAAAACCTCTCGTACCGTTTTTACGATGTCGAATTTGACGGGGTTCAGTTTAAGCTCACCAGATTCCAGTTTGGTGATTGACTCCAGGTCTTCAACGATGGAAATCATCCGGTCAATGCTTTTTTCGGTTCGCTTCAGGTAGAGCAGGTTAATTTTAGAATCATCAATTCCACCTTCAAGTAATGTAAGAATATATCCCTGGATATTAAATATGGGAGTTTTTAATTCATGAGATACATTTCCAACAAAGTCTTTTCTGTACCTTTCCAACTCTTTAAGCCTTTCAATCTCCTTCATTTGAGCTTTGGCCCACTCTTCTACTTCAAATTTAACATTGGAAAGCAGGTTGGTGGAATCAGATGATTTCTCAGCCAGTTTTTTTCCACTTAAAGGAAGATCTTTTATTGTTTTATAAACTGGTCTAATTTTATCAGATATATATTTATTAATTACATACATGATAGATACATAAGAACCCAGAAAAAAAACGACAATGAAGCTGGTTGTCGCAATAATACCTGGTGATAAACACCTGGTTATAAGCAGGAGTATTGTTGCCAGAAAGGTTAGAAAGACTGCAGTAATGATTGTTAACTGCCGGGAAGAATAAGTTTTCATATTTTAACCGATTGTAACTTTAAAAAAAACAGAATAATTCGAATTGCTGCTTTTTACTAATTCATTCAAAATTAGAACGCAAGTTGATCTATTTTTTTAGTCAATTGAAAAATAGTAGAGAGCATTAATGAAAATTTGATCGATAGTTAATATTTTTTTAATATTTTAGTTGACAAATAGCAATTATATTTGCCAGCCGTAATCTAAAGATAATGGAAAATATTTATCTGATCATAGTTGTCATCCTTTTCACATTGGCAATATCTGATTTATTTGTTGGAGTAAGTAATGATGCCGTCAATTTTTTGAACTCGGCATTTGGTTCGAAAGCAGCGCCCAAATGGCTAATTTTTTTAATGGCCGGTATGGGTGTTCTTATTGGTGCCACCTTCTCGAGTGGAATGATGGAGGTTGCCAGGAAAGGAATTTTTCATCCTGACATGTTTGTTTTCTCCGAGATCATGGTGATTTTCCTGGCAGTTATGATTACGGATGTCATTTTGCTGGATACGTTTAACACCTTTGGAATGCCAACTTCCACCACTGTTTCCATTGTTTTTGAACTATTGGGATCAGCTGTAGCCGTTTCATTGGTGAAAATCAGTAATCTGGGAGGCTCGTGGAGTGAGCTGTCGCAGTATATTAATTCAGAAAAAGCCCTGGCCATTATTACCGGCATCCTGTTGTCGGTGCTCATTGCATTTACTGTGGGTGCTCTTGTTCAATATATTACCCGTATGATTTTTACTTTCAATTACAGGAATAATATGAAATTTTTCGGGGCGTTATATGGTGGATTATCTATAACGGCCATTACTTATTTCATATTAATTAAAGGGATAAGCGGATCAGCATTTGCTGAAATTGAAATTGCTCATGGCGAAGCATTGGGTGAATGGGTTTCGAACAATACCGGTAAGTTGCTTATTTTCAGTTTTATATTTTGGTCAATATTTCTCCAGCTGCTTAAATGGTTGTTTAATTTAAAAATTTTACAGCTCATCGTTTTAGTTGGAACCTTTGCGTTAGCCATGGCTTTTGCGGGAAATGACCTGGTTAACTTTATTGGTGTTCCACTTGCCGGATTCAGTTCGTTTAAAACCTGGATGGCAGCGGGAGCGCCCACTCCGGAAGGCTTTTCCATGGCTGTGCTTGCCGGGAAAGTGAGTACTCCTACCTATATGCTGGTAATTGCCGGACTGATCATGGTGACGACCCTTATTTTTTCCAAAAAAGCTCAGTCAGTTATTAATACATCTGTAGATCTTGCTCGGCAAGGTGAAGGTGCAGAGCGCTTTAACTCTAGTATGATTGCCCGGGTTTTGGTCAGAAGTTTTTCTCGTTTTCATAACAGTGTTAAAAACGTAATTCCTCATACACTCGTTGAAAAAGTACATGCTCGTTTTGAGCCTGCGTCATCTGAATATAATTTGGGGGATGATTCCCCTGCTTTTGATAAATTAAGAGCTTCTGTTAATTTGCTGGTAGCAAGTATTTTAATTGCAATTGGAACCTCCTTTAAACTGCCTTTGTCAACTACTTATGTAACTTTTATGGTTGCCATGGGAACTTCTCTTTCCGACAAAGCCTGGGGGCGCGAAAGTGCAGTTTATAGAATTTCAGGAGTATTTGCAGTGGTCGGTGGCTGGTTTTTAACTGCTATTACTGCCTTCTCTATTGCCGGAATCGTTGCCTGGATTATTTCTGTGGGTGGAATGGTTATGATTTTTGTTTTTATTGCTCTTGCTGTATTCATTGTAATTCGTACACAGATTGTCTTTAAAAAAAGGAGTACAAATGAACTGTTCGAAGATGATGAAACCATTACTGAAATGGATGGAACAGAAAAGGTTATGGAAAAATGCCGAAGACTGGTTGCTCGCTCTGTGTTAATGGCCAATAAAATCTATTCACAAAGCATAGAAAGCTTTTTGGATGAAAAGCGCTCGGATCTTAAAGAGTCGTTGACCCTGAAAGAGAACCTGAATAAAAAGTCGAAGAAGCAAAAAAACAGGGTTTTAAATACTATTTCAAAAATTGAGGAAGATGTGGATTCCGGTCATTTTTATGTACAGGTAGTTGATTATCAGCGAGAACTGGCCCACTCGTTGAATTTTCTGGTTGAACCTCTTTATGAACATGTGAATAACAACCATAAACCCTTTGTTCCCTCACAGGTCGATGAGTTACAACAATTAAAAAACAGTATTAATAACTTTTATGATTTCGCTGTTCAGCTGATCAAAGAAAACAAATTTGCCAGTATTAATGATTTGATCAAACAACGGGATGATATACTCGTTCGGTTAGAATTAATGGAAATATCGCAAATAAAGCGTATTAAAGCCGGGGAAATAAATACCCGAAACTCGGTTCTTTTTTTCAATATTATCTCCGAAACAAAAAATATGTTGCTTCATGCCATTAATCTGATCAAAGCCCACCGCGACTTTATTACGGTTACCAGGAAGAAGCTGGTAAAACCGTGATGACAATTTGTTTTGTTACATTTTCACTTCTAAGTCAAGAAAAATAAATCCGCCGCCTTCCATGTTGGCTGCCCTCGGGTACCAGTCGTGATAATTCAACGCCATTGTAATTTTATTAATTGGCCTGAACTGGATCCCCGCAACCAGCGCTGTGCCATCAGCGTTGAGGTGCCAGGGCAACGATTCACCTTTCAAAACATTGGACTTTATCTTATCGTAACGGGCAAATAGTTGATACTGTTCATTCAGGTTATATTTGCCATAAACGGAAAGTCCGTGGATGTTATGATTGTCTTTCCACCCATTGTTTCTTCTGACAATATACTCCGCAGCAATATTCCATTTCGAACGGAAATCGTATGAGCTGAATAACAACAGGGTGGTTTCGGAAATTTCATTGTGAAGAATGTCATATACAATACGTGATGTAAAGTTTTTGGGGATGCGAACCGTGGAACCTAAACTATACTTGAAACGATCGTCCATTTGCAGACTGCTGTATCCTTCCCCATTTATAATGGTGAAGTCAGCAACTATTTTCTCACTTAACCGGTAAAAGAAATTTACCCCCAAATCGGCGGAAGACCCTAACCGGTGTTCGTCGGCGATAGTTTTCATCAAATACCTTCGTTCCCAGATGTCCTCCTGCAACTTGAACTGCTTCAGGTTGATCAGTCCAAATTCTATTTCGAGATTGTTCTTTGAATATCTGACAAATGCATTTTTAAAATATGCATAACGTCTGATCTTTGACAGGGGAGAAAGATCGTCAGGACTGCCTACGTCTACATTTATTTTTGCATAAAACTCCGGACTGAAGTAATATTCATACCCGATATACCCGCGCACCAACTCAAAAGCCGCTTCATCGCGGGCACTGCCTGTTATCCCTTTATGAAAATTAGCATAAATGGTGGCAAATGGTTTACCTGAAGGTGTAAATTCATTAACCTGTGATTGGGAAATCAACGGAAGAATATATAGAATGAAGAACAATCGGTTTAACTTCATGTTTTTGACAATAAAAATAATCAACTGTTGCAAATATATAAGAATCATTTTTAACCTGTTTAATTCATAAAAAATATTTTTGAATTGGTAAAGTGTTATTTGCAAATGATTTATAATACAGATGAACGAAAAACATTTTTCACAAGTGCGTTTATTTCAAT
>Ga0172382_10009596_pt1 | contig 13159 bp, 6 predicted proteins | sample Leawel138RmetaG_FD_122245 | JGI IMG/M metagenome (GOLD analysis project Ga0172382, IMG submission 122245) | Leachate microbial communities from a municipal landfill in Southern Ontario, Canada - Leachate well 138R metaG | ecosystem: Engineered > Solid waste > Landfill > Unclassified | place...
CTTCAATATTACAACTATTATTACAACAAAAGAATATATCATAAACGATACCAACCAAAGCGTTAATTTTAACGGTTGTGACAGTATCACTTCATTACATTTAACGGTATTGCCTGTTGACTCGATATTTATTGCAGATACCATATGTGCCGGTCGAAATTATGTTTTGAACGGATTTAATATTAAAACACATTACACCACAACAGGCTATACCGTTTTTGATACGAACCGTTTATATAACCATAATGGCAGTGACAGCATTACTATCATACAACTTACCGTCTTAGCCGTTGATTCCATTTTAATAAAAGATACTATTTGCTGCGGAAGCCATTACACATTCAACGGTTTTGATACTTTATCAAAATATACTGTCAGCGGATACATCATTTACGATACTAACCAAAACATCAATCAAGAAGGATGCGATAGTATTAGCATGTTACAATTAACTGTATTTCCGGTTGATTCAGTTTTTATCATCGACACCATTTGCGCCGGGAATCATTATACACATCACGGATTCGACACCATAACAATCTTTACAAACAATGGTTATACAATTTTCGACACTAACAAAACTGCCAATAAAAACGGATGTGATAGTGTTACTATACTTATTTTAAGCGTATTACCACATGAATTAGTGGATATTGCTGATAATATATGCTCTGGCGAACAATATACTTCCAACGGATTCAACATTTCAACCATATATAGTACAAAAAGCTATACGGTTATTGACACAAATTTTGCCATAAGTCAATATGGATGTGATAGTACTACCATTTTATCCTTAACCGTTTTACCAGTAGATTCCATATCCATTTCGGACATTATTTGTTCGGGAGAATATTATAACTTAAACGGATTTAAAACTCCGACAACGCATTCGACCTATTCTTATACTTTATATGATACACTACGTACAAACACCAAAGATGGATGTAAATGCATCAAAACATTACAATTATTGGTATTGCCTGTTGATTCAGTTTATATCTACGACAGCATTTGTTCAGGCAATGTGTATGATTTAAACGGATTTAATATCAAAGCCGTTAACTCTACTCGATCCCATGTCATCAACGACACCAATCGAAACCGTAACCTTAATTCCTGTGATAGTATAACGATTTTGCAATTAACTGTTTTAGCTACCGACTCCATCTTCATTATTGATACTGTTTGTGCGGGAGAACATTACAAATCAAACGGCTTTAATGTTCCTACTCAATCCAGCATTGAAGGTTATTTTATTAATAAATCAAACCACTTTGTAAACGAAAAAGGATGTGACAGCACAACTTCCTTATTATTAATTGTAAACCCGATCCCGGATGTAGATTTGGGTCATGATACCGCTGTTTGTCCGGGCGTTTCTTATCCGATTGAACTCAATGCGGGAGCTAATTTCACATCTTACTTATGGAATACCGGTGAACGAACACAAAAGATAAATGTAATGCAAGAAGGAAATTATACCGTAAAAACACAAAATATTCACAAATGTGAAAATTCCGATACCGTTAAAGTTGTTGATTTAACAGATTTTTATGTTCAGATTGAAAGTTTAAGCGATTTTTGCGATTATCATAAAACAACCCTCATTGCCAACACCGATGCTTCGAGTTTAATCTGGAATACCGGCGACACATCAGATAATATTGAAATTCATATACATGGAACATATTCCGTTAAAGCATATGAAATGGGATGTATGGTCGCCGATTTCTTTATCGTTGATTCATGCCTGTTAAGATTATTTATCCCTAATGCCATAACCCCTTCCGATAAAAACGATGTTAACGATTGTTTTGAAATCGTTTATCCTCCATACTTCCCTGCTACCGATTTCGAAATAATCATCTTCGATCGTTGGGGAAATAAAGCATTCAAATCAAACGACTTATATTTCAAATGGTGTGGTACTACATCCAATGATAATACTTCTCATAATAATATATTCACATACATAATAAACTTTTATGCTTATGGGGTAAAACACACCTTTAAAGGCACGATTACAGTTTTGTAAGTCTCTATGCTCTAATCATGTACCCTTTAAAGCAAATGGTCAAGAGTTGAGATTGCATAAATATCGTGATAATTTTTTGTTAACTGTTAACTTTCTTCTCGCTCTTGACTTTTTTTAAGAAATTAAATACAGTAAAAGTGCCTATAACATTTAGGATATAAAATAGACGTGGTTTTATCATAGTAGGGACAGGTTATTACCTGTCTCTACAAATTTTAGGAGTTCTTAAAAAAACATTTTATATTGTTTGGTGATTTTCTTATTTATAAGCTCTTTTCGGATTTCACTCTTTCACATAGCTTTAATTTAACATTTTTTCGTTAATTTTTGAATGTATCGGATTCAAATTACTCCGTTAAAATTTGTATTAATCTGTGGGATAATAAATGTAATAGAAAAACTAAAACTTGTTTAATTCAGTTTCCAAGCTTTCACTTGCTCTATCAATTCGGGTAAGATATCGCGGTATTCTCCTACTATGCCATAGTCGGCATATTTAAAGATGGGTGCTTTGGGATTACGATCAATCGCCACTATCTTACCGGCTTCTTTGATACCGGCAATATGCTGTATGGCACCGGATATACCCACGGCAATGTAGATTTTAGGTCGAACGGTTTTCCCTGTTTGGCCAACTTGACGGGCATATTCTGCATAACCGTCATCAACAACGGCACGACTTGCGGCCCAATCGGCAGCTATTCCGTTGGCTTGAAATGCATGTGCCAAATCTTTTACCATCTGCAGATTATCCGAAACAGCACCCCTTCCGCCGGCAACAATAATTTCAGCTTCGAAAAGGGATTGTAAACCGCTATCGCCTCTATGTGTTTGAAGAATTTCCACACAAAAATCGCTTGGGTTCCATTGTGGCGTGTAAGTGCTTATTACTCCTTTACGTGTGTTGTCTTTGGGAGGCATTTCGAAGGTCCCCGGTCGGGCAGTAGATATTTGAGGAAATTTGAATCCGAGTATGGTTGCCAATTTGCTTTCTCCGTAAGTAGGTCTATTGGAATGCAATATAGGTTTTATAATTAATTGTTCTTTTTTGTTTACATATTCTCCTATTTCCAATTTGGTGCAATCGGCGGTAATGCCACTGCCGGTACTAACGGCAATGCGCGGTGCCAATTCCCGTCCGGAGGTTGTGGCAGCAAACAAGGCTATTTCGGGTTTTCTTTCTTTTATCAAGCTCGAAAAAACAGAAGCAAACGGAAGTATCATATATTCTTTTAATCGATTGTCTTCTACCGTTATTACTTCATCGGAGCCATAGGCTATCAGTTCATCGGCAAATGCATTCACTTCATCACCTATCAATAAAGTGGTGATTTTAGTATTTTCATTCAACTGATTGGCTAAATCGCGTGCCACACCCAAAAGCTCCAAAGAAGAACGGCTTATGCCTTTATCAGTCAACTCCGCCCAAGTGAATATACCTCTATGCTCTCCTCGTATATCCTTTATGGGAAAACCGGGATGTTCGATTTTCTCATGAGTGGTTGTTTCTTCCTTTTGTTGGGTATTGTTTTTTTCATTCAAAGCAAGGAGGAGTTTTTCCACCTTTTCCTTTTCATTATTGCCTTGCATCATTGCAACGGGCTGACGCTCACTAAGCATATCCACCACTTTCACGACAATGGTAGGCGAACCGCTGATGCCGACATAGGTCGTATCCAAATGAATATCGTTAACGCTCAACATATTCACTTTTTTATTCCGTGCTTTTATCATACCGAAAAGCGAAGGTTTACGAGGAGGAATACCCGTGGGAGTCAAGGAAATCACACAAGGTACAGGGAGTTTCATCTGTTGGTAACCACCTTCGATAATTCGCTTGGCCAATACAAAAGCAGCATCGGTAACATTTATTTTTTCAACAAAAGTTGCTTGGGGAATACCGAGATTCGCTGCTACTTGCGAGGGAACATGAGCCGTATCGCCGTCACTGGTCTGACGACCGGCTAACACAATAAACGGGTCATTACTTTGATTCGAAAAACCCAAATACCGCAAAAGGCTTGCCAAAGCCAATCCGGTGGCAAAAGTATCGCTGCCTCCTAATTTTCTATCCGACAACAAATAAGCATCATCATAACCCATGGCCATTGCTTTACGCAAGGAGGTCTCAAAGGATGGCGGACCCATGGAACACACCAGCAACCGGGCATCGGGATATTGTTTTTTCAATTGCAATCCCGCTTCTAAGGCATATTGACAATCTATATTAATAATCGATTTGGCTTTGCTTCTTTCCATTAAACCATCTTCGCCCATTTTCATCTCGGAAGGAAGCGGTACTTGCTTTATTAAACTTATAATTGTTAATGACATTGTCTAATATTTTTACATGTATTGATATTCGGGGCCGTTATCGCCATTAGGCAAACACCATGTTATAGCGTTTTCGGGAGATTTAATATCACAGGTTTTGCACTGCATACAATTCTCGGAATGTAAACGTATTTCCCGATGTCCGTTTTTATCGATATGGAGTTCATAACATTCGGCAGGACAAAAATACCGACAGGGAGCACCGTATTGTTCAATATTGATTTCGTTAAACAAAACGGGATCTTTGATTTTCAAATGCGGCACTTGTTGTTCGTCATAATGTGTATGACTATAATACACATCGGTAACCTTATCGAAGGTGATTACTTTATCAAAATCAAAATAGTCTTTAAATCGTTGTTGAAAGGTTTTCCCTTTCCATTCTTTGATTTTTTTAGTTCTTTTATGATCGGCTTCGGATTTCAGTCGGCCTCTGAAGCCTGCACCTCCGCTAATGTATTGAGTGGCAAATTGAATTCCACCCCAGAACAAGCCGTCAGCAAAGGCCTGCCTTACATTTCTCACGGCATATAACTCTTTACCAATTTTACTCTTTTTGACATCTTCTGCATACCGGCTTAGCGTTTTCTCAGAGAAATCATCAGCTTGTAATGCCTTAAAAGCCGTTTGAGCGGCCAACATACCGGAATGCACTGCCAAATGTATGCCTTTCAAAGCAGGCATTGCTAAAAAGCCGGCAGCATCACCCACTATGAGTCCGTGATCGACGTAGAGTTTGGGCAGGGCATAGTATCCTCCTTCGGGTAAGGTTTTGGCTCCGTATTCTAATAAGCGGCCTCCTTGCAACAAATGCCGAATGAAAGGGTGTGTTTTCCATATCTGAAAAGCATGATGAACATCGAAAGTAGGATCTTGATAATCCAAACCTACCACCAATCCCAATGCCAATTTATTATCTTTTAATCCATACACAAAACCTCCGCCGAATTCATTATGAGAAAGAGGAAATCCCATGGTGTGATACACTTCACCGGCGCAAATACGACCTTCGGGTATTTGCCACAATTCCTTACATCCCAGGGAATACATTTGTTCGTTACTGTCTTTCATCAATTGAAATCTATCTTTCAACTGTCCGGTCATAGTCCCTCTACTGCCTTCGGCAAAGACAATCAAGTCGGCTTTTACGGTAGTTCCTTCTTGAAAGTTTTCCATGGGTTTGCCTTCGTGATTCAATCCGGTATCGTTGGTTTTCACACCGCTTAATCTATTGTTTTCAAACAAAAGTTCGTTCACGGAAAAACCGGAATAAATCTCCACCCCTTTTTCTTCGGCAACAGTCGCCAAATAGCGGCAAAGCTGACCCAGCGAGGCTACTTTATTTCCTTTATTACCCATATAGGGTGGATGAAAAGGTATTTTAATCTTCCAATTTCTACCTAACCAGACAACAGCATCCTTTTTCACCTCCGAGTCGAAGGGAATGTTTTGGTATCCTTTTTCGGATAACAATTCACGGAAAACACACGATTTAACAATAGCACCGGAGAGAATATGACTCCCTATGGAAGCTCCTTTTTCAATTAAAAGTATACGTTTAGAGACTTGTCCTTTATTCAACAAATCGGCTAAATGTATGGCCGTTGCCAGACCGGCAGGCCCTCCGCCTATAATTAACACATCCGTTGTAACTATATTATCTGTATGCATTCCGAATTAATAGGTTGAAATTTATTTTAACTTTATCTTATCCCCTTCCTTAACTACATCATCTTTCGTCAGAGCGTTTATTTTACGCAGCGCTTTTTCGCTGCAAGCATAAATCTGTGCAATATCACGTAAGGTTTCACCTCTTTTTACCAGATGTTCACTTGTTTTATCGGATTGATTGGCTTTTTTGCTTATATACACTATTTCTCCTTCAACAGGCTCATAAGAGAGATAAGGCACATCATTAAATTTTCTTAATTGACCGATAGTCAATTGTACATCCACTGCAATATCATAAAAAGTTTCATCTCTTTTGGCTATGATAAAGTATACATTATTATTAATGTATACCGGACGTTGCGTATAAGGATAGTTCACCGGCTTGAATTCCACATCCCGGCTTTTAATTACCGTCTGAATTTGAGCAGCCGGTTCAATTTGCGCCCTGTCATTTATCCCTTTTTCCTTATCAGGATGTTTGGAACCGGTAAAGCGGTTTCCTTTCTTATAATCTTCCGTATCATAATCATTTAGTTCATACCTTTCAATTAAATCTATTAATCTATCGGCATAATGTGGGTCGGTGGCATAACCGCATTTTTTCAATCCTTTGGCCCATGATTTATAATCGGTGATTTTTAAATTATAAAGATCGGCATACCTTTCTTTCTTCAGAAAAGCCGAATGGTCGTCGAAAGATTGTTCAACGGAAGGATAGGAACGAAAACATTCGTGTTTTTGATCGTCGTCTTTGTGAAACGTTTTACCTTTCCAATCGGAATGACATTTTATTCCAAAGTGATTATTAGCTTCTTTGGCCAAATCACTTGTCCCTGCTGCCGATTCCAAAATGCCTTGTGCCAATGTAATACTGGCCGGAATGCTGTAATCTTTCATTTTTCTTACGGCTAATGAATGGTAGCTTTCTATATAATTTAAAATATCTTTTTCGGTATATTGTGCATAAACAATAGCATTGCACATCAGGAAAACAAACAAAATGTTTTTTCTCAATATTGTTATTCGCATTCTTTTTTTATTGTTCTAATTTTAATTATTCGTATTGGAAACGTGTCATATAAAGTTTTTATTGTATACAGATATATGTTTTATGCATACTTGATTCTCTCCTCTTATGTTATTACACATACATCTTAATAACATCTTTTATTTTCATTAACCTCTGCCATTCATTCGGTCGCAAAAAATGTTCTTTCTCAAAATGAGATAATTCCTTTTCCAAATCTGTGTCTTTATATTGTTGATATAAAGGAGTAGTTTGAAAATACTGCAAAAGAGGCGGAAGTGTTTCATAGTGTTTGCAAGCTTCGCATAATGCAATGCAGACTTCCTTTCTAGTACCAACACATTCAAAAGGTTTAACCTCCGTTTCTCCGGTAAGTTCCTTTAAAACAGAAATTAATGTTTCGTTTTCAAATAAATTAGTTCCGAAAACAACGGATAATGCTTCCGGTTCCACAAAAGGAGATAATATGATAAAGGTAAACAAACATTTCGGGCAACGGCAACACCAAACATCGGTTTTACTTCCGGCATTGCAACTTTTAAATACCGAAAAATACTGAGGTAATTGCGCAAACAAGCAAGCTATTTGCAGTTCACTCAAGGGACGTAGAAAACTGTAATAATTTAATTCGTCATTGATATATCGGGACACATAATGCCTGAAATCCGATTCAAATTCAAAGGATTTAGAATATTGATGATTCACATCGGAATCTTGAACCGTAGCTTCGTTGGCACTGGATTCGTTGGAAAGAGCAATATTTTTTTTCTGTGATAAAACAGCCAACAACAAAGCATAAAAAGCCAACATGGCCGAAAAAGGAGTATGCCCGTTTAAAAAACCTTTGGCGTTTAAATCCAACAACAAAGGATCGATGGTTCTGTCGATTTGCAGAAAATCATCTTTATATCCGGCCACTTCAACACAAGCTGATGTAGCTTCACGCTGATTGATAATCAGGGGAATGCTATTGCCATCTTTTAATAATTCGAGTGTTACCGGCGAATCTTTTCCGCCTCCCACAGGAATAATGGTTTCGTTATTTAAAACGAAGGATTGTTTTTGATATGATTTGGCATTGTTCGATATGATTTCAACAAAATCACTGTAATTGGTTTGAATGTTGTTGCAATAAAAGAATTCGCCCAAGCCATGATAATAGATCTTTTTCCACCAGGCAACGGCATCGGTATCCAAATATCCGGTTTCTACTACAATCTTAGGCGGACAAGCACATTTCCAATAACTTATCAACTCAATCATCCCTATATGAAAAATCAGATTCTCTAAAACATGCCCTTGATTTGAGCTATAAAAAGCAGCATAACTATTATGAAAAGGAATGACTGAAACCGGACGAAAACGAATATCTTTACCTATACAAAAATCAAAAGTAAGGATTAAATCATTATTTTTAAACTCATAATTAAAAGCATGATAATAGAAAACAGGATATTGTTTTCGCAAGGATTCAAACTTTTCCGAATGATTGTACGGCACCATTATTTTTTGTTTGCAAAGGTAGATAAAAATATCTAATTATTTTGCATCATTAGTATTGAGGTTTATTCTTTTTCAATTCACGATTTTATATTTTTCATCTTTCTAACAGACTATTTTATTTATTTTAACGTTATTATTCAAATTTTCAATTAAACATCTATTGAAATGAAAAAGGTATATGTTATAACAGTGTTGGTTTTTATTTCAGGCATTGTCGAAGCACAATTATTAGATTCTGCTGCTTTGTCGAAAGAAACGATGTATAAATCGCTTGATCAAGCTAAAAACGTGCATCCCGACAGCGTGTTACGCCTATCGTTAAAATGGAAAAAGACAAAGAATTTAGGTATGGAATTGAGTAAATATAAATATTTACAAGAACTGCACCTGAATCGTATGCGATTAGATGAAATACCCTCAGAAGTTTTTCAACTGACCAATTTAGTCATATTAGATTTATCAAACAATCGCTTGGTAAGCATACCGGCCGAAATCGGAAATTTAGTCAACTTAACACATCTCACACTCAGTCAGAATTATTTGATAGAAATCCCACCCACCTTCAAACACCTCAAAAAACTTGAGTATTTAGACATTTGGAGTAATTCCATCATTACCTTTCCGTATGAAATGAGCGAGTTGAAGGAAACCCTTCGCATGGTGGATATGAGAGTGATATATATGAACGACTTACGTAAGGAAGACCTCCAAAAACTATTACCCAAAACAACATTCTTATTCTCAGAATCTTGTAATTGCAATTAGAAGCACATTTGATGCAACACACTTAGGTTGCTTGCAGTGCTTGACCTTTTCCCAACAAAAAGGAATCTGCGGGCAAAGAGAAAATGAATAGCAAACATCTGAAAAACAATAATTATAATTAGGGCGTGCCCCTTCGGGTCGGGCTTTCCGCTACAAGTCCTCGCTCGCAAGCTCGCTGTGGGCTTTCCGCTTCAATCCCTCACGCACGCTCTTTACCAACCATTTACGTTAATTAAACAAGTCATTTCAAGGAAACGAAATCAGAAAGTCAGGGGGTGATTTGGATTCACCCCCTGACTAAATCTGTCAAAGTACACTAAAGACACCAACGACAGAAATGCAACTGCTTGCTTTGGAGTCCTTAGTGTTGTTTTTGTCCTATGTTTAATTCGTGCTAATCCGAGGGCGAGAAAGTGAAGAGTGAAGAAATCAATTAAGAATTAAACTTGATGCAACGCATTGAAAAACTGAAAACTGAAAACTGAGAATTGAAAACTATAATCCGATCGGTTTTGATTTTTCAATTATTTTTACTTTAATTCCCATAATTATTTGATATTTAATGTTTTAAAAAATTTTTACAAGTGTTATTGATAATTAAATAAATACTGATGAATTCTTCACTGAAAAGACCCCCTTGAACCAAGTTAGGTTCAAAAAAATACTGCTTTGGTTTGCTTTTGAACCACGCTTGGTTGGTGCGTGAACCACGCTTGGTTGGGACTCCAAGCAAGGCAGCATTTTTCGCAAGCAAGCGTGGTTCAAGGGGGGGCCTTCAATGAAGAATTTTCTGGAATATAAAGGCTTTGAAACTATGTTTTTCATCGCATTTTTTATTATTAATACATTTAAAATGATATAAATTTAAGGCTGTGTTCTAATTTACAATGTCTATATAAGAACACAGCCAAAAATTTTATTTACTAACTACAAAATTTTTCTTTTCTAAGACGAAAATTTTTGAAACAGAAAAAAGGTATTTCACACGGTTTTTATACCCCAAAGCCAGTCATGATCGAAAGAATCATATGCGTAAAGCCCGACCCCGAAGTGGACACCCTCCAAAAAGAATTAAGTGCTATCTTTAAAAACAATGTATTATGTAATAAAAAATCATATCTTTGCAAACTAAATTTAAAATATATTTAAATAAAATCAAAATAATTACAATGAGAAAGTTAACATTAATATTAAGTGCCGTGCTGATGCTAAATGTTTCCATGGTGCTTGCAGACGAAGGCATGTGGTTGCTTGCGCTTTTGAAAAACCAAAATATAAGCGAAATGCAAAAAAAAGGTTTAAAATTAACGGCAGAACAGATTTACGATGTCAATCAATCGTGTTTAAAAGATGCCGTTATAGGTTTAGGCAATGCAGGACGACCCTTTTGGCACTTTTGTACCGGCGAAATTGTTTCGCCCGAAGGATTGTTTTTCACCAATCATCATTGCGGTTTCGGCATGATACAATCCCATTCCAGTGTTGAACATGATTATTTAGCCGACGGATTTTGGGCCTATTCCAAAGATCAGGAACTCCCCAACGAAGGCATAACAGCTTCTATATTAGTAAGGATGGAAGATGTTACAGAAAGAGTGATGTCGGCATTAAACAACGACATGAACGAAACCAAACGAAACGAAGCCATAGAGAAAATCTCAAAAAAAATAGCCGAAGAAGCAACCAAAGATACTAAATACCATGCTTATGTAGCTGATATGTTTGAAAACAATCAATTCTTTTTATTTGTGTATACCATATATGAAGATATTCGCTTGGTAGGAGCACCGCCTTCCTCTATGGGTAAATTCGGTGGCGATACCGATAACTGGATGTGGCCTCGTCATACAGCCGATTTTTCCATGTTCCGCATTTATACCGCTCCCGACGGCTCACCGGCTCCTTATGCAAAAGAAAACGTTCCTTTAAAACCCAAACATTTTTTACCCGTTAGTATTAAAGGGATTGAAGACGGTGATTTTGCTATGATTATGGGATTCCCTGGTACAACAAACCGCTACATCACTTCTTACGGTTTACAAGAAACCATGGATGTTACCAATAAGCTTCGTTATGAAATCAGAGACGTGAAAATAAACGTGTTACGTAAAGAAATGGCTTCCGATCAGGCAATACGTATTAAATATGCTTCGAAATATGCCAGTTGCTCAAACTATTGGAAATATTCCAACGAGCAAAACAAAGCTTTAAAAGCATTGAATACAATGGATATAAAACGTGAAATTGAAAAACAATACTTAAAATGGGCTGAAGGAAAAGAGGCAAAATATTCCGACGTATTGAAAATACTAGAAAAATCTTATGCCGACCGTAAACCTTATGCTACTGCCCGAATGTATGTATTGGAAGGTTTGTTAACCGGACCCGAATTGCCTTATTTCGCCGTTCAATGTTCAGGATTGATAGCAGCTCTCGAATCGAAAGATCAAGTACGTATTGACGGATTGATTAAAAAATTAAAAGAAGTAGCCATCGATTTCTACAAAGATTATAATCCGGCTACCGAACAAAAATTGATAGCCTCATTATTTGAATATACTTACAAAAATATGGATCCTCAGTATTATCCTGATTTCTTTGGTCAAGTAGAAAAGAAATTCAAAGGAGATTTTAATAAGTATGCACAAACGATGATTGAAAAGTCGGTTTTTGCTACCCAAGAAAAATTCTATGCTTTTCTTGACAATCCGAATCCAAAAGTATTAAAAACCGATTTGGTCTTGATTGCAGGTAATAGCATATATGCCAAATACCGAGAACTAAGCACTTCCATGCGTGATGCAGGCAAACAAGTTGATGAAGCCAATCGCATGTTTGTGGAAGGAATGCTCGACATTAACAAAGGAAAAGCCATGGCCCCCGATGCCAATTCAACCATACGATTAACTTACGGCAATGTAGGTTCCTATAAACCCAGAGATGCAGTTAACTATAATTATTATACTACCATTGAAGGGGTGATGCAAAAAGAAGACCCTAATAGCAGTGAGTTTACTGTTCCCCAAAGATTAAAAGATCTATATAAAGCAAAAGATTTCGGTCCTTACACCAATAGTAAAGGTGAATTGGTTGCATGTTTTATCACCAACAACGACATTACGGGAGGAAATTCAGGATCCCCGGTAATCAATGCTAAAGGCGAACTGATAGGATTAGCTTTCGACGGCAACAGCGAAGCGATGTCGGGCGATATTGATTTTGAAGAGAACTTACAACGTTGTATTAATCTCGATGTGCGTTATGCCTTGTTTATTATTGATAAATATGCCGGCGCTACAAACCTAATCAAAGAAATGAAAATTGTTAAATAAATCATTACAATAACATAAGAAAACACCGGCAACAGTCCGGTGTTTTTTTTATAAGCCGGTTAATCATAAAACGAATTTTTGTACTTTTGCATTCAAATACCGCACAATGGAAGTTATCATAGACTATTTTCCCGAAATAAGCAAAGAGCAAAAAGCAAAATTCAGTGAATTATTATCGCTCTATAAGGAATGGAACAAATGCATAAACGTTATTTCACGTAAAGACATTAATCATTTATATTTGAATCATGTGTTGCATTCCTTAAGCATTGCGAAGTTGATTTCCTTTGAAAAAGGGACAAGTGTGTTGGATGTTGGAACGGGAGGGGGATTTCCCGGCATCCCTTTAGCGATTCTTTTTCCGGAGGTTTCTTTTCATTTGGTTGATTCTATTGGAAAAAAGATTAAAGTGGTTAGTGAAATTGTAAAAGCATTGAATTTAGAGAATGTTACTTTTTCTCATCAAAGAGTGGAAGAACTTAAATCCAA
>Ga0172382_10009597_pt1 | contig 13159 bp, 7 predicted proteins | sample Leawel138RmetaG_FD_122245 | JGI IMG/M metagenome (GOLD analysis project Ga0172382, IMG submission 122245) | Leachate microbial communities from a municipal landfill in Southern Ontario, Canada - Leachate well 138R metaG | ecosystem: Engineered > Solid waste > Landfill > Unclassified | place...
CCCTCTGGTGTCAGGCTCTCTGCCGCCTCCTGAAAGATACGGTAAACAGTTTCCTTTCCCGCGCGAATCGGCGGGTTGGTCAAAACAAGGTCGAAGATTCCCTCAGGCACACCGTCCCATTCAACAAAGCGGACACGGCCGCTTACAGAGGCCCGCCTGGCATTGTCAGCCGCCAGCTCAAGTGCGCGCCTGTTGACATCGCTGCCTGTAACCGTCAGCCGGGGACGTAGTTTTGCCAGCGCAATGGCCATGACACCAACCCCTGTGCCCAGGTCAAGAAGGCTTGCCTGCCGGTCTCTCAGCTCCCCCAGAACTGTCTTCACCAACAGATCAGTGCCCGGATCCAGACGATGCCGTGAAAACACACTGCTGTCCGTGCGAAACTGAAAGACAAGACCTTCCCATTCGGCTTCAACCAGGAAGTGTTGATGGGCTGTGCCCGGATCGGGGTCGAAATAATGTGAATGTCCGCCAGCCGTCATTTTCTTCTTTGGCCTTTCAGGGATTCACTTTCGGTCAGATAGACGCGCCGTGCCCAAGGCGTCTTTTTCAAGGCCGACAAGAGGGGCAAGCCGATCCCATACACAACCAGGGACTGGGAAAGGAAGAGGGCTCCGACACTGCCGGCAAGCAGGGCCGGACTAACCTGGCCGGGCCGGATCAAAAAAGGCAGGTAACTGCCGACAACCAGGGCGTTAAGCAGGACGGGCGGCAGCAGAGGCACCAGCCGCGCCGTTAAATCCCGGCCGCAAAACCCTTTGGACTCTAGCCTTTCTCCCCTCGCCTCCCCGGCCAGCCCGCGGCGCCAGGGTTTTGCCAGGCGCCAGGTTAAAAGAGCCGCCAGCAGGGTGACGGCACTGCCGCCCAGGATATCAACCAGTCCGAGCGGGGCCGGGTTGAGAAGATTTGCCAGAAGGCAGCCGGTGAACACACCCGCGATGGCAGAAGGAAAAAGGGCAGGAAGCGCGGTCAGCGCTTCCGCCAGTCTCAGTTGAATGAAAGAGAAACTCATGAAAGGGGTGACCAGGGTCAGCGCCATGTAAAGGGCGGCAATGAGGGCGCTCTGGGTCAGCGCGGCAAGCGCGGCAGCTCCCGGCCGCTTGTTCTGCCCTGGTCCGGGAGTGTCCATGGCCCGGTCAGCTCAAATCCGACGCAAGGACAACAGCAAAGGTCATGGGGTGCCCGTTGATATCCCATTGCTGCGGCTTGATGCCGTCAGGAACCGCGTCATCCCCGTCGAAGTAGATCAACTGCTCCGCCAGGACATCTGCCATGATGGCTTCGGCGTGGCCGTCGATCACGGCGTCCTGTTGGCCGCGGGCGACGTAAAGCCGGATGCGGTCAGTGACCTCAAATCCGCTGGAGCGCCGCATGGTCTGGACCTTGCTGACGATCTCGCGGACGAAACCTTCCTCGATCAGATCCCGGGTCAAGCCGGTTGCCAGCGCCACCTTGACACCGCCGGCGCTCTCAACCGCATAGCCTTTTGCCGGGATCTCCTCAACCAGCAGGTCATCAGCTGTCAAGTCGTAGACTGTATCGCCGACAGCAAGCTTGATCTGTCCGTTTTGCTCCAGCTCATCCATGGTCGCCCGGCCGGGCAGGGCTTCGATCAGGGAGCGCGCCTGAGGGAGATCACTGCCCATCAGCCGCCCAAGCGTCCGCAACTGCGGTTTGAATCTGTAATCGATCAGGCTTCTGTCGTCTTCTTCAAACTTGACCTTTTTGATGTTAAGTTCGTCGCGGACCAGGGCGGACAGCTCTTCAGAAAGTGGTTCCATGCCAAGGACCACCAGCTCTGAAAGAGGTTGGCGGATTTTGAGCTGAGCATTGTTTCTGGCAGCCCGGCCAAGCGAAACGAGCTCAAGCACACCTTGCATATGATCCTCAAGCGCCTTGTCAATTTTCTCCTCATCCGCCAGGGGGTAGTCACACAGGTGAACGCTTTCAGGCCGATTGGGGATGTGTCCGGCGACCAGATTCCGGTAAACCGCCTCCGCCATGAAAGGGGTGAAAGGGGCGATGACCAAGGCCATGGTCACCAGGATATCGTGGAGAACGACATAGGCGGTGATCTTGTCCGTGTCCATGTCCGGCCCCCAGTAACGCTCCCGCGACCTTCTCACATACCAGTTGGACAGGTCTTCGACAAAAGCCTCCAGGGCCCGGGCCGCCGTTGTGATATCGCAGATCTCCAATCTGCGGTCTACTTCTTTGATCAGCGAATGCAGCCTGCTTTCAATCCAGCGGTCCATGACCGTCTTGAATTCATCAACGGGGAAGTCCTGGTATTCGACCCGGTCGAAGCGGTCAATATTGGCGTAAAGGACAAAAAAGGCGTAAGTATTCCAGAAGGTTCCCATGAACCGCCGCTTGGCCTCGTTGACCGAGTCTTCAGAAAAACGCGCGGACAGCCATGGCTGGCTGCCGGAGTAAAACATCCAGCGCATGGCGTCAGCCCCCTCCACATCCAGGATGTGGCCGGGTTCAACGATATTGCCAAGATGTTTGGACATCTTGATGCCGTCCTTGTCCAGGACGTGTCCGAGGACCAGGCAGGTCTTGTAGGCCTCTTCATCAAAGAGGGCTGTGCTGATCGCGTGCAGGCTGTAGAACCAGCCGCGCGTCTGGTCGATGGCTTCGGAGATGAAATCGGCCGGCATCCGCTCCCGGGTCAGCTCCCGGTTCTCAAAGGGGTAGTGGTATTGCGCGTAGGGCATGGCGCCGGAGTCATACCAGCCGTCGATGACTTCCGGGACCCGGGTCATGACCCCCGAACAATCCGGGCAGGTCAGATGAACCTGGTCGATCATGGGCTTGTGCAGCTCAATATCGTCAGGGCAGTCGGCAGACATGGCCTTCATCTCGGCGATGGAGCCGGCCATATGAAGCTTGCCGCATGAATCACACAGCCAAACAGGCAAGGGTGTGCCCCAGTAACGCTCACGCGAGATACACCAGTCGATGACGCTCTCCAGGAAATGCCCGAAGCGGCCGGGGCCGATATGGGCCGGAATCCAGTTGATCCTGGCGTTGTTTTCCAGAAGCTGGTCACGCAGCTTGGTCATCTCAATGAACCAGGCCGTCCGTGCGTAATAGATGAGCGGTGTGTCGCAGCGCCAGCAGAAGGGATAGGTGTGCTCGGTCATATCCTCGGACAGCAGGAGATTCCATTCGCGAAGCAGCTCCACCAGTCCGTCGTCGGCATCCTTGACAAAGACTCCGGCGAAGCCTTCCACTTCATCCGTCATGGTTCCGTCCTCAGCGACAAACTGAATAAGCGGCAGGTCGTTGGCGCGGCCAATCCGCGCGTCATCCTCACCGTAGGCCGGCGCGATATGCACGATCCCCGTGCCGTCCGTCAGGGTGACATAGGGGTCGGCGACCACATAGTAAGCCCGCTTGCCCGATTGTTTGACTGTTTCAATCCCGAAAGGATAAAGGGGTTCGTACTCACGTCCCAGCAGGTCGCTGCCCAGACAGGTCTCCAAAATCCGCGCGTCCGGCCCGAATACCTGATGACAAAGAGCCTTGGCTACGATGTAGCGGGGCTTGCCTGCCGACCCGTCCGGCTCACCATCAACCTCGCAGAGCACATAATGCTCATTGGCGTTGACACAAAGCGCCAGGTTGGACGGCAGGGTCCAGGGCGTGGTGGTCCACACGGCGAAGTAGGTGTCCGGTTGGTCTTTGGCCCGGAAACGCACGTATACCGACCGCTCCTTGATGTCGCGGTAACCCTGCGCCACCTCGTGGCTCGAAAGCGAGGTTCCGCAGCGGGGACAGTAAGGGACCACCTTGTGGCCCTGGTAGATCAGCCCCTTGTCCCAGATCTGTTTCAGCGACCACCAGACTGATTCGATGTAGTCGTTCTCGTAGGTGATGTAGGGATGCTCCATGTCGGCCCAAAAGCCGATGCGCTCCGACATCTCCTCCCACTCTCCCTTGTATTTCCAGACCGATTCCTTGCATTCCTTAATGAAGGCCTCGACCCCGTAGGCTTCGATCTGATCCTTGCCGTCCAGGCCCAGCCTTTTTTCGACCTCGAGCTCAACAGGCAGCCCGTGCGTATCCCAGCCGGCTTTTCTCGGTACGTAATAACCTTTCATGGTCCGGTAGCGCGGAATCAAGTCCTTAATGACACGGGTCAGCACATGGCCTGCGTGCGGCATGCCGTTGGCAGTCGGCGGGCCGTCGAAAAAGGAGTAAATCGGTCCGCCTTCCCTGTTTTTCATTGACTTGCTGAAGATGTCCTGATCTTTCCAGAAGGCCAGGATCCTTTCTTCACGCGGGACAAAATCGAGACCGCTGTCTACTTTTTCGTACATGAATGGACTTCTCCTTATTGATCGCCTTCTTGCCCGGTCCACACAGGTGACCGGGTCCAGGCAGTCATACCAATATCCAAATGATTATAGTGTCAGGCAGCTCTTTGTGTCAAACAAAAAGGGAGGCTCACAGGCGTCAAAAGGCGGCCTTGTCTATTTATCCGGCTGTTTCAGGCCGCTCAATTGTGTCAGTGTTAATGATATGTTCATAAATCAATGCTAATTTGAAAAAGGAGATTTCTCCACAGAGGATTCTTGAGGAGGTATTTATGTTAGAAAAATCGTTTAAGCTCAAAGAACACGGCGTGTCCGTGAAGGGTGAGCTTGCGGCCGGCCTGACCACGTTTATGACGATGGCTTATATCCTGGCCGTCAACCCCGATATCTTGAGTGTGACGGGCATGAATCCGGGCGGTGTTCTGATTGCGACGGCGCTGTCATCAGCCATCGCCTGCATCTGCATGGCTTTTATGGCCAACCTGCCCTTTGCGCTGGCACCCGGCATGGGGCTCAACGCCTACTTTGCCTTTACCGTCGTGCTCGGCATGGGTTATTCGTGGCAGTTCGCGCTCTTCGCCGTCTTCGTCGAGGGCCTGATCTTCATTGTGCTCTCATTGACCAATGTCCGCGAAGCCATCTTCGACGCCATTCCGCTCACGCTTAAGCACGCAGTCGGTGCCGGTATCGGACTCTTCATCGCCTTCATCGGTCTGCAGAATTCCGGTCTGGTCCAGCCGGGCGCTACACTCGTCGAACTGGTTGCCTTCAAGGACACCATGGGCGGTGTCGGCCTGCTGGCCCTCCTGACCCTGGTCGGCGTACTCATCATTGGCGTCCTGGCATACAAGAAGGTCAAAGGCGCCTTGCTGATCGGCATGTTCGCCGTCTGGATCATCGGCATTATCCTGCAGGCGGTCGGACTCTACGTGCCCAACCCCGAAGCGGGTCTCTTCTCGCTTTATCCCTATTGGGGACTGCCTGACTTCGCCGGATTCGGCCAGATTGCCGGTCAGGCGTTCTCACCCGCTGCCTTTGCCAACTTCAATATCCCTGACTTCCTGATCATCATGTTCTCCTTCCTCTTCGTCGATATCTTCGACACCCTGGGGACCCTGATCGGCGTCGCCGACAAGGCGGACATGCTTGACAAGGACGGCAAACTGCCCAAGATCAAAGGCGCCCTCATGGCCGACGCCGTCGGAACGGTAGTCGGCGCGGTTGCCGGCACCTCGACAGTCACAACTTATGTTGAAAGCGCCGCGGGCGTTGCTGAAGGCGGCCGCACGGGGCTGACAGCACTGACAACAGGAATTCTCTTCCTGCTTGCCATCATCCTGTCACCCATCTTCATCTCCATCCCGTCCTTCGCGACCTCGGCGGCCCTGATCTATGTTGGCTTCCTCATGCTGTCGTCCATCCTCAAGGTTGACTTCAACGACATCTCCGAAGCCCTCCCCGCCTATGTTGCCCTCTTTGCCATGCCCTTCTTCTACAGTATTTCGCACGGCATCATGTTCGGGATCATCTTCTATGTTCTGATCAACATGATCAGCGGGAAATTCAAAAAGATCAGCCCGCTCATGTACATCCTGGCTCTCGCGTTTATCCTGAAATTTGCCTTTTTGGGATAGGACGCCGCTGCACCCAGCACATCAACAAATCCTCTGTTTCGAAAAGCCCGGGCCGCCGGCCCGGGCTTTCCATGTCCGGGCCCGGCCTCTTGCGGGCCAGGCTCATCTTCGTGTAGGCTTATTGCCATGAATCCCTGTCTGATCCTCCTGCTCGTCTTTCTGTCCGCCGGAGCCGTCTTTTTGCTCTACGGTTTTTTTCTTGAACCCCGCTGGATCAGGACCAGGGTATTTCCCCTTCCGGCAGCCGGTCCGGAAAGTGAAGGCAAGAGGATCCTGTATTTCTCCGACCTTCATACCGGCGCCTCAACGACCCGGAGTAAGCTGGACAGGCAGATGCGGGCCATCATGAAGATGAAAGCGGATGCCATTTTTTTCGGCGGCGACCTGGTTGAGGAAAAAACACCCCTCCGGGATCCCGCCTTCCGGGCCATGGTCATCGACGCCCTGTCCTCCCTTCAGGCCCCCCTGGGCAAGTGGGCCGTCTTTGGCAATCACGATGTGGAGGCGCCGCGATTTCGCGCATGGGTGAGCGGGGTCCTGGATCAGGCGGGCTTTACCCTGCTTGAAAACCGGGGAATTGAATTAGCCGGCATACCCGTGTGGGGCTTCGCCAACACCCATCACGGAGTGCCTTGTCTGGACCATGAGGCGGTCGGACAATTGGCGGATCAAGCACAGGGAGATCCTTTTGTGCTCTTCCTTGTGCACGAATCCGACTGGTTCCCCCTTGTCATGCCGTGGCAAGGCAAGGGTCTGATCCTCACGGGACATTCCCACTACGGCCAGGTCACACTCTTCGGCCTTCCTCTTATCCGGCCGGCCGGCGCCAAAAAGTACTGGCGGGGGCGGTATGACCTGGGCGATCATTTATCCATGCTTGTGAGCGCGGGACTTGGAACCGTCCATATCCACGCCCGTTTTTTTGCCAGGCCTGATCTTTTGTTATTGCGGTTCGGAAAGAAATAAGGCCCGCTTTTTGCCGATCTGTTCCTGTACCCGATCCATGTAGACAAGCAGGTCCTTGGGGTTGTGAACGCGTTTGGCCGTGCGCTCCAGGATGACCTTGGAGGTTGAGCCGCTCCCCAGCCCCACGACAGGCACCTGATCACTCATCATGGCCACGTTGTAGAGCGAGCCTTTCGCCCGCGTGAATCCGGTATTCTCCAGGCCGGACCGGCAATTTTTCTGCTTGTAAAGGTAATAGGGACGGTAGCCGTTTCGGCCAAGGAGGTCGTGGGCCCTTTCTACCGCCTCCATCAGGGCAGGATCAGGCAGCAGGGCCTGGCGGTCGGCGAAAAGGCGGTCAAGATAGGATCCCCTCTTGACGGCCAGGGTGTGAAGGGTAATGCTTTCCGGCCCAAGATCCATGACCTGGCAAAGCGAGTCAAGCAGGTCGTCGGCGTCCTCGCCTGGCAGTCCGGCGATTAAATCCATATTGATGTCGGCAAAGCCCATGGAGCGGGCCAGGCGGAAGGCGGCCACGGTGTCATCGACCGTGTGATGACGGCCGATTGACCGCAGTGTCTCCTCCCGCATGGTCTGCGGGTTGATGCAGAGTTTTTGAAAGCCCGACGACCGGATCAGCTCAAGCTTGTTCCGGTCAATGGTGTCGGGACGCCCCGCCTCCATGGTCAGCTCCGCCTTTTCTTTCAGGGGCGCGGCAGCCAGGACATCTTCCAGATAGGGCTGGAAAAGAGAAAGCGGCAGGCTGGTGGGCGTGCCGCCGCCGTAGTAGACAGCGGCGATTTTAAAAGGAAAGTCATGGTCAAAGACACCCTCGGCTTCCCTGATCACGGCATCCACATAGCGGCCAAGGCTTGCTTGCTGTTTATGCGCGTCCTGGGTAATGAAACTGCAGTAAAGGCATCTGCCCGGGCAAAAGGGCAGGCCCACATAGAGGATGGCCTCATTTTCGCCCAGGTTCCCCAATTGTCTTTCTTCCGCGACTGCCGTCTCAACCGCCAGGCAAGCCTTTGATTCTGTCAGCTGCCAGTAAGTGATAAGTTCCCTTTTCGCCTTGGAGGCGCCCGATCGCCTGACCAGATCGAGGGCGACCTGGGTCGGCCGCACTCCCGTCAGGGATCCCCAGGGGAAAGCCAGGCCGGTCGCGCGCGAAAGAATGACGTAGAGCTGGCGTTTTAGAACCCGCCTGATCTCATGGAGGGGTATGGTCTCGGTTATGGAGCCGGGACCATCATCTTTTTCCTCTGTTGTCACGGTGACAAACCGGTCCGAACTGCCGGATCTGGACGCGGCGCGCGCCTCCGCCGGTTCAACCGGAGGGTCGGCCCTGGAGACGACATGAAGAGGGTGAGGATAAGGGGCCGCAAGCGAGGCCTTCCCCGCCTCTTGAACCTGGCCAAAGAAGAGACGGGTGACATCGGCCAGGGCGGCTATTTCACCATGTCCCACCGCTTGAAGCAGAAAAGCCATGCTGTCTTATCCGAAGATTCCCGTTTTGTTCAGCAGGAAGAGGATGAAGAGGATAATAGGCTGATGGACGAAGTACACCCAAAGAGAATGGCGTCCCATAAAACGGATTGGCCGGCTGATTTTGTAAAAGCGGCCGTCGTACTTGGTAAAAGCCTCCCCCGTCGCGTAAAGGGTGTGGCCCACAGCGGCACCCGAAAGGAAGAATCCAATCCAGGGAAAGAGCGGCATGCGATCGAGTAAATGAACACCTTTGGCAGGCGCCCCAAGCATGATAAGAAAGGGATTCGAAGAATAGGCGGGGAGGATGGGTGTGATGAGGGTGGAGATGAAAATGGACACCATGCCGATTATGATCAGGAGGCCGGGAAAAAGATGGGGCCTGTATTGCGTTGCGTCCCCGCCTTCCTCCTCCTTTTCCGCATTGGGATCGGGAATCCACTTGAGCCGGACGGCCAGCCTTTCGAGCAGGGCATAGGCAACGGTTGAAAGGGCGACGACATGGATGACATTGAACAGAAGAAGGCCGATGCCGGTAAATCCATCCACAAAAATGCTGAGCGCTGTCGCGGTTATGGCAAAGATCACCATACGGAAACCACGCTTCAGGCTGTTGCGCGAAAACCGTGAACTGGCTCCCGAGACCGACAGAAAAATGATGAGGACCAGGGGGCGGCCGACTTCGTAAAACCAGTAGGAGTGCTGGAAGGCGACAAAGTCCTGGTGGTAGATATCGTAAAGGTCACCTATGGTGTGGTGGAACATCATGAGAGTGAGCGCGCAGCCCCTCAAAAAATCAAGTTCGGGAATGCGGCGCCTGGACTCTGTCTGTTGAATCTCCATAACCTCTACCTCCGGATCCTCAAAAAAATGGCACTGGAGGCTTCATTGTAGTCCTCCAGTGCCCTTGCAATCAAGCCTCGCGCGCTTCCTCTTATTTCTTGCGCGGGTACCTCAAGGCCGACTGGGCGGCTGAGAGCCGGGCGATCGGCACACGGTAGGGCGAGCATGAAACATAGTCCAGCCCCACAATCTGGCAGAATTCAACCGAATAGGGGTCGCCGCCATGTTCACCGCAGATGCCCAATTCCAGGCCCGGTTTCGCTTTGCGTCCCAGCTCGACGGCTGTATGCATCAGCTGGCCGACACCTTCGCGGTCCAGGTGGGCGGTCGGATCGGTTTCGAAAATTCCGGCCTGGTAATAAGCTTCCAGGATCTTGCCGGCGTCATCGCGCGACAGACCGTAAGTCATCTGTGTCAGGTCATTGGTCCCAAAGCTGAAGAAATCCGCCTCTTCCGCCACCTGGTCTGCTGTCAGGCAGGCGCGGGGGATCTCAATCATGGTACCCACCCAGTATTTCAGTTCACGGCCGGATTCCTTGATCAGGCGGTCGGCGGTTGACCTGATGAAGCCGTTCAGGTAGGCAAGCTCCTTGACCTCACTGATCAGGGGAACCATGATCTCCGGCATAACCGTAAGACCTTCTTCCGCTGCCTGCAAGGCGGCGCCGATGATGGCCTCTGTTTGCATTTCAGCGATTTCGGGGTAGCTGACAGCCAGCCGGCAGCCCCGGTGACCCAGCATGGGATTCAACTCATGGAGTTCGTCAATGATTTCGCACAAACGCTCATAGGCAATGCCCAGCTCTTGCGCCAATTCCTTGATCTCTTCTTCAGCCGTCGGCAGGAACTCATGCAAAGGCGGGTCCAGCAGGCGGATGATGACGGGATAACCGTCCATGACACGGAAGAGGCCGAGGAAGTCTTCCTGCTGCATGGGCTTGATCTTGGCAAGCGCCTTGCGCCTTTCTTCCTCTGTCCTGGCCACGATCATCTGGCGGAAGAGGAAAACGCGATCAGCCTCAAAGAACATGTGCTCAGTCCGGGTCAGCCCGATCCCCCTGGCGCCCAGGTCGAGGGCGACCTGTGAGTCGTGCGGGGTGTCCGCGTTGGTGCGTACCTTCATATCCGCGATCTCGTCGGCCCACTCCATAATGGTCTGGAAATTGCCCGACATCTCGGCTTCGCGTGTCGCGATGCTGCCTTCGTATACGATGCCGGTTGCTCCGTCAAGCGAGATGAAGTCATCACAGCCATATACGCGGCCATTGATGGTCATGGTCTGGTTTTTCTCATTGATCAGTGCCTCGGAGCAGCCGGAAACACAGCACTTCCCCATGCCGCGGGCCACAACAGCCGCATGGGAGGTCATGCCGCCCCGGCTTGTCAGGATACCTTCTGCTGCCGCCATCCCCTGGATATCCTCAGGTGACGTCTCTTCCCTCACAAGAATGACAGGCCGGCCTGCCTCCTTGGCAGCGGTCGCCTGGGCGGCGGTAAAGGCGATCTGCCCCGTCGCCGCGCCGGGTGACGCGGGCAGGCCCTTGGCGATGCGTTTGCCCGCCTCCAGCGCTTTTGGATCAAAGGCGGGGTGCAGCAAGGCATCCAGCTGTTTGGGATCAATGCTCAAAAGCGCCTCCTCGCGGGAGATCAAACCCTCAGCGACCAGGTCAACCGCGATCTGAAGGGCCGCGGTCGCTGTGCGCTTGCCGTTTCTTGTCTGGAGGATGAAGAGCTTGCCGTTCTCAATGGTGAACTCAAGGTCCTGCATGTCACCGTAGTGACGCTCCAGCTGGTGGGCGATGTCAGCGAACTGCTGGTAGACCTCCGGCATCTGCTCGGCCAGGTGGTCGATGGGAAAGGGGGTGCGCACGCCGGCCACCACGTCTTCTCCCTGGGCATTCATCAGGTACTCGCCGTACAGCTTGTTCTCCCCGGTCGCCGGGTTCCGTGAAAAGGCGACGCCTGTGCCCGAAGTTTCGCCCATGTTGCCATAGACCATCTCCTGGACGTTGACGGCTGTTCCCCAATGGGAGGGAATGTTATGCAACTTGCGGTAATAAACGGCGCGATCGGTATTCCAGGAGCGAAATACGGCTTCGATGGAAAGGATCAGCTGCTCTTTGACATCCTGCGGGAAGGGTTCACCCTTTTCTCTCGCGTAGATGGCCTTGAACTCGTTTTCGATGCGCTCCAGGTCGTCGGCGTCCAGATCGAGATCGTCTTCGACGCCGCGTTCTTTTTTAACGGCCTCAAATACCTCCTCGTAATGGCTGCGGGAAATGCCCATGACCACGTCGGAAAACATCATGATGAAGCGGCGGTAGCTGTCAAAGACAAAGCGGCGGTTGCCTGAAAGCTTGGCCAATCCGGCGGCCACTTCATCGTTGAGGCCCAGATTCAGCACGGTGTCCATCATCCCGGGCATGGAGGCGCGGGCACCGGAACGGACTGATAAAAGAAGCGGCCGGCTGGGGTCGCCGAAGACCTTACCCGTTTGCTTCTCCGTTTCCGCGAGTCTTTCAAAGATCTCATCGCGGATTTCAGGCGCGATGGCCCGGTCATCCGCATAGTAGCGGTTGCAGGCCTCAGTTGTTACGATGAAGCCGTTGGGCACGGGCAGCCCGAGTCCGGACATCTCTGCCAGATTTGCCCCCTTGCCGCCAAGAAGGTCGCGCATGGACGCGTCGCCCTCCGAAAACATATAGACGTATTTCGTCATCATAAATCCTCCCAAAATTTCTATCCGTCAAGCGCCGGTCCTCGTGCCGGCGTCATCAAGAGCAAAAGCCATTACGGCAGATCAAATTTTCCCTGAAAGTAGTCCACAAGCTGGGCCATGGGAAGCCTGATCTGTTCCATTGAGTCCCGTTCCCTGACCGTCACCGCCTGATCCTCCAATGATTCAAAATCAAAGGTCACGCAGTAGGGCGTGCCGATCTCATCCTGGCGGCGGTAGCGGCGTCCGATTGACTGGCGGTCGTCGTATTCGCACCGGTAATGCATGATCAGCTGGTGGTAGACCGCTTCCGCCCCCTCTTTCAATTTTCCCGACAAAGGCAAAATGGCGATCTGGACGGGAGCAAGCGAAGGCAGAAAACGCAGTAGGGTTCGGATCTCACCATTGTCCAGCTCCTCCTCGTCGTAAGCTTCCGAAAGAATCGCCAGCAAAAGGCGGTCTGTCCCCAGTGACGGTTCCACCACGTAGGGGATGTATTTTTCATTTTTTTCAGGGTCGAAATACCGCAAATCCTCTTTCGAGTACTCCATATGCTGTTTCAGATCGTAATCGGTCCTGTCGGCAATCCCCCAAAGCTCACCCCATCCGAAAGGATAGAGATATTCGATGTCGGTTGTGGCCAGTGAGTAAAAAGACAGCTCTTCTTTTGAGTGATCGCGCATCCTCAAATGGTCTTTCGAGATCCCCAGATCCAAAAGCCACTGGTAACAAAATTCCCGCCAATACTCAAACCACTCAAGGTCGGTTCCGGGCTCGCAGAAAAACTCAAGTTCCATCTGCTCAAACTCGCGGGTCCTGAATATAAAATTGCCCGGAGTGATTTCATTTCGAAAAGACTTGCCCATCTGCGCGATGCCGAAGGGAATCTTGCGCCGGGATGTCCGCTGGACATTGCGGAAGTTGATGAAAATTCCCTGCGCGGTTTCGGGGCGCAGGTACAGCTGGGACAGGTTGTCTTCTGTCACACCAAGAAAAGTCTTGAACATGAGATTGAACTGGCGGACATCGGTAAAGTCGTGTTTTCCGCAAGCAGGGCAGACAATGCCGTGTTCGCGGATGTAGGCGATGTATTCCTCGTTGGTCCATCCATCGGCGGAAAGGGCAAATCCCTGTTTCCTGTTCCAGTCGTCAATCAGCTGATCGGCGCGCCATCGCGTCCTGCAGTTGCGGCAGTCGATCATGGGATCGGA
>Ga0172382_10009599_pt1 | contig 13159 bp, 9 predicted proteins | sample Leawel138RmetaG_FD_122245 | JGI IMG/M metagenome (GOLD analysis project Ga0172382, IMG submission 122245) | Leachate microbial communities from a municipal landfill in Southern Ontario, Canada - Leachate well 138R metaG | ecosystem: Engineered > Solid waste > Landfill > Unclassified | place...
CCGCATGTGTTCCAGAACCTGGGCGACGGCACCTATTTTCATTCCGGCTTTCTCGCCATCCGACAGGCGATTGCGGCACGGACCAACGTCACCTACAAGATTCTCTACAACGACGCGGTGGCGATGACGGGCGGCCAGCCGGTAGACGGTACGGTGACGGTGGACGGCATCGCGCGGCAGGTCGAGGCCGAAGGCGCCCGCAGGGTGGTGGTGGTCAGCGACGAGCCAGAGAAGTTCAAGGGCCACGAGGGCCAGTTCCCGCGTGGCACGAGCTTTCATCACCGCAGCGAACTCGACGCCGTGCAGCGCGAACTGCGCGAGGTGAAAGGCGTCAGCGTGCTGATCTACGATCAGACCTGTGCGGCCGAGAAGCGGCGCCGGCGCAAGAAGAAGGCCTACCCCGATCCCGACCGCCGTCTGTTCATCAACGCGGCCGTCTGCGAAGGCTGTGGCGATTGCGGCAAGCAGTCCAACTGTCTGTCCATCGTGCCGCTGGATACGCCGCTGGGGCGCAAGCGCATGATCGATCAGTCCTCGTGCAACAAGGACTATTCCTGCGTCGAGGGCTTCTGCCCCAGCTTCGTGTCGGTGATCGGCGGCAAAGTGCGCAAGGCGGTCGGGGCTGCATTCGACGAGGCCGAACTGCAGGAACGGGTGACGGCGCTCGCGCTGCCGGCGAAGCACGAATGGACCGGCCCCTACGATCTGCTGGTGACCGGCGTGGGTGGCACCGGCGTCGTGACCGTGGGAGCACTTGTCACCATGGCTGCGCACCTGGAGGGCAAGTCTGCGTCGGTGCTCGACTTCATGGGCTTCGCGCAGAAAGGCGGGCAGGTGTTGTCCTTCGTGCGCATGGCGACTGATGCCGGCGCGCTCAACCAGGTGCGGATCGACACCCAGCAGGCGGATGCCGTTATTGCCTGCGATCTGGTGGTGGGCGCGAGCAACGACGCCTTGCAGACGATCAAGCATGGCCGCACGCGAGTGGTGGCCAACCTGCATGAAATCCAGACCGCAAAGTTCGTGCTCGATCCCGACGCCGACCTGCATGTGGAGGCGCTGCTGGAGAAGATCCGCTACGCAGCGGGCGCGGCGCAGCTCAGCACCTGTGATGCACAGGCGCTGTCGGTGCGCATGCTTGGCGACACCATCGGCGCGAATATCCTGCTGCTCGGATTCGCCTGGCAGCTGGGGCTGGTGCCGGTTGCGCTTGAGGCGCTGGCGCGCGCGATCGAGCTCAACGGGGTGGCGGTGGCGACCAACCTCACCGCGTTCAGCCTCGGACGCCTCGCCGCGGCCGATCCACAAGGGCTGGCGGCGCTTGCCGGCAGCGCGCGCGATTCCGCGATGCAGCCTGACGATGCGCAAGGTGAATCCCTTGCGGCATTGGTCGAAGCACGGGTTGCGCTGCTGACCGAGTATCAGAATGCGACCTATGCCGGTCGATATCGCGCGCTGGTGGAGGAGGTCGAGCGTGCAGAGCGCAAGTTTGTGGGCGATCTTGGCGTGCTGCGCTTGAGCCCGGTGGTGGCGCGTGTTTATGCCCGGCTGCTGGCGATAAAGGATGAGTACGAGGTGGCACGGCTGTTTACCGACGGCGGGTTCGAGGCCGCGCTCAACGAGCAGTTCGAAGGTGACTTCAGTCTGCAGTTTCATATGGCACCGCCGCTGCTGTCGCGCCCCGGCCCGAACGGGCGCCCGCGCAAGCTCGCATTCGGCCCGCGTCTGATGCCGCTCCTCAGGCTGCTGGCACGGGCGAAGCTTGTACGTGGAACGGTGCTCGACGTTTTCGGGCGCAGTGAAGAGCGCCGTATGGAGCGCGAGCTGGCAGTGGATTACGCCCATACCATGCGTGCGCTGGCGGCACGCCTTTCGAGCGACAACATGGCGCAGGCGGTCGAACTGGCAGGACTGGCCGACGGTATTCGGGGATTTGGCCCCGTGAAGCTTGCAAACCTGCGTCGTATCAAGCTGCAGGAGCGCGCCCTGGTGCATGCACTGGGCATGGATTTCGTGTCCGGCCCCACGGTCGCAAGGCTATGCGAACCGGCACGCGGGCGCGCCGCGTTGCAGGCGATTTCGGTTGTAAAGGCGCCTTGACCTACCCGCGAAGGCGGCGAGCGTTTATCCTTCCGTGCTGGTGTGGCAATCGGACCGGTGTGTCCGGGGTGATCTGCCGCGGGCGCGCAGGGCCGCTGCGCTGCTGCACGCCTGTTGATCAACGACAACGAGAGAATGAAAGACATGACCGAACGCGTGAACTGTGGGCGCCTGCAGGTGGCAGCCAAGCTCAAGACATTCATCGAAACCGAAGCCCTGCCGGGCACCGGCGTCGATGTAGCCGCCTTCTGGGCCGGCTTTGACGCACTGGTGCATGATCTTGCACCGAAGAACCGTGCCTTGCTCGCCGAACGTGATCGCCTGCAGACCGAACTCGACCGCTGGCACCGCGACCATCCCGGTCCGATCACGGACATGGGCGGCTATCGTGCTTTCCTGACATCGATTGCTTATCTGCTGCCGCCCCCGGCCAAGGTCAACGTCGATACCGCGAATGTGGACAGTGAGATCACCTCGCAGGCAGGTCCGCAACTGGTCGTGCCGGTGATGAACGCACGCTATGCACTCAATGCCGCGAACGCGCGCTGGGGCTCGCTGTACGATGCGCTTTACGGCACCGACGCCATCGCCCAGACCGATGGTGCAGAAATTACCAAGGGCTACAACCCGGTTCGTGGCGCCAAGGTCATCGCGTTTGCGCGCCAGGTGCTCGACCAGGCAGCACCGCTGGCCGGTGCTTCGCATGCCGACGCGGCCGGCTATGCTGTTGCTGACGGCAAACTGGCCGTCAAGCTTGCGAACGGCAGTACAGTGGGCCTGCAGCAGCCGGAGAAATTTGTTGGCTTCCTCGGTGAGGCAGGCGCACCCTCGGCTGTGCTGCTGAAGAACAATGGCCTGCACATCGAAGTCCAGATCGATCGCAAGGGCATGATTGGCAAATCCGACGCAGCTGGCATCAACGATCTGCTGATGGAAGCTGCGCTGTCGACCATCATGGACTGCGAAGACTCGATCGCTGCGGTGGACGCCGACGACAAGGTCGTGGTGTATCGCAACTGGCTGGGCCTGATGCAGGGAACGCTGACCGAAGACGTGGTCAAGGGCGACAAGACCATCGTCCGTCGTCTCAATGCCGACCGCGAATACATCGCGGCCAACGGTGGCGCGCTGCGTCTGCATGGCCGTGCGCTGCTGTTCATCCGCAACGTCGGTCATCTGATGACCAACCCTGCCATCCTTGACGGCGACGGCCATGAAATTCCCGAAGGCATTCTGGATGGCGTCGTCACCACGCTGATCTCGCTGCACGACCGTGAACGCAAGGGCAACTCGCGCACCGGCAGCATGTACATCGTCAAGCCCAAGATGCACGGGCCCGTCGAAGTCGCGTTTGCCGATGAGCTGTTCGGTCGCGTCGAAGACCTGCTCGGCCTGCCGCGCTATACCGTGAAGATGGGCATCATGGATGAAGAGCGTCGCACCAGCATCAACCTCAAGGCCTGTATCGCCGCGGCCAGCCACCGGGTCGCCTTCATCAACACCGGCTTCCTCGACCGCACCGGCGACGAGATGCACTCTGCGATGGAAGCGGGTCCGATGATGCGCAAGGGCGACATGAAGTCCTCGGCCTGGATTCAGGCTTACGAGCGCAGCAACGTGCTGGTCGGTCTGGCGTGTGGCCTGCGCGGCAAGGCGCAGATCGGCAAGGGCATGTGGGCCATGCCCGACCTGATGGCCGCGATGCTCGAGCAGAAGATCGGGCATCCGAAGGCCGGTGCCAATACCGCGTGGGTGCCGTCGCCGACCGCTGCGGTGCTGCACGCGCTGCACTATCACCAGGTCAATGTTCAGGCCGTGCAGCAGGAGCTGGAGAAGATCGATCTCGACGCCGAGTACGATGGCCTGCTGGAAGGCTTGCTGACCGTGCCGGTGGTGGCTGAAGCCAAATGGACGGCAGAAGAGCGTCAGCAGGAGCTCGACAACAACTGCCAGGGCATCCTCGGATACGTGGTGCGCTGGGTGGAGCAGGGCGTGGGTTGCTCGAAGGTGCCCGACATCAACAACGTCGGCCTGATGGAAGACCGTGCGACGCTGCGCATCTCCAGCCAGCACATCGCCAACTGGCTGCGTCACGGCGTGGTGCAGCCGGCTGAGGTGGAGGAAACCCTACGCCGTATGGCCGCTGTGGTGGATGGCCAGAATGCCGGCGATCCCGCCTACCGCCCGATGGCGCCGGACTTCGGTGCCTCGACGGCCTTCCGTGCCGCGCGCGACCTGATCTTCGAAGGCTGCGTGCAGCCCAGCGGCTACACCGAGCCGCTGCTGCACCACTATCGTCAGGTGTTCAAGGCTCAACACTGATCGGCGTTGAACCCCACGAACTCGAAGCCGGCCCGTGTGGCCGGCTTTTTTGCGCCCGTTTTCGAACCGCCCGGCAGCATCCGGGGGCGGGCGTGATAGCCTTGAACCCACGCAAAATAGCCTTGTCCGCCAGAAAATGACCCTTCCCGCCGATGTCCGCTTCCCTTCCATCGATGGATTGCGCGCCTTCGAGGCGGCGGCGCGGCTCGGCACTTTCGAACGTGCGGCCGACGAGCTGAACGTGACGGCGAGTGCGGTGAGCAAGCGCGTGTCGACCGTCGAGGATCTGCTGGGCGCGAGCCTGCTGGTGCGCGGCGGGAAAGCGCTGAGCTTGAGTGCGCTGGGCAAGGAATACCTGGAGCAGGTGCGTGCCGCACTGGGATTGCTGGCCGCGGTTCCGCTGCACCGGCGCGCCGCGCAGCGCGTCGAGCGTTTGCGTGTGTGTGCGCCGCCCACGTTTGCACGCCAGATTCTGGTGCCTGCACTCGCGTCATTCACCCGCGCTCAGCCGCAGATCGAACTCGAGATCGTGCTCAGCGTGCCTTATCTCGATCAGGGCGCGGACGATGCCCAGATCGAGGTCCGGCATGGCGATGTCGCCGCTCATGGCGGCGATGTGCTGATGCAGGACATCGTGGTGCCGCTGGCGTCGCCCGAGCTGCTCAAGACACTCGGGGCGCTGCGCGGGGGGGGCGATCTTGCCCGCCTGCCGCTGCTGCGCACCCCGCTCGAACCCTGGGCGCCGCTGTTCGAGGCGGCCGGTCTCGGGCGCAGGGAAGAGCCGGCAAGCGGCCCTCGGCTTGTCGATCTCGGGCTGTTGCTCGAGGCCGCCGCGAGCGGGCAGGGCGTGGCGCCGGGGCGGCCGTCGCTGGCGCGGCAATGGCTGCGCAGTGGTGCCCTGCAACCCTTGTTCGGGATTCAGGCCGAGGCGCGCACCCAGTATTACATCGCCACTGCGTCGCCGCAGGGGCCCGCTTCCGTGTTTGCTGACTGGTTGCGGGACGTATGTGCCGCAGCGGCACGGGAGGGGGCGGAACTTCTTTCCCGTCGCGGCTGAAAATCCTTCCGGCTGCAACATGCGTTTTCGGGCGACGATCGTGGCCTGACAGTTTCTGCCCTTCCAGTCCAACAAGAACATCCGGAGACCCCATATGCCCGTGATCACCTGCGTCGAAGACCTGCGACGCCTTGCCGAAAAGCGCGTGCCGCGCATGTTCTACGATTACGCCGACTCCGGTTCCTGGACCGAGAGCACCTACCGCGCCAACGAATCCGATTTTCAGCCGATCAAGCTGCGCCAGCGCGTGGCGGTCAACATGGAAGGTCGCAGCCTGCGCACGACGATGGTCGGGCAGAATGTCGCGATGCCGGTGGCGCTCGCACCGACCGGGCTGACCGGCATGCAGCATGCTGACGGCGAGATCCTCGCTGCGCGTGCCGCCGAGACGTTTGGTGTGCCCTTCACTCTGTCGACAATGAGCATCTGCTCCATCGAGGACATCGCGGCACATACGACTTCGCCGTTCTGGTTTCAGGTGTACATGATGCGCGACCGTGATTTCATCGTCCGCCTCATCGAGCGTGCGCGCGCGGCAAAGTGCTCGGCCCTGATGCTGACGCTCGATCTGCAAATCCTCGGGCAGCGCCACAAGGACCTCAAGAACGGCCTCTCTGCGCCGCCGCGTCCGACCATCGCGAACATGATCAACCTCGCGACCAAGCCGCGCTGGTGTCTCGGCATGCTCGGCACGAAGCGCCGCAGTTTCGGCAACATCGTGGGGCATGCGAAAGGCGTGGGCGACATGTCCTCGCTGTCGAGCTGGACGGCCGAGCAGTTCGACCCGGCACTGAGCTGGGCCGATGTCGAGTGGGTGAAAAAGCAGTGGGGGGGAAAACTGATCCTGAAGGGCATCATGGACGAAGAAGACGCACGCCTTGCGGCCGACAGCGGTGCGGATGCGCTGATCGTCTCCAATCACGGCGGTCGTCAGCTCGACGGCGCGCCATCGTCGATTCACGCCCTGCCGGGCATCGTCGAGGCGGTGGGCGATCGTATCGAGGTGTGGATGGACGGTGGCATCCGCAGTGGGCAGGATGTACTGAAAGCCGTCGCACTTGGCGCAAAGGGCACGCTGATCGGGCGCCCCTTTCTTTACGGGTTGGGGGCCATGGGCGAGGCGGGCGTGAGCAAATGTCTGGAACTCATCGCCAATGAGATGGACATCACCATGGCATTCTGCGGCCATACCGACATTCGCAAGGTCGGGCGCGATGTGCTCCTGCCGGGGACGTATCCGCTGGCGCCATGACGCCGCAGGTGCTCTGCAGTCGAACCGGCGCGGCATGCGCGAACTGTCGCCCAAGTGGTCCGGGGCCAGTGTCCACGACGTATAACGAGACGTGACAAAAAAGAGGGCGCCCCGTGGGGGCGCCCTCTTTCAGTCTGGAGCAGTCGTGATTACCAGAGTTGCCACCACGGACGGTTATCCGCCGGGCCACCGGTGTAATACACGCTGTTGGGGAAGTTCTTGCGCATCACGCGGTCGGCGTCATCGCGCAGGTCCGTCATGCCCAGCGCGTCGTAGCTCTTGACCATCAGGAACAGGGCTTCTTCGTTCGCAGGTGCCCGCGGATAGGTCGTGATGGCGGCCTGGGCGCGATTGGCTGCGGCGATGTAGGCACCACGGTTGTAGTAGTAGCGCGCGACGTGCACTTCATGCGAGGCCAGCGCGTTGACCAGGTATTGCATGCGCTGGCGTGCGTCTTCTGCGTAGCGGCTTTCAGGGAACTTCGTGACAAGCTCGTTGAAGGTGTCGAAGGCTTCGCGCGCACCACGCGGGTCACGCTCGGACATGTCCTGGTTGGAGAGGCCGGCTAAGATCCCGAGGTCTTCGTTGAAGTTGACCAGACCCTTCAGGTAATAGACATAGTCGACATTGGGGTGGTTGGGGTGAAGCTTGATGAAACGGTCAGCTGCAGCAAGGGCAAGTGCCGCTTCACCGGACTTGTAATAGGCATAGGCGGACTCGATCTGCGCCTGCTGGGCAAAGCGGCCGTAGGGATAGCGCGCCTCAAGCTTCTCGAACATCTTGATGGCCTGGTCGTAGCCACCCTCAGACATTGAGACCTTGGCTTCGGAATACAGCTTCTGCGCACTCCAGCCTGCCGTTTCGTCGATCTGTTCCGGCAGCAGACCGCAACCGCCAAGCAGCAAGGCGCCGATAAGGGCTGCATTTCCCGCTAAACTTCCGAAGGTGAACCTGGACATCGATAACACTCGCGTGAATGAACTGAAAGATTATAGCCTAGCCGAAGCCGCCGGCTCGCGCACCGAATTGACGATTCCGCGGGATTTTGCCGGTATGCGGATCGATCAGGCCCTTGCCCGGCTGTTTCCCGAGCATTCGCGCAGCCGTCTGCAGGCGTGGTTGCGGGACGGGCGTATCCTTGTGGACGGCGGCTCGCCCGATGCAAAACACAAGGTTTGGGGAGGCGAACGGTTGTTGATCGAGGCTGCGCCCGAGCCGCAGGCGAGCGCTGAAGCAGCCGAAGACATCCCGTTGCACATCGTCTTCGAAGACGCGACCTTGCTGGTGATCGACAAGCCAGCCGGACTCGTCGTCCATCCCGGCAGTGGAAACTGGAGCGGGACTTTGCTCAATGCGCTGCTGCATCATGCACCTGCGCTGGCGGGTATTCCGCGCGCGGGCATCGTGCACCGTCTGGACAAGGATACCAGCGGTCTGCTGGTGGTCGCGAAGACGCTGGAGGCACAAACTGACCTGATTCGACAGTTGCAGGCGCGAACCGTGAAGCGACATTACCTCGCGCTGGTTCATGGTGCGGTGACGGGACCGGGAGCCGTGGACGCGCCGATTGCGCGCCATCCGACTCAGCGCACCAAGATGGCTGTGGTTGGCGGGGGCCGTCTGGCGCTCACCCGCTACGTCGTGCGCGAACGCCTGGCGTCCGCAACGTTGGTAGAGTGCAGGCTTGAGACCGGGCGCACGCATCAGATAAGGGTGCACATGGCGCACATTGGCCATCCGCTGGTCGGCGACCCGGTTTATGGCCTCAAGCGCAGCACAGACGCACTGCTCGACGCTTTTCCGCGCCAGGCCCTGCATGCCTTCCACTTGGGCCTGGTGCACCCGGCGTCGGGTGATGCTCTGGCATGGTCTGCGCCGCTTCCTGATGATTTTTCAGTGCTGCTGCACCGCCTTGGAGGGAGTTTCAAACCATGAACCGTTCCTTGATCGTGCCCGACTGGCCCGCGCCGGGCAATGTGAAGGCGCTGGTGACAACGCGTGCGGGGGGTGTCAGTGCTGCACCATATGACAGCCTGAATCTCGGCGCCCATGTCGGCGACGATGTCGTGGCGGTGGCCGAGAACCGGGCGCGGCTGTCGCGCTTGCTGCCATCGGAGCCGGTATGGCTGGAGCAGGTGCACGGCACCTGTGTGATCGATCTCGACAATCACCCGTCGGAACTGTGGGGTGATGCGGCGCTGACGCGGATTGAACGACGGGTTTGCGCAGTGATGACGGCGGACTGCTTGCCGGTGCTGTTCTGCGATGATGCGGGGACTGTTGTTGCGGCTGCACATGCGGGTTGGCGCGGGTTGGTGTCGGGGGTGCTGGAGGCGACCGTTGCCAGCATGAAGGTGCGACCCGACTGCGTGCTGGCCTGGCTGGGGCCTGCGATCGGGCCGGCTGCCTTCGAGGTCGGTGACGAGGTCCGGGACGCGTTTCTGATGCACGATCGCGGCGCAGCAGAGGCATTCATCAACAATGGTCAGCCCGGAAAGTGGCTGGCGGATCTCTACATGCTTGCACGAAGACGCCTCGTTCGCGCCGGTGTTGCGCGAATTTATGGCGGCGGCTTATGCACATGGAGCGATCACGAGCGCTTCTATTCTTACCGGCGTGACGGGCTCACCGGGCGTTTCGCGTCGTTGGTGTGGCTCGGAGAGGGGGGCAGATGACGCACCGCAGCGTCGTTTCAGTCGTATTCGCTATTGCTCGGCGGTCGAATCATCTCTATCGTTGAGGTTCTCAGCGGCCTCGCGCTCCTTTTGGCGACGGCGTCGGGCAGGTGTACCGAACAGCCACACAAATAGCGCCATCGGAGCAAGTCCGTAAAATACGAATGTCAGCACGCCGCCTACCACCGAGTCATCCGAAATGGCGGCAAGTAGTGCGACGTAAAACCAGGCGATTGCGATCAGGTACATGGCGCGATTCTACAGGCGTGTGCAAACGCAGTTGTTAAACTGGTGCTGGATCTGACCGGTGGGCCTCGCTGCAACGCAGTGCCTGCCGAAGCCTAAGGAGGGGCTGATGTCCGACTCGAACGACAAGCAGGCGCCCGCCGCCATGCAGGCAATGCTGCTGGCGGGGCAGGCCATGGCAACAACGTTTTTTGACATGGTCGCCAAACAGCACGCTGCCATGCAGGATTCGTCGGGTAACGCTGCGTCGCAGCTCCCATTGCCCGAATCCGATGCGCTGAAGCGGATGCAGGAGGATTTCGCCTCCAAGCACGTCGCGCTGTGGTCTTCGCTGCTCGGGAACAAGCCGGGTGAGCCGAGGGCGCAGATCGCTCAGCCGGAACCTGGCGATCGCCGGTTCAATGCACCCGAATGGACGGAAAGCCCGATCTTCGATTATGTGCGTCAGGCCTACCTGGTCAATGCCGGCTTTCTGAAGCGGGTTGCCGAAGAGATGCCGATTTCCGACGGTCGAGCGAAGTCCCGGATCCAGTTTCTTACCCGGCAGTACATCGATGCGCTGGCACCGAGCAATTTCGCGGCAACCAACCCCGAGTTCATCAAGACCGCAGTTGAAAGCAAGGGCGAGAGCATCACTCAGGGCATCCGCAATCTTATCGACGATCTCGAGAAAGGGCGGATTTCGATGACCGACGACGGGGCCTTCGAGGTTGGACGCAACCTCGCGGTATCGCCGGGGGCGGTGGTCTTCGAGAATGACCTCATGCAACTGGTGCAGTACGCCCCGCTTACCGCGAAGGTCGGGCAGGTGCCCTTGCTGATCGTGCCGCCGTGCATCAACAAGTTCTACATCATGGATCTCCAGCCGGAGAACTCCCTGGTGCGCTTCATCGTTGAGCAGGGCATCACGGTGTTCCTGGTGTCGTGGAAGAACGCCGGTGCGGCCCAGTCCAAATGCAGTTGGGACGACTACCTGGAGATGGGGCCGATTGCCGCGCTCGATGTGGTGCGTTCGATCACCCGCGTGAAGAAGCCGAACGTGCTGGGTTTTTGTGTGGGTGGCACGATTCTCACCGCGGCGCTTGCCGTGTTGAAAGCGCGTGGCGAAGACCCGGTATCCAGTCTCACCCTGATGACTACGTTGCTTGATTTTGCCGATGCCGGCGAACTGGGTTGTCTGGTGGACGAGGCCAGCGTGACCGCACGCGAAGCGGCAATCGGCAAGGGTGGCCTGCTCAAGGGGCAGGAACTGGCGAATGTGTTTTCCTTCCTGCGGGCGAACGACCTTGTCTGGCAGTACGTGGTCGGCAACTACCTCAAGGGCAAGAAGCCACAGGCCTTCGATCTGCTCTACTGGAACTCGGATTCGACCAATCTGCCGGGGCCCTTCCTGACCTGGTACCTGCGCAACATGTACCTCGAGAACAACCTGCGTGTGCCGGGCAAGCTCAAGATGCTTGGCCAGAAGGTCGATCTGGGTAAAGTGGATGTGCCCGCCTACCTGATGGCTGCGCGCGAGGACCACATCGTACCGTGGGCGAGCGCCTACCTCGGCCGCAACCTGCTTGGTGGCGACACGACATTCGTTCTGGGCGCGAGCGGCCACATCGCCGGTGCCATCAATCCGGCCAGCAAGAACCGCCGCAGCTTCTGGACGAGCACTTCGACTGTTGCGGATCCAGAAGAGTGGCTGAGTGCGGCGGAAGAGCAGAAAGGAAGCTGGTGGCTGCATTGGGCGCAGTGGATCAAGGCATACAGCGGCAAGCAGGTGGCCGCGCGCGGACGCCTTGGCAGTACGAAGTTCGAACCGATCGAACCAGCGCCAGGGCGCTACGTAAAAGAAAAATCTTGATACAGACTACGAAGTAGTTTGAGTCAACGGTTGCTTGCGGATCGGGCGGGGCCGCTTGCAACAAAAATTCAACCCCCCCGGCACAATCGATTGGGAGAGGAGGAATAATATGTCTAGAGTTGCACTGGTAACCGGGGGCATGGGTGGCCTTGGAGAGGCCGTTTGCATCAAGCTGGCGGCGCTGGGCTATAAGGTCGTGACGACTCATTCGCCGGGCAACACCAAGGCTGACGAGTGGCTCGCGGCGATGAACAACATGGGCTACGGTTTCAAGGCGTTTCCCTGCGATGTCGCAGATTTCGATTCCTGCAAGGCATGTGTGGAGCAGGTCACCAAGGACGTCGGGCCGGTCGATGTTCTGGTAAATAACGCCGGCATCACCCGCGACATGACGTTCAAGAAAATGAACAAGGCTGATTGGGATGCGGTGATCAGCACCAACCTTGACTCCGTTTTCAATATGACCAAGCAGGTCATGGACGGCATGCTTGAGCGCAAGTGGGGCCGCGTAATCAACGTGTCTTCGGTCAACGGTCAGAAAGGCGCATTTGGCCAGACCAACTATTCGGCAGCGAAGGCAGGCATGCACGGATTCACCAAGGCGCTGGCGCTTGAAGTTGCGCGTAGCGGCGTCACCGTCAACACCATCTCGCCGGGCTATATCGGCACCAAGATGGTGATGGCGATTCCGCAGGAGATTCTCGACTCCAAGATCCTGCCGCAGATTCCGGTAGCCCGTTTGGGTAAGCCGGAGGAGATTGCCGGACTGGTTGCGTATCTGTCTTCCGAGGAAGCCGCATTCGTGACAGGGGCAAATATCTCGATCAACGGCGGCCAGCATATGTCCTGAGTTGTCACTGCTGCCATATCGACGGTCTGTTCCGGAAGGAGCAGGCCGTTTTTTCTTGCTTTTTTCTTGCCCTATTGCGACGCAGCATTTCTGCAAGAGTACGTTTATACTGTTGGTGTTATGTGGCTGATGCGCTGCCGCAAGACAGGTGTGGACAAAGCGGTTTCAGGCTGCGTTGTCCGAAAACGATAACTCGATGCAGAAGGATTCGATGATGTCTCAGAAAATTGCACTCGTTACGGGCGCTATGGGCGGCCTCGGTACCGCAATTTGCCAATCCCTCTCCAAAAGTGGGATGAAGGTTGTCGCTAACTGCCTGCCTGCTTTTCCCCAGAAAGATGAGTGGCTGACGCAGCAGAAGGAACTGGGCTTCGATTTCGTGGCAGCTGAAGGCGATGTCTCCGACTATGAGTCGTGCAAGGCCATGGTCGCAAAGATCGAGGCTGAAGTGGGGCCGATCGATGTCCTCGTTAACAACGCCGGCATCACGCGCGACAAGTTCTTCCCGAAGATGGAGAAGGGGCAGTGGGATGCGGTGATCAACACCAATCTCAACAGCCTGTTCAACGTGACCCATCACATCTCGCCGAAGATGGCAGAGCGTGGATGGGGGCGCATCATCAACATCTCTTCGGTTAACGGTGTAAAGGGCCAGGCTGGCCAGGCCAACTACTCCACTGCCAAAGCCGGTGTTCTGGGCTTCACCAAGGCGCTTGCCTCCGAACTGGCAACCAAGGGTGTGACCGTCAACGCGATCGCCCCGGGCTACGTGGGCACCGACATGGTGATGGCAATCCGCGACGAC
>Ga0172382_10009600_pt1 | contig 13158 bp, 10 predicted proteins | sample Leawel138RmetaG_FD_122245 | JGI IMG/M metagenome (GOLD analysis project Ga0172382, IMG submission 122245) | Leachate microbial communities from a municipal landfill in Southern Ontario, Canada - Leachate well 138R metaG | ecosystem: Engineered > Solid waste > Landfill > Unclassified | place...
AGCGCACCGCGCCCGAGAAAGAACAATGGGGCGAAATAGTACAGAAACGCCAGCGGCAACATACCGAGCACAAGGGCGCTTGCAACTTGGACCACCATGGCGACAAAGCTCTGATTGGCACCGCGCTTGTAGGCCCCCATGGCGATCAGCGAACTCAGCATCACAAGAGAAAACAGGAACGCCTTTGGCAGCAGGGGGCCGACATACGTCTTGCCCGCCGAGACCAGGAACCGAAGCTCCACGCCGCCATAAAATGCCAGCATGAACATGGCCATTTCCAGGAGCCCAAGAATAACGAAGCCCGTGGGGATGTGGTGCTGGGCAAACTGGACCGTGCGGCCAAGACGGTGCGATGAATACACTGTCGTTGGTTCTTCGCCGCTCATATGTGCGATATTATTGATTTTACTCATGATTATGTTCCAGATAGTTCTTGTCTGCCTGACAACCGGTGCAGGTAGTATTTTGACTTACTGTAGTACCTTTTAGCGTGAAATTGATATGGCTTGGATCAGCAATGCACTGTAAGCATCGGCTTACATTTAAGTATATAAAAAACAATATGTTAGGAAATCAGCCGGAGCGCTTGCCGGTTAATCTCCTGGATATGGGTCGCTGCCACACGGAACTGTTCTTGCTCACCGACTGCGAGGTCGAATTCAGCGATTTTCGCCAGGCCTCCCCGGCCAAGGACAATCGGAACTCCCACGATGACGTCCTTCACGCCGTACTCTCCCTGAAGATAGACTGAGCAGGGCATAGCGGTCTGTTCATTGTCGCCAATCGCCTTCGCCATTCTGCAGATGGCCGCGCCGGGTGCGAAATAGGCACTGCCTTGCTGCAAATGGGCCAGTATTTCTGTCCCGGCATTCCGTGTCCGTGTGCATACCCGTTCGAGTTGCGGCACCGATATCCGTTCCGCCAGAGGCACTCCCCCTACCCGCGTCTGGCTTACCACAGGCACGAGATAATCGCCGTGATCACCAATCACCCAGGATGTCACGTCCCTCACCGGGATGGCGAGCTCGCTGGCGATGAAATAGGCGAAACGCGCATTGTCCAGCATCCCTGCCATCCCGATGATGCGCTCTCGTGGCAGACCGCTCGCCTTGTACGCAAGGTATGTCATCGTATTGATCGGATTAGTTACGATGATGACAATGGCATCCGGCGACCACCGCAATGCCTCTGGGACGACGGCCATCACGACCTTCCCATTCGCCGCAAGCAGATCATGGCGGGTCATGCCGGGCCGGCGCGCCAGACCCGCTGTAACCACGATCACATCCGAGTTTGCGCTTTGCACCAGGTCCTCGGTCCCCAGAATCGTGGCATCCCCAGCGGTGATTGCGAGAGATTGCCCGATGTCCAGCGCCTTTCCTCGGGCGAGTCCTGGTTTAGTATCTGCCAGCACAACATCGCCGAGGCCTGCGGCCGCCGCCAGGAAAGCGGCCTGGCCACCGACTTGGCCGGCACCTATTATCGAGATTTTCATACCTCCCCGCCCCTACGGTCGACATTCGCTTACTTTAGCGCTATTGCCATACTGATAGCGTTCGCGACCGTCATTAAATGACACCTGCGACAATTTCCCACCATACACGTCATTATCTGAAATGATGTCGCTCTCGACATATCGTTTTAAGCGATATGCCATTTCCCCCCAACCCTCCATCCGACATTCAGAGCCTCCCTGAGGCGACAGTCATTCCGGGATTGCAGGGTTTGTCGAAGTGGTGTATGTTCCGCCGTGACAGGGAAGGTTGGTTGCGCAAGACAGGAAGTCCGCGTGTTTTCTGCAAACCATCTGAAAAGATGTCTTTAGGGGTTTGCAGAATGTTTTGACCGCATCCCGTAAGACCTCGCACGCAGGATCGCGTGCGAGGTCTTGTCACCCTTCTGACGTCGCATTTTTAACTATTGAATCTACCGAAACAGAGTCTCGGTGCCAGCGCTCATCTTGGCTCGGGGTGCGCAGCTTCGGTTTGGCTGTCAAGCCCGTACCCGATCGGCTCCAAGGGTACTCAGGTACAGCTCCTGTGTCTTTCTAACCATGGTCGCCTTCGAGAACAAATCTTTCACTCGTTGGCGAGCAGCGGCGCCATGCATCGATATCCGGTGTGGGTCAACTAGATACCCTTCCATTGCCCCGGCCAGTTCATCCGGCGCAGAAATCGAGACGAACTCTCCAGTGTCTCCTTCGCTGATGATCTCCAGCGGTCCTGCAGCTCTGCAAGCTATTACGGGAACGCCACAACTCATGGCTTCCACGTACACATAGCCGAAGGTTTCGTATCGGCTTGGCAATACGAAACAGTCGATACTAGAATAGAACGCTGGCATGTCGGTCAGATTACCTAGGATCCGGATGCGAGCTTTGGCCGGGCTGTCCTCCACTGCGGACAGAAAACTGTCGTAATAGGCATCGCGGTGGCTTGCTCCGCAATACACGAGATAGATATCCGCATATCTAGCCGCTAGGCGTTCGAACGCACGCAACGTCGTCAGGTGTTCCTTCCATTCAACGAATTGCGCCGCACAGCCAAATACGGTGGCATTTTGTGGGATTCCTTGCGACTGACGCAGTGCCGATCCCTTGTCTGGATTTTCCCGAAAATGGTCGGTATCAATCCCAAGAAATATCTTAGCCTTCTTGTCGGAAAATCCTTTGCTGTCGAGTAATTCATCTGTCGCGTTGGAGATGCTGACGATGCGATCCGCAAATCGACATTTCCATTTCCAGTTTAACGGGTGGTTGGCCCATTCGAGGTTTGATTTAGTAAAGATATATTTACTGGAAGTAAGTGTCTTGAACAGAAAGGGCTCGGTAAAGAAAGACTGGTACAGCAACGAGTGGACAAGATCATAGCGCTTGCGGGCGATGACGAAGGGGCCTTTCATCATGTCGCTGATCTTGCCCAGCGTGAATCCCCGGGTCGGTTGCAGACGCAGCCGGTAAACCGAAACATCCAACGCTTCGATATCCTTTTGTGCTTCATTGCCGGTGGCGAGTGCGCCAATCTCGATGTCGAACACGTCTCTATCAAGAAGTGAAACAAGATCGTGAAGATTGCGGAACTGCGAGCTGTATATCAACTCACTGATTGTTATCAATAATTTTGTTCTTTTTGCCATACGCATGTCCTTATGACCATACTAGGGGTATTGTCCGGTACTGGTGTTCAACTACGTGACAATCGCGCGGCTGGAGCTACCTAGGCTGCAAATCTTCGCAGAATCCAGGAAAAAATACGCCTGAACAGCAATCGCTGGCTGGCACCTGGCATCGTATAGCCAGCAGATAATAACTTGCCATAGACTAAGGCGCTTACAAATAAAGCTCAATATCAGCGCCCAAGGGAATGCATGTATACAGATGCTGGGTAGAGCGCTCAGCCAGTATCCTGTTTCCCTATCATATGGCGACAGGCTAACAGATCACTCCCGGTAAAAATCATGTCACCGAACAACCATACGTCGCGGGTGAGCGATCCCAGCCTCAAATATGAGTTATGGGTGGTTCTGCTGCTCTGCTGCATTCTGAGCATCACGGAATTCGGCTTGCGCAGCGCCGAGGCAAACCTGTCTGGCAATCTCCGCCATGTCAATCAGATCCCGGACATTGCGTCGAAACTGAATGCTGACACTCCCGCTGTGCTGTTCCTCGGTAATTCGCTAACCAATAATGCGATCGATCTGCAGGCCTTCAACCGGCCCTACAGCATTCTGCATGGGGCCGCTCCGCGCAGCGTCGAGAAGATCACACCCGACGGGACCTCGCTGTCAGACTGGTTTTGCATCTACCGTAATTTCATCGGCACGCAGCAAAATCCGCCCAAGGTCGTGATTGTGGGGTTTGCCTGGGCGCAGCTCAGCGATCAGTATCCGGTCAATTCCGCCCGTCTCGGTGGACTGTTTTGCAGCCTCGGCGACGTGCCGGAACTGGCCCATACTGGATTGGCGCGATACGAGAACATCCTGACATTCACGGTGGGCGCCGTCTCGCATGTCTACTTGAACCGCGAGGCGATCCGTAATCGCGCGCTCGATCTACTGATTCCTAGTTATCGCGATGTTTCGCAAGCGATCAACGCCGAGTCGAACCAGGGCGGCGACGATAGCGCCGCTATCCCCGGCAGCCGCCACTATACCTACGCGACATTCCGCCGCTTCAGCGAACTGGTCACCCGCGCGGGCACGCGCTTGGTCATCATGGCCATGCCGGTGCAGAACGCCTATGAGGTCGACCCCACATTCCTCACCGTCATCGAACGCTACGACGTGACACTAATCGACCTGCGTCACATGCCGGGTCTGGACGCATCGCAATTCAAAGATCCCATCCATCTGAACGCCCTCGGAAGAAAGATTTTCAGCCGCACCCTCGCCGAGATTCTCGACGCACAAACCGTTTCTCGCAGCGACTGAATCCGACACAGCCATCGGAATGCGCATAACCCAATAACAATTACTGACAGGCACTACCGATGCTGTTCAATAGTTTCGTCTTCTGGTTCTTCTTAGCGATCGTTCTGGCACTGTACCGGTTTCTGCCGCACAAATACCAGAACCGCATGCTTCTGGTGGCGAGCTATGTCTTCTACGGCTACTGGGATTACCGGTTTCTGTCCCTCATTTTCGCATCGACGCTGATCGATTACCTGGTCGCGAACTGGATCCATGACAGCCGGGCTCAGTCCCGGAAGCGGAACATCCTGCTGGTATCCCTCGTGGCGAACCTCGGCCTGCTGGGATTCTTCAAATACTACAATTTTTTCTCACAGGAACTGGCCGGGATGCTCGCCGGCATCGGCATCACCCTTCCACTGCCCGTTCTGAATATTGTGCTGCCGGTCGGCATTTCATTCTACACCTTCCAAACCATGAGCTATACCATCGACGTCTACCGTGGCGTGACCAGGCCCACGCGCAGCTTTCCCGATTTTGCGCTGTACGTCTCGTTTTTCCCGCAGCTCGTAGCTGGCCCGATCGAGCGCTCGAATCACCTCCTGCCGCAGATCCTCCGTCCCCGCAGCGCAACCACGGAACAGTTCATCGAGGGGCTCTACCACATCCTGTTCGGCCTGTTCAAAAAAGTCGTTGTGGCCGACAACATGGCGCCGATTGTCAACCATGTTTTTTCCCGGCCGGTGACTGAGCTGACCGGTCCAGAGATCATGCTGGGTATCTACGCCTTCGCCTTCCAGATCTACGGTGACTTCTCGGGTTACTCGTCCATCGCCCAGGGCATCGCCAAATGGATGGGCTTCGACCTGTCCTGGAATTTCAAGATGCCCTACCTCTCGTCCAGCCCGAGCGAATTCTGGCAGCGCTGGCACATCACTCTTTCGCAGTGGCTGCGTGACTATCTGTACATTCCGCTGGGCGGCAACCGCGGCGGACCGGCAAATACCCAGCGCAACCTGATGCTGACCATGCTACTCGGTGGACTATGGCACGGCGCAGCCTGGACCTTCGTGATCTGGGGCTTCTATCACGGGCTGCTGTTGATGATCTACCGACTGGGCGAATACGTCGGCAGCGTGACAGGCATCCGTCAGCCCAGCAGCCGGCTATTCCGTATCCTGAATGTTGTGTTCTTCTTCCACCTGATCTGCATCAGCTGGCTGCTGTTCCGGGCCGAGTCGATGGGACAGGTCTGGAACATGCTAACGACGGTTGCGACCAATCACACGGTGACCGATCTGACCCGGTACGGCTTCGCGATGCTGCTGTTCTTCGTCGCTCCGTTCATGGTGCTCGAATTCTGGATCGAGAAATCCGGTGATCTGCTGCGGGTGGTGAATTCACACTGGCTGTTCCGCTCAGCGGTCTACCTCTACTTCGCGATGATGATCTGGGTATTTCCGCCGCTGGCCAACCAAGCATTTATTTACTTCCAGTTCTGATACCGGCGACTGGGCCTCAACGACCTTCACACCTGCACTGGACACGCACAATGCCACTCTCAACCAAAAAGGTCGCTGCGGGATTCGGCTGGGTGATGTTTTCGAACACCCTCAACCGGGTGCTCGGTTTCGGCACGACGCTCCTGCTCGCCAAGCTGCTGACACCGGAACATTTCGGCCTGGTGGCGGCTGCCGAAACCATGATTGCGATCCTCAAGATCTTCCGCGATCTAGGCATCGGTCAGGCCCTCATCTACACGCCGAGGAGCGATGCTGTCACACATGACACTGCCTTCGTAATGACGCTGGTGCTGAGTGTCGTACTGTTTGTCGTGGCCGGTATTTCCGCGCCGTTCATGGCCGCGTTTCTGGAGACGCCGTCCCTGACGCCCGTGCTTATTGTGATGTCGAGCAGCATCATCGCGCTCACCGTTCGTTCCGTGCCGGACGCTCTGATCCGCAAGGATATCGCCTTCCAGAAAATGGTTGCGCCGGACCTGCTTGCCGTCCTGATCGCCTCTGTGGTCGGCATCGTCCTGGCTCTCAATGATTACGGAGTCTGGAGCTTGGTCATCCGCACGCTAGTGTTCTACTGGCTGGGCACGTTCTTCCTCTGGTATGTCTGCGACTACCGGCCGAAGCTACGGTTCGACCGTGCCATTGCCCTGGAGCTGTTCCAGTACAGCAAGTTCATCGTCGGCTCGGCGATCCTGTTCATGGCCTTGTACAACGTGGACCGGCTGTTCATAAGCAAGCTCGAAGGTATGGTGGCGCTCGGTATTTACACACTCGCCATGGGGCTGGCCAACATGCCCGTCTCCGAGTTCGGGCATCTGGTATGCCGAGTCATCTTCCCGGTCTTTTCTAAAGTAAAGGATGACGCGGCCGAACTGCGCAAATACCTGGTCCAGGCAATGACCATCGAGAGTTTGGTGACCGTGCCCATGGCTGCCGGGCTCATCGTCTACGGCCCCTTGCTGACGACTCATATCTTCGAAGACAAATGGCAGGGGCTCGGGCCAGCACTGCAGGTGCTGACGCTCGCTGCCCTGTTTCGCGCCTTGAGCGTCATCCTGCACGAATTCCTGCGTGCGGTCGGGGATCCTAAGACGGTCCAGACGATGGTCGCATTCCGGCTCGTGATGCTGTGCGCGGGCGGCTGGCACAGCATCCACTATGGCGGTCTACTGGGCTTCTGCTGGTTGATGGCGGGATCGAATCTGCTGGCGTTGATCGTCGAGATGCTTATCGTCAGGCGTAGAGTTGGCGTCAGCGTGATCCATATGGTGAGCGTGTCGGTTCTGCCCACTCTGCTGTCGCTGCTTGCGATCAGTGGTTCCTATTGGTTGATGCTCCACATGGAGCCTGCGCCGTCGCTCCTGCTGACGTTGGTTTTTGCTGCGCTGTCTGCGGCAACCTATTTCGGACTCTTCGCGCTGATCGACCGCAAGCGTTTGCGCGGTCTGATCGCCGAACTGAGAGGGAAGTAACCAGCGTGGCCGGGCCGGGTATTACCTGAAAAGAACCCGCGCCAATGCCTGCTTCACCCCGGCCTTGACCCGACCGAAGATACCGACTGGGGTCTGGATCTGCGTAGGGAAGACATTGTTGATCGAGGTGATCGGCGGCAGGACGCCGTAAGTCTCGACGCCCCAGCGCAGCCCCCGGCCCACCAGGGAATCCGCCGGATAGCGGATTGGTAATGCATTGCCGAGCAGAAGTTCGGCACCACGTCTGGACACCAGATATGCGGAACTCGCAACGGGCAACGAACCGACACCATCGTATTTCACGATCGAATTGCCGGCGCGTTCGTAGCGCTTACACGGGCAATTCAAGTTCAGCATGCCCCAGCCTTCCGGGAGTTCCCGATAAGCTGACAGCAGTTTTTCGGTGAAGCCTGGAAGAAGTAGCGCATCATCCTCCAAGATCAGCGCCACAAGATCACCGCGTTCCACGATCTTCCGATATACGTTGTAATGACTCATCGAAGCACCGATCTCGGGCATTGACAGTTGCCGGCTGAAGTCCTCGTTGGCCTTGTCGGGTCTGTAGATCCCCTTCTCAATCAATCTGTCCAGATTCAGCTGGCGCCCGTCTACGGCATCGACCATGACCGGCACGCTACCGATTCCCGCAAGCTGCCGGAGCGCGAATCTGCGCCGTTGCTCTGCACGGGGCAGATTGATCAGATAGACCGGGAATGGTAAGTCGGCCACTTGTGCAGCGCCGTTTCTGTTACGTGCGGTTCTGATGAGATTGCCGGTGGTCCGATGCAGAAAGCTCAACATGATCATGTCGCCTTGTGTTTATTTGGTGAAGAATGTATCACCCAGGCCCGTGGGCGTTCCAGAGAATACACCGGTACCGCCCCGCAACCGAGGCGCGCCCGCACAGGCGCCTATCTCGGGCGGAAAGAGACTGCCGGTAACTCGACGTCCATCGCTATCCGGTTGTTTTTAATGATCGGGCTGGCAGCTATCCCGACTGCCCGCCTCGATCCCGATGCCTATGCAACACCTCTGCGACGCGTCTCACAGATTCCAGCTTGAGTTGGCGGCCGTTCGAGCGATATATCACAGTAACGGAAAACCGGTGTGCTAGTATCGCTAACCGTATGTAAATATGAAGTGTCCCCCGGCTACGCTTGTTCGGGGTGCTGTGACAATGGTCGATACAGGATGCGTACAGCACTGATCGGCTGTTATTCCATGAGGTTATGTTATGCGTGCTTTGCAGAAAATTCTCGCTCTGGCTTTACTCTGTCTGTCGGTAACCGCTCACGCAAAAGAGCTCTATGTCAGCGCCAGTACCGGTGACGACAGCGTGACCTATGCAGGAAACAGTGCGTCCACACCCTGGCGCACACTGGGCCGAGCCTTGTGGGGCAGCACATCGCTCAGCAGTCCCAGCACAGCGCAGGCTGCACGCGCCGGTGATACGGTGCTCGTGGCGGCCGGCACTTACAACACCAACGCCGTGACTAATTCGCGTTACGTTCCGATCTATAATCCTGTGAACTCCGGCACGGCCGGGTCACCGATCGTCATCAAGGCGGTCGGAACCGTGCACCTCCAGTCCAGCAACTCAAGTGGCACGCAGCCGATCGTCGGCACCCAGAACCGCTCTTACATCATCTGGGACGGGTTCACCGTCGATGAGGCGACCGTGCCGACCCGCCGCGACACCGGCCCCGTTGTCATTTGGGATTCGAACAATGTCACGATGCAGAACATGCACGTGATCGGTGTCGTCCAGAACTGGGGTGACAACCACAACGGCATCCGTATCGAGGGTAGCAATAATGTCATCGTGCGCAACTGCCGGATCGAAGGCTTTTACGAGAGCCACGGTGGCGGAATCACGACCTACCGCACCGGCCAGCTGCTGCTGGAGAACAACGATATCTCCAACGCAGAGGACGGTATCTTTATCAAGGGCGAGAACCAGGGTCCCGTCACCATCCGCTATAACTTGGTCCACAACACTAAGAACGCCATCATGTTTGGTGGTATCGGACTGTCCGGCTCGATGTCCTATGTGTACCAAAACCTGATCACCAACGCTGCGCTGGGCGGTGTGATCTTCATTGGCTACGACAACCTGACACCTGCCCATGTCACGGTGGTTAACAACACTATTCACGCAGCGTCGCCCTCCTCTGACGGTGGTGGTATCCTGCTACGTCCACAGTTCACTGGGTACCGAAATCTGGTCTTTAAGAACAACATTGTGACCGGCAGCGCGGCGGGTGTGACGGCATGGGGCACTGAATTGAACGCCTCGAGCTTCTCGCACAATAATTATTACAACAACTCGCGCGTGGCCTGGATCGATTACCGAGACTACACGCTGAGTGGTTGGCGCAGCACCTACGGGAAGGACACCGCCGGCACTCTAACGAGCAACCCACAGTTCCGAGCGAGCGACGATTTTCGCTTGGCTGACACGTCACCACTGATCAATGCCGGTCTCGACATCTTGGATCTGGATAACGATGGCAGCACGAGCGACGCCATTACTATGGGCGCCTATATCACGGGCTCGGAAATCATCGGCATCAATCAAAACATTTTCGACGTGGGCTTGGCTCCGCCAAGCCCACCGACCGGTTTAACCATCGTACAGTAAGATTTAAGGAATCCCCGGGTCTACCGGGGTTTTCTTTTGGGTTTCTGTGCTGAGTTCAGCAGCATTTCATACAGAGCTTCAGTCTTACATATGTTGGTACGGATATCGAAATTGGCTTCCAGCCTCGCACGCCCATGACGACCCATCGCATGGGCTTCCTCCCGACGTAATAGTAAGTGTCGAAGCGCGCCTGCTAAGGATTTCACGTCACCCGGCAAAAACGTCAGCCCGCTCTTCCCTTCGTCCACAATTTCGGTAACCGCACCGGCACGTGCACCGATTACCGGCTTACCCATCGACATGGCCTCGATCAGAACGCGCCCGAAGGGTTCTGGTTCGATGGATGTATGCACGACAACTTCCATTACATTCATGAAGTTTGCCACGTTCATCTGATAGCCTGTAAAACGCAGATGGCGCTCGACGCCAAGCTCACGCGCGAGACTAATTAGATAATTGTGATAGGGCTGGTCGGAATCAGCAGTGGCCCCAACCAGAAGACAGACGAGGCCAGGAACGTCCTGTAGGATCGCAGGCAGGGCGCGGACCAGGGTTTCCTGACCCTTCCACATCTTGATGTTGCCCACCACCCCGATCACCCTGGCATCGGTCGCTATATCATATGTCGCGAGTATCGCCTCCCGGTCGATATCGACGATCACGGTACTCGGATCAATGCCGTTGTAGATAGTTACCAGATTGTTCTTTCCGACGGCATGTTTCAGCAGGTTTCCACGCACCGCGTCGGAAATGCAGATGATTGCCTTGAGCTGCCGACTCAGCATTCGTGATAGGCGTGGGTAGTGGTCATTGATGCCGCGTTCATGTGTGACGCAGGGAACTTTCGACAGAAGCGCGCCAAACATCCAGTCGTTATTACGGATCACGGAGTTGTTCAGGTGTACGATATCGATGTTATGGTTCCGTAGCATGCGCGAATACCGGAAACTGCGACCAATGAATCCATTGGCGAAGTTTAATACTTTCTGCACTACCTTGAGTATGGGCAATATTATGCTTCTGACTGTCGTCGGTACTTTTAATAAGAGAGTGATCGGGCGGTAGGCCGGCACGATAAGGGTTGTGATGCCTGCGGCATGATAGCGAGGCAGAATGGGATGTTCATTGTGGAATATGACGATTGGATTATATCTGCGCCTATCAAGACCGCTGACAAGATAGAGCAGACTAAAATATGAGCCACCCACCGTGCCGTCTGTATTGCCTTCGCAATAGAGTATATTGATCCTGCGTTCTCCGATCATTCAGTGTTCTCTGAACAGCTATCTGATAATTTTCTCATTGCATTCGTGGATTCAGACTTCCAAGGATCGTATCCCCCATCGCCGCCCCGATCCCCCGCGCGAACCGCTGCAGGAAATCCGGCCGCGACGTGAAATCGACGATCTCTTCGGCGCCGATCAGTTCCCGTGCGACATAACCAGCACTGCCGATCCCATCCACTAAGCCGAGTTCGACGCCCTGCTCACCCGTCCAGACCAGCCCGGAAAAAAGCTTGTCATTGGGCTTCAGACGTTCACCGCGGCCGGTCTTCACCGTGCGGATGAACTGTTCGTGGATATCGTTGAGCAATGTCTGTACATGGGTCACGTCGTCCGGGTTCTCGGGCAGGAAGGGGTCGAGGAAACCCTTGTGGTCGCCGGCGGTGAGCAGCCGGCGTTCGATGCCGAGTTTCTGCATCGCATCGACGAAGCCGAAGCTGTCCATGCGCACACCGATCGAGCCGACAATGCTGGCCTTGTCAGCGTAGATCTGATCGGCACCGACGGCGATGTAGTAGCCGCCCGAGGCGCAGACGTCGGTCACCACGGCATACAGCGGAATGTCCGGATGGGCCGCGCGCAGGCGGCGCATCTCGTCGTTGATGTAGCCGGCCTGTACCGGGCTGCCACCCGGACTGTTGATGCGCATGATCACGCCGGCCGTCTTCTTGTCCTCGAAGGCTTTGCGCAGGCTGACGATGATCTGGTCGGCGCTGGCATCGGCATCGGCCGCGATGATGCCGCTGACCTCCACCAGTGCGGTGTATTTCGCGCCCGCGACGTGGGGTGTGTCCCAGCCCGAGGGGCGGTAGAGGAACAGCAGGCCGAAGAGGTACACGAAGGTGAGTGTCTTGAACAGGATGCCCCAGCGGCGGGCACGGCGCTGCTCCTTGAGCGAGGCAAAGGCGAGTCGATTGAGCAGATCGCGCTCCCAGTTGGCATCTTTGCCGCTCGCCGCACTCCCAGCCGCCGGCACCTTCGCATCGCCGTAGCCTGCCTTGTCCGAGGTCCAGTCGTCACTCATCGTGGGTTGTCTCCGTCTTGGGTTTCGATCGGGCCGCACAATACCACTGCAGGCCCGGGCTGAGCCGGCCGATCATCTTATGCCTGTCTGCCGGACGCAATATGGGACGATGCGGCCTCCCGCGCCTCCGCCAGCCAGTCGCCCAGTTCCGTGATGCGGTCCAGGCAGGTCACCGGCGCGTGCCGCTGCAGACGCTCCACCGCGTGCACCCCGTAGGATACCGCCACGGGGTGCGCACCGGCGTTGCGGGCCATTGCCATATCGTATTCCGTGTCGCCGATCATCAACGTCTGCGCAGGGTATACACCGGTGTGGTGCATGATCTGATTCAGCATCAGGGGGTGCGGCTTGGAGCGCGTCTCATCCGAACAGCGGGTTACGTCGAAAAGCCTGCCCAGGCCCGTTTCGCCGAGCACCTTGTCCAGCCCGCGGCGGCCCTTCCCGGTCGCTACGGCGAGCTGAAATCCCTCTTCCTTGAGCAGATGCAGGGTTTCTTCCACACCCGGAAACAGCCGCGAGCGTTGCGCCTCGCCGAACCAGTGAGCACGATAGCGCTCGGCAAGCGCTGCAACCAGTTCCGGTTCGGACCCGGAATACAGGGCCGCGACGGCCTCCTGCAAGCCCAAACCGATAATATCCTTTACCGCCTCCGTCCCGCGCGGCTCCAGGCCGAGATCCGCGATGGCAGCCTGCATACCGGCGACGATCTGCACCTCAGAGTCCATCAGAGTCCCGTCCCAATCGAATACCAGCAATCTGATGTCGTGCATCATCGTTCCCTACTCTTCCGTTGCGAAAAGACACTATCAAA
>Ga0172382_10009601_pt1 | contig 13158 bp, 12 predicted proteins | sample Leawel138RmetaG_FD_122245 | JGI IMG/M metagenome (GOLD analysis project Ga0172382, IMG submission 122245) | Leachate microbial communities from a municipal landfill in Southern Ontario, Canada - Leachate well 138R metaG | ecosystem: Engineered > Solid waste > Landfill > Unclassified | place...
CCCGCCGAGGGCGAGGAAGCCAAGTGGACGCCCGAGCAGGTCGGCGCCGTGTTCAAGGGCCTTCAGGCCAAGATCGTGCGCTGGAATATCCTCGACACCGGCTCGCGCATCGACGGGCGCGACCTGTCGACGGTCCGTCCGATCGTCTCGGAAGTCGGCGTTCTGCCGCGCACCCACGGCTCGGCCGTGTTCACCCGCGGCGAGACGCAGGCCATCGTCGTCGCCACGCTCGGCACCGGCGAGGACGAGCAGTACATCGACGCGCTGACCGGCACGTACAAGGAAACCTTCCTGCTGCACTACAACTTCCCGCCCTATTCGGTGGGCGAGACCGGCCGCATGGGTTCGCCCGGCCGCCGCGAGATCGGCCACGGCAAGCTCGCCTGGCGCGCCATCCACCCGATGCTCCCGGCCGCGGACCAGTTCCCCTACACGCTGCGCGTCGTTTCCGAGATCACCGAGTCGAACGGCTCGTCGTCGATGGCCACCGTCTGCGGCACCTCGCTCGCGCTGATGGATGCGGGCGTGCCGCTCCAGAAGCCGGTCGCCGGCATCGCCATGGGCCTGATCAAGGAAGGCGACCGCTTCGCGGTTCTGTCCGACATCCTCGGCGACGAGGACCATCTCGGCGACATGGACTTCAAGGTCGCCGGCACGGCGGGTGGCATCACCTCGCTCCAGATGGACATCAAGATCGACGGCATCACCGAGGAGATCATGCGCCAGGCCCTCGACCAGGCCAAGGGCGGGCGCCTGCATATCCTCGGCGAGATGGCCAACGCCATCACCGAGGGGCGCTCGGAGCTGGGCGAGTTCGCCCCGCGCATCGAGGTGATGAACATCCCCACCGACAAGATCCGCGACGTCATCGGCTCGGGCGGCAAGGTCATCCGCGAGATCGTCGAGAAGACCGGCGCCAAGATCAACATCGAGGATGACGGCACGGTCAAGATCGCCTCGTCCAACGCCAAGGAGATTGAGGCGGCGAAGAAGTGGATTCACACCATCGTCGCCGAGCCGGAAGTCGGCGAGATCTATGAGGGCACCGTGGTGAAGACCGCCGATTTCGGCGCCTTCGTCAACTTCTTCGGTCCCAAGGACGGCCTCGTCCACATCTCGCAGCTCGCCGCCGACCGCGTCAGCAAGACCACCGACATCGTCAAGGAAGGCGACAAGGTCTGGGTCAAGCTGATGGGCTTCGACGAGCGCGGCAAGGTGCGCCTGTCGATGAAGGTCGTCGACCAGGCCACCGGCAAGGAGATCGTCCGCGAGAAGAAGCGCGAAGAGGCGGAAGACGCCGACGCCTGATTTTTTCCACGGATGAATGATCGGACGGGCGCGGGCTTCACGGCCCGCGCCCGTTCTTGTTTCCGGCACGCCTGCGCTGCCCTCATCCGCCCTTCGAGCACCTTCTCCCCGTCAATGGGGAGAAGGGGAAGCGGCGAGGTTGCGGCAGTTCCTCCTCTCCCCGTTTAAGGGGAGAGGATGCCGGCAGGCAGGTGAGGGGCAGCGCAAACGATTCCGAAAGAGCGACCATGAGCGACGATTTCACAAAGACGCTGTTCCACCCCTTCGAGGCCGGGCTGCTCGACATGCCGGGCGCTGACGCGCGCGTGCTGTTCTTGAATGCCGCGCCGGGCTTCATCCGACTGCAAGGCTTCGCGGGCAAGATCGCGGCGGTGCAGGATTTCCGCCCGGATTTCCTCGCCTTGAATGCCGCCGGCGTAGCGGTCGAGCCGGAGCCGCAGGGCGAGGGCTACGATTTCGCGCTCGTCCTTGCCGGCCGCCATCGCGGCCGGAACGAATTATGGGTGGCAGAGGCGCTGGAGCGGGTGCGGCCGGGCGGCCGCGTCGTCGTCGCCGGCGGCAAGACCGATGGCGCGGCCAGTCTTGCCAGGCGGCTTGCCGGCCTTGGCGATGTCCAGGGTCGGGCCTCGAAGCATCACGGCGTCGTCTTCTGGCTGCGTCGCAGCGAGGAAACCGCCGACATCGTCGATGCCCTGCGCGCAGCCAACCCGCCGCTCACCCTCGAAGGCGGCTTCCGCACCGTCCCCGGCCTGTTCTCGCACGACCGCGTCGATGCTGGCTCGCTTTTGCTGGCGCAGAGCCTGCCCGCCGGGCTCAAGGGCGTGGCCGCCGATTTCGGTGCCGGCTGGGGCTATCTGTCGGTCAGCCTCGCGCGGCTTGCCCCGGATGTCGCCTCGATCGACCTGTTCGAAGCGAGCTTCGCCGCCTGCGCTGCTGCAAAGGCGAACATGGCAGCGCTGGCGCCGGACATGCCGGTGCGTGCGTTCTGGCACGACCTCGCCGCCGAGCCGGTCGAGCGGCATTATGACCTCGTCATCATGAATCCGCCCTTCCATCACGGCCGCGCCGCCGAGCCCGCCATCGGCGAGGACATGATCCGCGCCGCATCGAAGGCGCTGAAGCCGGGGGGCCGGCTTTATCTCGTCGCCAACCGGCCGCTGCCCTACGAGGCCGCGCTCCAGCGGCATTTCGCCCGCCATGGCGAGACCGTCCGCGACGACCGCTTCAAGGTGCTGTGGGCCGTGCGCTGACAGACGCCGCACCGGGAGGATGCGACATGATCCGCAAGGCCGAGGCGAAGGATGAGAAAGCCATAAGGCGTTGCGCAGAAGAGGCCTACGCCCGCTACGTTCCCTCGATCGGCAGGAAGCCCGCGCCGATGGTTGCCGATTATCGTGTGCTGATCGCGGCCGGTGCCGTCTATGCGTCAACCGACGATGAAGGCGCTCTCCAAGGTTTCATCGTGTTCTACCCCGAGGGGGATCACATCCTTCTGGAGAATGTCGCGGTCTTGCCGAGCGCGGCCGGAAAGGGCATCGGGAAGGCGCTGATCGGTTTCTGCGAAGACGAGGCGCGGCGGCGCGGCTTCGGTTCCGTGCATCTCTATACGAACGAAAGGATGGCGGAGAATCTTTCGATCTATCCCCGGCTTGGCTATGTCGAGGTGGCGCGGCGTGTGGAGGACGGTTTCAACCGTGTCTTCTTCGCAAAGCGGGTTGCCTGACCGTCGCGCGGCGGACCCGGCCGGACTGCTTTCCGGCGATCCTGCCTCACGTTCCGGACCGCGCCGGCAGCGTTCATCGGACAGGCTGGTGGGCCGGCGGCTCGCCGGCCCTGTCTCAACGCATGCTGAAACGAATCGGGACGACGATGGTGCGGTTGACGCCGGGGGGCGGGGCTGGCACCGGCGAGGCGCGGCGCACCAGCGCCACCACTTCCTCGTCGAGCAGCGCCACGCCCGAGGAGCGCACCAGCGCGACCGACTGGACGTTGCCGGAGGCGTCGATGGTGAAGCGCACCTGCGCCGTGCCCTGCTGGCCCTGCCGCCGCGCCGCCGCCGGATAACGCTTGCGCCGTTCGAGATGCGAGGCCAGCCGCGCCTGCCAGCGCGCCGGCGACACCGACGACCGCGCGCCGCTGCTGTTCTGGCGCGCGGCGGCGCGCGGCGCCTCGCGCGGGGTCTCGACCCGTGCCTGCCGCCGTTCGGTCGAGGGGGTGGAGGGCTTCGGCTTCTGGCGCACCTGCTCGGGCTTGCGGCGCGGCTTTTCCGGCTTGGGCTGCTCGCGGGGCGGCTCGGGCCGGGCGACCGGCAGAGGCACCTCGACCGGGTCGAGCGCCGCGACCATCTCCTCGACCGGGTCGATCGGCTCGACCTCGTCCGGCTCCACCGCTTCCGCCGTCTCCACCGGCTCGATCTCTTCGGGCGGCGTCTCCACCACCTCCTCGACCGGCTCGATCGCCTCGGCAAGCTCGGTCTCCTCGACCGGCTCGGCCTCGACCGCCTCGGCGGCTTCGGCATCGACCTCATCGGGGGCGACCTGCTCCTCGACTGCGGCCGGCGCCATCGTCATCTCGGCGAGGTCGATCATGATCGCGGCCGGCGCGGCCGCCTCGGCCATCGGCTCGGGCTGCTCGCGCATGATCCACCAGCCGGCCGCCGTGTGGGCGGCCAGCACGACCGTGGCCGCGAACATCCACAGCGCCACCGCCCCGGCCGAAATGCCGGCAAGCTGCCGCGACCAGGCTATGTCCGCGCGCGGGCTCATCCGTCGCTCGCCTCCGGGGTCGCGGGAACGGGGCCGTCGGAGACGCCTTCAAGGCCGACCAACGCGATCTTGAGATAGCCGGCGATGCGCAGGAGGTTCATCACGTTCATCAGGTCGCCATAGGCGACGGTCCTGTCGGCGCGCAGGAAGACGCGGGCTTCCTTGTCGCCGCCGGTGGCGCGGTCGAGCGCCTCCCTGAGGTCGATATGGGCGACCGGCTGGTTGCCGACGGAGACCGAAAGGTCCTCCTGGACCGTGACGTAGAGCGGCTCGTCGGGGCGCGGCTGCGGCGCGGCCGTCGAGGTCGGCAGGTCGACATTGACGTCGACGGTCGCCAGCGGCGCCGCCACCATGAAGATGATGAGCAGCACCAGCATCACGTCGATGAACGGCGTGACGTTGATCTCGTGGTTTTCCTCGAGGTCGTCGCGCTCGGCGCTGGAATTGAGGCTGCCGGCCATGGCCGCTACTCCGCCGCCCGCGACAGCACGGGCTCTTCCCCGGGGATCGCGTGGCGGTCGATGTCGCGGCTGACCAGCCGCTCCACCGCCGCCGAGGCGTCGGCCAGCAGCAGTCGGTAGCCGGCAATCGAGCGGGCGAAGACGTTGTAGATGACGACGGCAGGGATGGCGGCGACGAGGCCGAGCGCGGTGGCGAGCAGCGCCTCGGCGATACCGGGCGCGACGACGGCGAGATTGGTCGTCTGCGCCTCCGAGATGCCGATGAACGAGTTCATGATGCCCCAGACCGTGCCGAACAGGCCGACGAAGGGCGCGGTCGAGCCGATGGTGGCGAGGATGCCGGTGCCGCGCGTCATGCGCCGGCCGGCCTGCGCCTCGATACGCGACAGATGCGAGGTGACGCGCTCCTTGATGCCGGGCGCGCCGCCATGGGCGAGCGTCGGCAGCGACACTTCCATCTCGTGCGCGGCGGCGCGCACCATCAGCGCGGCCGGGCCGCCCTTGCCCTCCAGCGCGCGCACCGCGTCGGGCAGGCTGGCCGCCGCGACGATGCGCTTCAGCCCGCGCCCGGCCCGCGTCCTGGCTCCGGCGATCTCCAGCGTCTTGGCCAGCCATACCGTCCAGGTGACGAGCGAGGCGAAGGCAAGGCCGATCATCACCGCCTTGACCACCCAGTCGGCGGCCATGAACATGCCCCAGGGCGAAAGGTCGTGCGGCAGCGTCTCGTCGCGCTCCTGCGCTTCGGCCTCGATCCCCTCGCCGATCTCGATGTCGGACGCTTCGGGCGCGGGCGCTTGCGCCTGCGGCGTCGCGGGTTGCTCGACAGGGGCAGTGGGGGCAGGCGCGGGAGGCGTCGTGGCGTCCTGCGCCAGGGCCGGTGCGCCGGCGAGAAGCAGGATCGCCGCCATTGCGGCAAGAACCTGCCAGCAGGCCCGCGCAATCAGGTCACGGCGGCACGAACTCTTCAACACGATGGACGACATTCTGGCACTTTCCGCTTTCGCACGCTGTCCGATGTCTGCCTGGCGGCGGATGCCTCCCACATCCGGCTGTGACACGCAAGCCTCGGTTTCCCGACGGGAACGAAAATACGACTAAAACAATCAGGTTTAATTTGGAAGCCCGGCCCGAGGTAAATTTTCGGTGCCTTTCGCGGGCTCGTTGACGCCGGCGCGAAGTGGCGCTAGCAAGTTCGGTGAAGCTGGTTCCGCCCCCGGGCGGATGAAAAGGGAACGCGGTGCGGCCGGACATGTCCGGTCAACTCCGCGGCTGCCCCCGCAACTGTAGCCGTTGAGCCATCTTCCACATGCCACTGGCGAATGAAGCCGGGAAGGCGGAAGAAGGGCGAAGACACGGAAGCCAGGAGACCTGCCGCTTCAGTCACCCTGTCTGCATGCGAGGGGCATGCGGTCGCGGCCGTCCGTAGCGGTGACACGACGATGTGTTGCCGCGTGCGAACGGACTGGGGGGCTCCTTTTCCCTTTCCTTCCTGCGGTTCTTGAAAGCCCGGAGGCGCGCTTCGCGTCTCCCAGCATCTTTGGGGACTGGAATGAACAGGTTTCTGATTGCGACGGCGAGCACGCTTGCGCTCGCGGCCGGCGCGGCCCATGCGCAGGACGGCGTGGCGGAGGAGGCGGGCGCGACGACGTTGGAGGCGATCAGCGTCACCGCCAACCGCACCCCGACCGAAAAGAGCAAGACCGGCTCCAAGGTGGAGCAAGTGACAAAGGAAGAGATCGAGGCGAAGTCGTTCACCTCGGTGACGGACTACCTGACGCGCCTGCCGGGTATTTCGACGACGACGAGTGGCGGTCCGGGCACGTTGTCGTCCATCGCTATTCGTGGCGCGTCGGGCAAATACATCAAGACGCTTTATAACGGGATCGACATCTCCGACCCCGCCAACACCCAGGTGCAGACGCATTACGAGCACCTGCTCACCGGCGGCATCACCGGCATCGAGGTGTTGAAAGGCTCGCAGAGCACGCTCTATGGCTCCAGCGCCATCGCCGGCCTCGTCGATATCACGACGCTCGGCGAGGTCGAGGACGGCATCAGCCACACGGTGCATGTGGAAGGCGGCTCGTTCGGTACGGTCAGGGGACGCTACGGTTTCGCCGCCGCCCGTGGCGATTCAAAGATCACCGCCAATGCTTCCGGCTTCCGCACCGACGGCATTTCCGCCGCCGCCGGCCAGCCCGAGCGCGACGGCTACGACAATGTCACGCTCGACCTTGCCGCCGAGCACCGCATCAACGAGGCGTTCTCGGTCTTCGGCTCGCTGCTCTATATCGATGCCAAGAGCGAATATGACGACTACATGGCCGACAACTTCGTCAACCATGGTTTGACGGAGGCGATCGGTGGTCGTTTCGGCTTCAACGCCGACCTGATGGACGGACGGCTCAAGAATACGTTCTCTGTCCAGCTCTTCCAGATAGACAGAAAGAATGTCGAGGATGGCTGGTTGGCGTCGACAAGCACCTATGAGGGCAGACGCCAGAAGCTTGAATATCAGGGATCGTTCGAGGCAACGAGCCGTGTTCTGCTGCAATACGGTGCCGACTATGAGCGTCAGGCGGTCGACACGACGATGCTGGATTGGCTCAGCATCGACTTTCCCCCGCCCTATGTGCAGTTGAAAAAGTCGGTCAACATGACCGGAGTCTGGGCGCAGGCAAACTTTGAGCCTCTCGACAACCTGTTCCTGACCGCGGGCCTGCGCCACGACGAGCATTCCGACTTCGGAGGCCACACGACCTATCGCGGCACCGCGGCCTATCTGTTCGATGAAACCGGCACCCGCCTCCACTCTTCTATCGGGACGGGATTCCGCGCCCCGAGCCTCGCCGAGCTGTACGAGGCCGGCACGGGAAATCCCGATCTCAAGCCGGAAACCAGCGTCAGCTTCGACATCGGCATCGAGCAGAAATTTCTCGATGGCCGCGCGACGGCCGGCATCACCTATTTCCTGCTCGACGTGGAAGACCTGATCGTCTCGCGCTGGCCGGCGCCTTATGAGCAGATTTCCGGCACCACGCGCTCGCAAGGCGTGGAAGCCTCCTTCTCCTGGGCCGCGACCTCCTGGCTCGATCTCGCCGGCTCTTACACCTATACGGATTCGAAGACGGCGAGCGGTGCGCGCAACACGCATATCCCGCGCCACTCTGTCGTTCTGTCGGCCTCCGCCCGCCCGGCGGAGAAGTGGACCATCGACGCCGATCTCAAATTCGTCGGCGATACGGTCGATTCCACGGGCTCGCTCAAGGACTACGTCCTGCTCAACGCCAAGGTCGCCTATCAGGTCAACGAGAATGCCGAGGTCTACCTGCGTGGGGAGAACCTTCTCGACCAGAAGTACCAGACCGTCCGTCATTACGGCACGCCGGGCATCGCCGCCTATGCCGGATTCAAGGCGAAGTTCTGACTGAGCGGAAGCCGGCCTTCATGGCCGGCTTCCGTCAGCGCCCGTCGGCGGTCTCCTCGAGCAGCCATTCGCGCAGCAGCACCAGCGGCCGGTAGGTCGCGCGGTCGTCGGGCCAGCACAGATGATAGGCGTCGCTGCCCCGATAGGGCAGCGGCAGCGCCTCGACGATCCGGCCGGCGCGCAGCTCCTCCGCGAACAGGAAGTCCGGCAGCAGCGCCACGCCCAAGCCGGCCGCTGCCGCCTCGAACAGCGCCTGGAACTGGTCGAACAGCATGCCGTGGACGGCGCGGTCGTCGACTCCATGGCGGCGCATCCATTGCTCCCAGGCGTCCGGGCGGCTGGTCAGGTGCAGCAGCGGCGCGCCGCGGATGTCGTCGGCCGCGCGGAACGCATGGCGCCGCGCAAGCTCCGGGGCGCAGACGGGCACCGTCGTCTCGCGCCGCAGGAAGAGTGTCGTGGCGCCCGTCCATTCCGGCCCGCCGAAATAGATCGCGGCGTCGATGACGTCTTGCCCGAAATCGAACCGCGCCGGCCGGCTCACTATGTTCAGGTTGACCTCGGGGTGGCGGGCGCGAAAGCGCGGCAGGCGCGGCACCAGCCAGCGTGCGGCGAATGTCGGCGGCGCGGCCAGCGTCAGCGTTCCGCCGGCCGGATTGGCGAGGAGATTCAGCGAGGCGCTGGAGATCTTGCCGAGCGCGTCGCGGATTTCGCGCGCATAGGTCTCCCCGCCCAGCGTCAGGCGGATCTTCTGCTTCTCGCGCACGAAAAGCGCGATGCCGAGCTGGCCCTCCAGCGCCTTGATCTGGCGCGACACCGCCGATTGCGTCAGCGCCAGCTCGGCGGCCGCGCGGGTGATCGAGCCGGTCCGCGCCGCCGCCTCGAAGGCGGCGAGCAGCGGAAGCGAGGGTAAAAACCGTCTGGGCGCGCGAATGAGCATTACCGCCTGGCATGATGTCATGAAAAAGCCTCGCTAGCCTAGACCACGCCGGCCGGGGAAGAAAGAAGGACAAGAAGGTGGAGGCTCCGACGATGGCGAACGATCCGCGCACGCACGGCCTGTGGCGCGAGACCGCGCCGCCCGCGCCGGAAACGGCGGCGCTGGACGGCGAGGCGCGGGCCGAGGTGGCGGTGATCGGCGCCGGCTATACCGGCCTGTCGACCGCGCTTCATCTCGCGCAAAAGGGCATCGAGACGAAAATCGTCGAGGCGGAGCATATCGGCTTCGGCGGCACCGGGCGCAATGTCGGGCTGGTCAATGCCGGCATGTGGGTGATGCCGAACGACCTCCTCGCCACGCTGGGCGAGGATTACGGCAACCGGCTTCTCGACCTGCTCGGGACCGGGCCGGCCTATGTCTGGGAGGTGATCGCCCGCCACGGCATCGCCTGCGAGGCCGCGCCCGTCGGCACGCTCCATGCCGGCGTCGGCCGCAAGGGCTTCGTTGGGCTGGTCGAGCGCGAGCGCCAGTGGAAGCTGCGCGGCGCGCCGGTCGAGCTTCTCGACAGGGAAGAGGCCGCGTCGATGCTGGGGACCGGCTTCTACGAGGGCGCGCTGCTCGACCGCCGCGCCGGCACCATCCAGCCGCTCGCCTATGCCAACGGCCTCGCCCGCGCGGCCATGGAAGCGGGCGCGACGATCCATACGCGGTCGCCGGCGACCGCGCTCGAGCGCGAGGGCGACGGCTGGCGCGTCCGCACCCCGAACGGGTCGCTCATCGCCCGCAAGGTGGTGGTCGCCACCGAAACCTACACGCGGCTGGTGATGGAGGACATCGTCCGCCAGCAGGTTCTCTTCCCTTATTTCAACCTGGCGACGCCGCCTTTGCCCGAGGACGTCGCCGCCGGCATCCTGCCCGGCCGGCAGGGCGTGTGGGACACGAGGGAAGTGCTGTCGTCGTTCCGCCTCGATGCCGGCAACCGGCTGGTCTGCGGCTCGGTCGGCGCGCTGCGCAACACCGGCGCGGCCGTCCACCGGGCGTGGGCGAAGCGGGCGCTGCGCAGGATCTATCCGCAGCTCGGCCCGGTCGCGTTCGAGCACGAATGGTACGGCCTCCTCGGCATGACCGCCGACAACCTGCCGCGCTTCCACCGGCTGGAGGAGGGCATCTATGCCTTCTGCGGCTATAACGGCCGCGGCATCGCCCCCGGCACGGTGTTCGGCCGCGTCATGGCGGAGCTTCTCGCCGGCGAGATCGGCGAGGCGGCGCTGCCGCTGCCGGTGACGCGGCCGGCGCCCGTCGCGCTGCGCGCCCTGCGCTCGGCCTTCTACGAGGCCGGCGCGCAGGTCGCGCATCTGGCCGACGCGCGGTTCTGATTCACGGTCACGGCCCTGCGGCGGCGACGGCGCGCGGCAGGTAGGTTTCCACCAGCGACGCCATGTGCGCGTCGCGGGCCCGGGCGCTCTCGCCGCCCATGACCACGGCGACGATGCGCCGCCCGCCGCGCCCGGCCGAGGTGGCGAGGTTGAAGCCCGAGGCGCGGATGTAGCCGGTCTTCAGGCCGTCGACGCCGGGGATGCGCCCGAGCAGGCCGTTATGGCCGCGCACCACCTTGCCGCCGAAGACGAATTCGCGGTTGGCGAAATAGTGGTAGTGGTGGGGAAAGCGGCTGCGCAGCGCCATGGACAGGATCGCCATGTCGCGCGCCGTGGTGCGCTGGCCGTCGTCGGGCAGGCCGGAGGCGTTGCGGAACACGGTTCCCCTCATGCCGAGCTGGCGCGCCCTGGCGGTCATCGCCTGCGCGAATGCTTCCTCCGAGCCGGCGAGGCGCTCGGCGACCGCGGTGGCGACGTCGTTGGCCGAGCGCACGGCCAGCGCCAGGATCGCTGAGCGCGTGTCGATGCTCTCGCCGCGCTTGAAGCCGATCTTCGAGGGCGGCCGCGCCGCCGCATAGGGCGAGACGGGGATCTGCTCGTCGATGCGGATGCGGCCGCCGTCCAGCGCCTCGAACAGCAGGTAGAGCGTCATCATCTTGGTCAGCGAGGCCGGATAGCGCGGCTCGTTCGCGGCATGCTCGAAAAGCACCCGGCCATTGCCGGCATCGACCACGATCGCCGAATATTTCTCCGATGGCAGCGGCTCGACCGGCTGCATCACCGACTGGGTCGTGCAGGCCGCGAGCGCGAGGATGACGAGAACAAGCGCCGCGAGGCGGCGAGGAAAGGCCGACGCGGCCCGCAAAGCGTGCAAGATGTCCCACCCGGTCGTCGAAGGATACGGTCTCGAAAAACGGGCGCGATGATGCCCCAGCGGCCGTGCCGCCGCAACCCCGGCGCGGCCGCAATCCGGGGGCCGCTTTAGCCCTCGCGCTCGTCGCGGAGCAGGATGCGCTCCGACGCGCCGTCGAGATCGTCGTACTGGCCGTTCCTCAGCGACCACAGGAACGAGACCAGCGCGATGACGCCGAACAGGAAGGCGATGGGGATGAGGAAGACGAGGCTGTTCATCGAAGCACCTATCGGATCGCGGTGTAGCTGTGCCATGTGCCGTGCCCGAGCACGGGGAAGACGACGATCAGGCCGATCAGCCCGGTGGCGATGCTGAACGCGGTCAGCACCGCGACGATCGCGCCCCAGGCGAGCATGACGCCGAGGTTGTTCCAGGTCAGCGAGATCGAGGTGCCCATGGCGGTGAAGGCGTCAGTGCGCTCGGCCAAGAGCATCGGCACGGCGAAGGTGGAGACGGCGAAGGCGAAGGCGGCGAACAGCCCGCCGACCACGACGCCGACGAGAAGCATGGCCCAGCCTTGCGGCGTGGTGAACAGCATCTGCGCCACATGGTCGAGGCCGGGAAACGGCCGCAAGCCGAAGAACAGCGCATAGATGATGACGGCCGCGCGCATCCACAGCAGCATTAGGAGGCACAGGATCGCGCCGGCGAACAGCACCTGCGGCCCTGACGCCGCCTTGACGAAGACCATGCGGGAAAGCGACGGCGTCCGCCCGGCGGCGAGGTCGCGGCTCTTCTGGTAGAGGCCGATGGCGACCAGCGGCCCGACCACCATGAAGCCGGCCAGCGCCGGGAACAGGATATAGTCGAGGCCGAGCGTGAACAGCGTCCCCACCACCGCGACCGACAGCACGAAGACGGCGAGGCCGTAGGCGAGGCTGGGCAAGGGTGCTGCGAGGAAATCGCGCCAGCCGGCGGCGAGCCAGCCGAAGGCGGCCGAGGCCGGCAGGCCGCGCCGGCGGCGATGGTTGAGCGGGACCGAGGCCTGGCCCGAAGCCCGGACCGGGGGCTGCGAGGCCGATGAGGACGGGCTGGTCATCGTTCGGGTCTCCTCCCTCAACAGGACGAACGGGCGGCGCGGAAGGTCGCGCCGTCGCGGTCGGGAATCTTCGTATGGGTCACGCAGTCCGGCTGCGAGGCGGTGGCGACATAGACGAGATGGGCGTTGGCGGTGACGAGGAGCGCCACCACCGCGCCGGCGATGGCCAGCGAGGCGATCCGCCAGTTGCGCGCCCGCGCGCTCATCGCCCGTCGCTCCCGAGGCCGCGGACATAGAGCGTCAGCACCTTCAGGTCGAGCGGCTTCAGCCGGTCTTCCCAATGCGGCATGTGGCCCTGCCGGCCGCCATGGATCGAGGCGCGGACGGAAGCCGCGTCGCCGCCGTAGATCCAGACATCGTCGGCGAGGTTCGGCGCGCCGACCTCGGCCATGCCGGCGCCGTCGTCGCCATGGCAGGCGGCGCAATTGTCGGCGAAGATCGCCGCGCCCTCGTCTTGTGCCTCGCCGGACGGCTGCGACAGCGAGCGCACATAGGCGGCGACCGCGCGCACCTGGTCGCGCTCGAGCACGCCGTCGCGGCCGAACGCCATCATCTGCGACACGCGCGTCTCGTCATGGCCGGAATTGATGCCGACGCGGATGGTCTCGTGGATCTCCTCCGGCTCGCCGCCCCACAGCCATGCGCCGGCCGCGAGGTTGGGGAAGCCCGGCCCGCCGGTGCCGGCCGTGCCGTGGCAGACGGCGCAATTGTCGCCGAACAGCGCGTGTCCCGCTTCGGTGACGATGTCCATCAGCGCCGGGTCGGCCTCGATCTCGGCATAGTCGAGCGCCGTCACCCGCTCGGCCCAGCCGGCGCGGGCCGCCGCCGCCGCCTCGACCTGCCGCGTCACCACCTCGCGCTGGTCGAAGCCGAGCAGGCCGCGCGTGTAGGTGACGCCGAGCGGCCATGCCGGCATCAATATCCAGTAGCCG
>Ga0172382_10009605_pt1 | contig 13156 bp, 11 predicted proteins | sample Leawel138RmetaG_FD_122245 | JGI IMG/M metagenome (GOLD analysis project Ga0172382, IMG submission 122245) | Leachate microbial communities from a municipal landfill in Southern Ontario, Canada - Leachate well 138R metaG | ecosystem: Engineered > Solid waste > Landfill > Unclassified | place...
CAAGCATTGTTACCTTCCCGAGGTACAGCCTGACTACCCGGTAAATCAGTTTTTCATAAACAGGGACCCCCTTTCCCGTCACCAACAGTACACCCTTGCTTTCCTCCATGGGAACGATCTCCCTGTCCCTGACCTCTAAGTATTGCTCCAAAACCGGATGAATACTGCGAGGATAAGGAATAATTCGCTCCTTATTTCTCTTCCCCAACACCTTGATGAGAAATTCAGCCGTATTGAAATCCTTGTCCTTTAAATTCAATAACTCAGCCAGCCTGATACCAGTCCCATAAAGCAGATTGAGAATCAACTTGTCGCGTTTCCCTTCAAAATCATCAGAAAAAAATCCGTCATCAAATAAATGATGCAAACTGTTCTCTTCCACAAAACCCGGAAGACGTTTTCGAATTCTGGGTAGTGGAATGTTTACAGCCGGATTGCTCTCCACTCCCTCATCTGCATAATACTTCATGATAAACCTGAAAAATGCCTTGATCGTTGATACTTTCCGATTTACCGACTGGGGAGTATACCCCCCTTCCATCAAACTCACAATCCAGCTGCGAACCAATTTCCCATCAACCCCCTTAATATCAAATTCCCCGGCCATTTCAGTACAAAATGTAACGAATTGGTCGAGGTCTTTTTTATAGGCTATAACCGTATGAGAAGAATTCCTCCTCTCATACCTCAAATAGCTGATAAAAGATTCCTGATAATCCATTTATCTGATTTAATAATACCAGGAACCAAAATCGTCCTCTAGTCTTCCTGGCGCTGTAACTTTTGTATATATGCCGCCTTTTTTACTTCTTCCCTTCTTTTTATCGAAGGCTTTGTAAACTTTTGTCTTTCACGTAATTCCTTTATTACGCCAGTCTTTTCAAACTTCCTCTTAAACCGCTTGAGAGCCCTTTCAATGTTTTCACCCTCTTTTACCGGAATCACAATCATTTCTTTTCTCCTTTAAAAATTGAGGCGCAAATTTAGAAATTATTCATAGCAAATCAAATTTAATCGAAAAAAATAATATTTCCTAAAGACAATTTGGCTTTTAATAATTTTTAACGACAGGTAAAATAGGGAGCTGCTCTTCTGAAATCTGCAGAATCGAGCAATCCATATTCAAGAAGTTGATGCGTTGAGGTAAACGCACCATTCTCGCTCCGATGTCTGAGAATTTTCCTGACTGACGCTTCTTCCAGGTAGGGATGCCTGATCAATTCAGCGAAGTCTGCAAAATTCAACCTGATTTTTCTTACCCGGGTGGTGTCAACCTGTATTTGTTCACGAAGAGAGAAATAGGTGTCCTCCGGAAATCCATAAACTTCAAGCAACTGACGACAGGAATAAAATCCTCCCAATAAATGTCTGTATTTCATAATGCGGACAGCAAAAACTGGACCAATCCCCCTCAACCCAGTAAGCTGAAGTGAATCAGCCTGATTCAGCTCTACATATCGATCCTGACCTCCTGTCCCGGCTCCTCCCAATACCGGATGCTGACCTTTCTGCTTGATTTTTTTCGTTGTATCCCGACCTCCGCCTTCTCTGAACCGATCGGCCTGAGGAATGAACAGATAGGACTCAATGGCGGAATAGATGCTGTCATTCATCCCGTATATCTTCCGGAGATCAAACGGTCTGTGAAATTTTCCTCCCGCATTTCGATAACGGATAATATTCTCCTGAATAAATAGAGGAATATCGAGAACCTTTAATTCCTCCTTTGTAATTTTATTGGGATCAAAGGGAAACATATACCGCTGAACCAGCGTATCAGTTGCACTCTCCCACTCCTCCAACACTTTCTCAATGGCCGAAAAATCATGGTTTGATCTAATTCTCACTTGATCTACCAACATATGCCCCAACAATACAATAACAATTATCCCGACTAATAAGATAATCGCATTCCTGTCTTGTTTCTGAAAATGAAAGTAACTTTTGATTGCCCGAAATGTGAAATTATTCCTGATCATGGCGTTATTGGGTGTTAACAATTCACAAAGGTAATTTTCGGGGCACAATATTCAAAATTTGTTTCCCTTTTATATCCAGAATGGTTTCTCCAAAAAGATATCAAAGTACTCCTCATGAGCGGCAGGAGTAAAAAAACAGATCGATGTCTCTCAGGAAAATTTGATTAAACCCACTCCCTGAAGAAAAATAAACGCAATAGCAACAGGAGCCAAAAATTTAATGACAAACATAAAAAAAGGAATAAAGCCTGATTTGTGTTTGCTGTTGTGACTCAATTCCTTTCCTACCTGTTCACGACCCAGAAACCAAGCCACAAAAATGACAATGAAAAATCCCCCCAGTGGCAAAAAAATATTTGCTGAACCAAAATTCATCAGGTCAAAAACGGTGAAGTTGAATATACGAAAAAAGGACATACTACTGGTTGAAAGCACACACATCACTCCCAATATTGATACAGATACAGTAGCCAGCCAGGTAGCAGCTGATCTTTTAATTCGCAATTCTTCCACAAAAAATGCCACAATTACTTCCAGCACAGAAATAGTAGAAGTTAGGGCAGCCACACCCAACAGAACAAAAAACAGGATCGAGAAAAAATATCCCCCGTGCATTTGCTGGAAAATATTGGGGATGGTGATATAAACCAATCCTTCACCCGAATTGGGTTCTATCTGAAAGGCAAACACAGCCGGGAAAATAGCCAACCCGGCTAAAACAGCAACTAAAGTATCAGCAACAGCCACGGAAACAGCAGTGGATTCCAGCCTGTCTTTTTTCTGAATATAAGAGCCATAAGTAATTAACGTTCCCATGCCGATACTGAGTGAAAAAAAGGCCTGACCTAAAGCTTCCAATATGGTCTTGGTGGTTATTTTACTGAAATCAGGTTTGAATAAAAATTGAACTCCACCAGCGGCACCAGGTAAGGTTAATGAACGGATAACCAAAATAATTAACAACACCACCAACAGGGGCATGAGTATTTTAGAATATTTTTCTATCCCTTTTTGAACACCTGCCATGATGATATAACCCGTCAGCCCCATGAATACAAAAAACCAGAGAAGCGGGCGCACAGGACTACCAATGAATGAGTAATACATTTCCTGTAACTCAGTAGAGGTTAAACCTTCAAATCCGTTGGTTATCGATTGATACAGGTATTCCAGTGTCCATCCGGCAACTGCAGTATAAAATGACAGAATCATAAAGGCCGCCACAACTCCCATCAAACCGATAATATACCAGGGCTTCCCGGGAGCAAGTTTACGAAACGAACCAAAAACATTCCGGTGAGCACTGCGGCCAATAATGAATTCGGATAGCATGACCGGAATACCAATGATCAGAATAAATCCCAGGTAAATTAAAAGAAATGCCCCTCCACCATTCTCCCCGGCAACATAGGGGAAACGCCATATATTCCCCAACCCGATAGCCGAACCTGCCGTGGCAGCAATAACCCCGAATTTTGAACTAAAAAAATCACGATTGCTATGATGACCCGACATATATTTCCCTGTTAATTCGTTGCAAAAATCCTTTCCAAACAATCACTTTTTAACAAAAACAGGGACAAAAATATAAAATTAATGCAGGTCGCCATTCATGAATTCCAATTATCACAAAAAATCGGTACAATCATCATAATACCTCCTGCTCACAACCTATTCACTACCTAACAATCAAATCGTCGCCATCTTTCCTAGAACGGATAACCGATTGCAAAAGAAAAGTTAAAATCGTCGCCGGTATATTTTCGTTGCCCGATAATCCAACCATTTGCTTCCGTTTCAGAAGGATCGCGTAATTTCATTCCAACATCGAGGCGAAAAATGAAGTAGTTAAAATCGAAGCGGAAACCGGTGCCTGTTCCCAGGGCAAGCTGTTTATAAAATTGATTGATTTTAAACTGCGCACCCGGGCGGTTATCTTTCCGGTTAATAGCCCAAATATTCCCGGCATCAACGAAGAGAGCTCCTTCTAAAAAATCCAGCAGGTTAAAACGGTATTCCAGGTTTGCCTCCAGCTTGATATCGGCCGACTGGTTGGGGTAAGCATTGGGTGGCGACTTATACGTTCCGGGTCCCAACGAACGAACCTGCCAGGCTCTGATCCCGTTTGCACCGCCAGTAAAATATTTCTTTTCAAATGGTAAAACATCAAAATTCCCGTAGGGAAGCCCAACACCAAAAAATGCACGACCAACCAATGTGTTATACCTGTCCATAATGATTCCCCTCCGGATTTCCACATCCGATTTGATATACTGAGCAAAGCGGGTATTAAATATCCGGTAGTAACCTGCCGATCCGGCTCCGACAGAATCAGCCGATTGGGTAAGTGGCCGGTTCAGCGTTTCTGATACCAGGTAAGCCAGGTTCCCGGCCGACTCCACATTAAACCGCATAAAGGAATAATTTTGCATGGTTCCGGGTCTCTGCGTGTTATAAATAAATGAATAATTGGTGGCAAAAATCAGGTGATCCGTAAAACTACTCCTGATGTATAAATCCTTGATAAAATCGATAAAACCTGCATCAAACTGCGAAAGGTCAATCCGGTTAAAATCAACCAGGTTCCAGGTATGTTTCCGGTTTTCAGATGTCATCCAGTCGTAGCCAAGTTTGATGTTGGAAATGGTCCGTGTATATTCCGGTCGCTGTTGGTAATTAAATCCCACGGTAAAAACAGTTTTGGGAAGAAAATTCCGAAAAGCAGCAACTACCTGCCTCGGACCAAGAATCTTGGGAAAGGTAAGACTAGCTTCTGTTCCCAGCTCACGGGTATTAAAATACTCGGGAACATTCTCCACCATACGTTGCTGCCGTTCCATAGCTCCCCTCAGGTTCATCTGAAACACTTCAGCTCCCTTTAAAACATTCCTGTGCTGATAATTTACATTGCCGGCCATTCCCAGATTACCCGAAGTGTTGGTCCCCTCAACATCGAAAGAGATGGCCTGCTTACTTAACGGGGCAAGGCGAATGTAACAATCCAACAGACTGGTGTCGGCCGGGACACCCGCTTCAGAGAACTGCAAGTCAATAAAACGAAACTGACGCAAACGCGTGAAAACATCAAAAGTGTACCGGGCATCATCCAACCGGTATAAAGAACCTGTCTTCATTTGAATCAGGTTCCGGAAAAGACCCTGTCGGTACTGTATCTCCCCACTGGAATACAAGGTGTGATTTTCCCATCTCAGTGTATCAGAAAACTGAGTATACCCTTCAGGAGATGATACCGGAACAGAACCGGGTAAAACAGATATATAAAAATCATTCAACTGATACTGCCTGAATTCCCTTAACGGATCCGTACCAGGAGATCCCCCGATAAACAGGTCCAAAATTACCTCCTGATCATACCTGTTGCTGTCGGCAAGAAAACTTACTTCATCTTTCGAAAAATAATAATACCCGTCATTCTTATACAGATCCACTATGGCAGAACGCTTCTGATCCAATAAGTTTAAATCAAAAGGAATTCCCGGGTTCAAACGAATCCCCGCAGAATCCCTGAAAAACAACTCTTCCAATGCTGAATCCCTGAAGTGGTAATTAATTTCCCTGATCTTATACTGATCACCTGTGTTGACCTTATACTTCACCCGGGCTTTCTGACTGCTGTCATTCAGTCTGATGTCAGAAGTTACCGAAGCCCTGAAAAAACCACGATTTGCAAGATACTGTCTTAAACGCTCTTCAGAAGCAAAAACCAACCCTTCATCAAAAATCTCCGGAGGTTCTCCAATCTTCCTTAACCAACTGCTCTCCTTCTTTGCAGATGATAAGTTGTATAACCACAGGTGAAACTTGATAAAACCAAGTATTTTATAATTCTCCTTCTGCCTGATGTGCGTCTTTAGTTCTTCCCTGCCTATCTCAGCACCATCCGTTTCAACCTCCACTTTATTTAACAGATACTGGCTCTCAGGTACATATTTCACCGATGAACAGGAAAAAAGGAATAACCCTGCCGCCAGAGCAAGGAACCGCCCAAGTATAACCCCATATGGAAATGCTTTCCTAATCAAAATACCTGAATAAATTTCAACAAAAATAATGAAGTGTTTTAGATGGAAACAGTAAATTTGGAACATTTATTATATCAGGTTTAATCCTTTCTGATGATTGGTAAAATTAAAGCAAAACAAATACGATCCCTTTCCCAAAAAAAATTCAGGAATAAGTCGCGAACATTCCTGGTTGAAGGCACAAAAGTGGTACTTGAAGTGTTAAACTCCCATGTCCGGGTAAAGGAACTTTTTGCAACAGTTGAATTCCTGACAGAAAACCAGGGTAACCTTATCCGGGCAGAGCGTATTACTGAAATTTCGGAGGAAGAGATCAAGGGGATCAGCCTGCTGAAGCATCCGCAGCAATGCCTGGCCTTATGCTCCCTGCCCCATACGGAGCCCCTTCCCCGGAAGCTTACCGGGCTTTCACTCTACCTCGACAGCATCCAGGATCCCGGAAACCTCGGAACGATAATACGCATCAGCGACTGGTTTGGACTGGAGTATCTTTTTTGTTCACCCGACACCGCCGATATGTATAACCCAAAGGTGATTCAGGCAAGTATGGGCTCTTTTTGCCGGGTAAAAATAGTGTACTCTTCATTTGATAACCTCATGCAAGTGTGCCATCATTCTAACATACCCGTGTTCGGTACCTGCCTGGAGGGACATAACATTTTTACCGGAAAACTTCCTCCGGCAGCAGTGGTGGTATTGGGAAACGAAGGCAGCGGGGTTCGCTCCGAAATCCTGCAACAAACCACCCAAAACCTCATGATCCCCTCATTCAATCCGGGGAAAAACCGGGCCGAATCACTGAACGTGGCCGTTTCAACCGGAATAATCTGTTGCGAATTCAGAAGGCAACACAGTCTTCTGTCTACTCGAAATGAAAACTTAATGTGAAAATATTCGACCTCAGGTCCCGAATGGCCTGCGTATAATACTTCCGCTGATCAACAGGAGGATCACCTATCTGGTTGTGCAACCCCAAACTAACCTTGGCTTCTACAGAAAATCGGAAAAATGAAAAATAGTGATCCCACCCTGCACCTACCTCAGCATAAAAACCGTTGGATTTTAACCAGACCAGATCATTGTCTTTATCTGCACGACTGATATCGATACGATAGGCCGGTCCAAAAACAACATAAGGCCGGTCGTTGTTGATGCGACGGGCTTTGTATTTAAAAAGTAACGGGAAATCAAGATAGGTGGATTTGATGGAGTAATAAGTTGATGACTGATAGGTGCCGCCTTCAAAAACCGGAATGTTGTAGGTAAGTTTGCGCTCTCCAAACGATAAACCGGGAAGAAAACGCAGGTCAAGGTCTTTCGTCAGCCTCAGACTCGACAAAATTCCTACTGTAAACCCAGGTATAATGTGGGCTACATCGGCATAAACAAAATCTTCATCTTTTATTTGATCCGGGTCAAGTGGCCATTCTTGGGATTCAAAATCAGTATTATCCGCAATTGGATTATAATGCGACACAGCAAAGTCAAGTGTATTTATTCCCAGGGTAAAGCCAAAATGAACCCGTTTATCGTCAAAGGTAGTCATGAAGTTCACTTTTTGCTTTTGCCCGAAGGCGGAACTCACCGACACCAACAATAACGTGGAAAGCACCCATTTGCTCACAGGCATTGCATATGCTTTACGTATCGTAAACGTATTGGAAAGCAGCTTGTATAATCGCACCAATCTCAACAGAATAAATGATAAAACCAAGGATATCAAAATAATATACAGTCTCCGCCAGGCCATAAAAACGCTAATATAACAATTTGACGAACAAATTTCAAACTCATGTATCTGATCGCAGATCCATTTGTACTATCTTGAAACAAATAAAGTAAATTTTTATTGTATCGATTCAGCATTTAATGTTTTTGTGCCTCATAAATAGTGGCTATCCCCATGGTTTGAGGGGATGCTTTGCAAGCGCTGAATCCTGCTTTTTCCAATAAACCGGTAAAGTTTTCTCCATCAGGAAATTCCATTACGGATTCGGGCAGGTAGGTATAAGCCCTGTCATCCCTGGAAAGAAGTTTTCCCCAAAAAGGCAGCACCCGGGTAAAATAAAAAAAGTATATACTCCTGATCAATTTGTTACGTGGTTTGGAGAATTCCAAAATGATGAGAACACCTCCTTTGCGCAGCACCCGGTATATTTCTGACAGGCCGGTGTCCGGATGTTCAAAATTCCGAACCCCGAATCCCACAATCGCTGCGTCAAATTTGTTATCTTCAAAGGGAAGTTTTTCCGAATCAGCTTTTTGAAGACTGATGATTGAAGATAATCCTTTCCTTTTAACTTTCTCCCTGCCCATTTTCAGCATGCCTTCCGAAAGATCTACTCCGGTAATTTTTTCAGGAGAAATCCGTGAGGCAGCGATAGCAAAATCGGCTGTTCCCGTGGCTATATCCAGAATGTGTGCGGGATGAAATTTCCGAAGCCGGTTCACGGCCTTTCTGCGCCAGAGTTTATCGATGTTTGCCGATAGCAGATGGTTCAACAGGTCATACCTGGGGGAAATATTGTCAAACATCTCCTCCACCTGATCTTACTTCCCTGTTCCGGTATTTTGATATGGAGTAACTGCCATGGGTCAGAAGTGGTCAAAGGCACACAGATATGCCGGTATATTTAAACCCCTGAGGTCATCTTATCAATATATCCGAAGGAGTGATCGTCAATCCTGAGTTCTCCCCGGGTAATATGTCCCAATGCAAAAAATGGGATTTTTCTACCCGACAAATAATCCACAAACTCGTCCTGTTTTTCAGGGTCTACCTCAAGCAGAATTCTGCCCATAGCTTCTCCGAACAGGAAAGAATCGAGCCGTATTTCAGCGTCGGAAGTGATATCGAATCCAAGACCGTTGGGTATGGCAGCCCGCAGAAGGGTAAAAAACAAGCCTCCTTTTCCTACCGGACTAGCACTCTGTATCAGTTCCTTCTGATGTAAATCAAGCAAGGCCTTTTGAAGGACTATTTCCTGCTCCAGGTTAAATGCCGGGAGTGCCGATTCTGAAACACCATGATAAAATTCGAGATACTCTGACGAGCCGATATCATCAACCGAGCACCCCAGCATAAAGATATTCCCGCCCTTTTTCTTGAAGGCATGGGTGGTTAACCGGTTCTTCTCGTCAACCACACCTGCCATGCTGATGATGAGGGTTGGAGGTACCGGACCATGACCCGAAAAATGATCGAACCTGATTTTCCGGTCAAGGATCTTTAAATGAAACTTTTCGGCAACATTTTCAAGTCCTTTTTTTGCTCCTGAAGCGATGGAATGCCCATTGGGGTCAGCAAAATCAATGTGGTACAGAAAAGCACTGACAGCAACCGGCCGGGCACCAAAACATAACATCTTACGCACAGCGCGCGACACCAATATCTCTGCTGCTCTTTTGGGATCATTCTCCAAATGATGATGAAAAGCATGTGTGCTCATGACCATACTCGAACCGGGAGCATCCAGGTCAAATAATCCGGTCTCATCATTGTCGCTCTCTCCTATGGAATCGGGCAAAATATCCAGATCACTGAAATCATTGAAATAGTTAATGCTCGAAAGATTGGGGTTAACCATGAGTGTGAAAATAACATTCTCTATATCTTCCGGCTCCGGGATCATATCAATAGTAAATTTATTCTCCTCTTGTATACTATTCTTCATATTTACTGATTTTTAGCCTAATTCATTCACAATTATTACCATGCTGCTGGTATCAAGTAAAGACAAAGTTAATTATGTACGCGAATTTTTTCATAGTATGAGCCAATTTTTTAATTTCGGGAACATAAATTTGAACAGATCATGAGAAAAATTGCATTAATAACCGGTGCTACGTCGGGAATCGGAGAGGCTACCGCTTTTATGCTGGCCGAAAATAATTATAAAGTAATACTTACCGGACGCCGCCAGGACAGACTCAATGCCTTGAAGAACAAAATGGAAAAGGAATATTCAACTCAGGTATATACTTTACATTTCGACATCAGAAATCCGGAGGAGACAGAAAATGCTATAAAAAACCTGCCGGAAGGGTGGCAGAACATCGGTATTCTCATCAATAATGCCGGTCTGGCTGCCGGTTTGAGTACTATAAATGAAGGGGATCCGGCCGACTGGGACCAAATGATCGATACCAACATCAAAGGATTGCTTCAAATTACACGAATCATTTCAAAGAAGATGATCCAACGTGGAGAAGGCCATATCGTGAATATCTCATCCATTGCCGGCAAAGAAACATACCCCCTGGGAAATGTATACTGTGCGACGAAACATGCCGTCCAGGCCCTCACAAAAGGCATGCGACTGGATTTTCTTCCCTACGGAATCAAAGTTTCATCCGTTTGCCCCGGAGCTGTTCATACCGAATTTTCCCTGGTCAGGTTTAAAGGCGATAAACATCGTGCCGATAAAGTTTATGAGGGATTTACACCCCTCTATGCAAATGATATAGCAGAAACTATCCTTTTTGTAATTACCCGGCCCAAGCATGTGAATATCGATGATATTTTGATTATGCCAACGGCACAGGCTTTCTCACGCGATTTTAACAAAAAAACAAGTTAACTTTGCATCAAGAAATAAAAGCATGCCAAAAACAATTGTAATTACTCCGGTGAAAGATTCTCCGGAAACCACATTAAAAACTATTGAAGCAGTTTGTCAATCGGATTGCCCCCTGGAATACATCGTTTTTAACGATTTCAGTCAGCAGAAAACCAAAAACTTGCTCATTGAAACTCAAAAAAAATATAATTTTAGTCTGGTACATCTGGAGGAACTGACAAATACCCCTTCACCCAACTACAAATTGGTGCTCCAAATTGCTCAGAAAAAAGCGCTGGAGAACAAGTGCCACCTCATCATCCTCGAATCAGACGTTATCGTTAAACCAAATACTATACGTCAACTTCTGCAGATTACAGACACCAATATCAAACCGGGTCTTGTGGGAGCAATAACCGTCGATGCTTCCGGAAAATACAATTTTCCATACCAGTATGAAAAGATAAAAAGTACCAAAACAATAGATACGCCACGAAGCCTGAGTTTTAGCTGTACCCTGTTATCCTATGAATTTCTCAAAATATACGATTTTAAACATTTAGCACATAATAAAGATTGGTTCGATGTGACCATAAGCAGAATAGCGAAAAAAAATGGATTTCATAACTACCTTGCCAAGGGATTAGAAGTGCTACACCAGCCCCATTCCAGCCGACCCTGGAAAAATTTAAAATACACCAATCCCATCCTGTATTACTTTAGAAAATTTATTCATAAACGGGACAGGATCTAAATTCTTTCCGGTGCTTACTTCATGAATCCCTGCATCTTCAATGTATCTAACATTTTGGATGAAAAAAATTCATTGTCTTCGAGTTTATACCGAACCTCGGTAAAAACCTGGGCCAGGGTTTCCTTATTGTTCTCCTTCACATATTGCTGCATCTGTTCGAGGTTTTCTTTGAAGGCATATAACTCACGGATTCGTGCCTCTGAATAATCCTGGTATTTTTCGTAATGAACAATACCTTTTAAAGGAAGCCGGTCGGTAAGCTCCGGCAGATCATCCGGATAACCCATGGCAACAGTAGTTACCGGAAAGGTTAACCTGGGGAGTCCAAGCACTTCAATGATCTCCTGAGCATTATAGGTGGTTGTACCCAGGTAACAGATACCCAATCCATTATTTTCAGCAGCGATACAAACATTCTGTGCTACAAGCAGGGCATCGATTGACGCAGTAAAAAAAGAGATGAAGTTGGCATAGCCTGGTTGGGCTTTATTGAATTGACACCATTTGGAGAAACGGTTAAAATCGGCAACGAATGTGATTAACACAGGGGCATGGATAGCCACAGGTTGATTAAAATGCAAAGGAGCGAGTTTTTGTCTTTGCGGTTCACGACAGGTAACAACCATGCTGTAAGCCTGCATATTCCCGGTATTGGAAGCCCGGGTACCGGAATAGAGAATACTCTCCAACAATTTATCCTCAACAGGTACATTTTTAAAATTTCGTACGGAAACGTGTCGATTTAAAAACTCCATAAAATACATTTTAATGATGACCACAAAGGTATAAAAAACCATTAAAAAATGGCCAGGCTTTAGGCCGGGCCAATAAAAAAGGGGAAGCCGAAGCTTCCCCCTTTTTAATCAATCAATTCGGTATTACCTTTTTACAATCCTTTCGGTTTTAACGATGCCATCTTCAGTCATTAAACTGATCAGATAAACACCACTAACCAGATGAGCCGTTTCAATGACATGTCCAGGATATTCAATATCCATAACACGTTGACCGGCAATGTTGTTAATAACAACTCTGGTCAGCTTATCATTGTGGTCAATGCTTATCCGATCATTGAATGGGTTCGGATAAACTTTGAACTCAAGAGCACTCGTAACAGGAGCTACATCAGTTGCTGTAAGATCAACGATGTCAGCTTCTACCCTCGGCTCGAGTTTAAACGCTTCGAGGCGAGTATTCAGAATACCGGTAACATCATAGAAGTGTCCTTCTTCAGGTGTGTAATCAAACATCCAGTTAGCCACAACTATGTTATTCATAGGCTGATAGTAGACTGACCACAGACCAATGTCGTTAGCTGCATTTGCACGGGCTCCCTTCACCTTAACGAGTACGCTTTCGTACATTTCGTTTTTGGCCTGAGCAGGAGAATCCACTTCAATAGCAGCCACCACGATTGGTGCAGCAACTTCATCCACATCAGTAGCATTAATAGTAGTCACTGTAGAAATTTCTGCTACAACACCAGTAACTTCAACACCGTCGCCTAATGAAAGGTCAGCAGTGCTTCCGTAGGCTACCCAGATTCCACTCCATGCTTCATTGTCATCCTGCATGAAGAATCCTTCTGCAGGGGAAATACCTGTAATTGTACCAGTCAGTTGAACTGATTTACCAATCCATGATGACTGAGCAGCTTTACCCTGAACAGTCAGGATGCTGGCAGCTTCGATATCAGAGACCATCCTGGCTTCCAATTTGAAAGCTTCCAGACGGGCATTAACAATACCGGTTACATTGTATTCCCCATCTTCTAATGGAGCATAAGTGAACATCCAGTTACCAACCTGAATGTTGTTCACA
>Ga0172382_10009615_pt1 | contig 13144 bp, 9 predicted proteins | sample Leawel138RmetaG_FD_122245 | JGI IMG/M metagenome (GOLD analysis project Ga0172382, IMG submission 122245) | Leachate microbial communities from a municipal landfill in Southern Ontario, Canada - Leachate well 138R metaG | ecosystem: Engineered > Solid waste > Landfill > Unclassified | place...
TACGGACATCTGGTGAAACTGCGCGACGAAGTGATCGCCATGGGGATCATCCCCGCAGTAGATCAGTGGAACAGCGTAAATCCGAATTTGTAGGAATCAGTAAGCTACGTCAAGAAATACAACATTAATAAAAACCGGCTCTGCAAAGGGTCGGTTTTTTCTATATACAGGTTTTATCTCTCCTGTTTCGCAGACAATAAAACGTCAATCCCGACAAAGCTGTTTTACCAGGAACAATTATATCATTGAGATAGCAGATAGAGATAATAAGTTAAATCTATTTACTCCTACGCTAAAAATATCCTATGCTTCCCCTCGAATCATGGTGAGTAGCATCTTAAAGCGTTCAATGGCTATAAGGGCATGTGGCACGTTGGCCGGCATAATAATAGAGTCTCCTCTCTTTAAAAGATGAGGCTCTCCACCAATCCGTATCTCAGCCTCTCCGTCTAATATCTGTACGAAAGCGTCATAGTTTGCGGTATGCTCGGTTAACCCTTGCTCTTTGTCGAAAGAGAAGATGGTGATATTCCCTGCTTTGTTTTTTGTAACCTGTTTGCTGACTACTCCGCCCGAAGCGTAATCTATCGATTCCTCAAGAGCAATCACTGTTGATTTCTCGTATGTTGCCATAATTTCAGTTTTTAATTTTTAATTGTTATGGGTGTTGGATATCTTCTGATTACTCTGTGTACGATAATATTATACAGGTTTATTCTAAAGAAAACATCTTATCCCGTTGCAAAGATACTATTTAGAATAACTATAAATTGTAACCAGAGTTACAAAAGGGGAGACTTGCTCTAATTTAATGTTTTTTAGATGAATCGATTCTCTCCCATTCCTGTTGATGGAATATGATTCTTTCCGGATGGCCATATATTAGTATCTCCATCAGAAATCTATTGAAACTTTTGTTTAACTTCGCTGCCAGTTTATGTGAGGTATTATCATTTTAATGAAAAGAAAAAATAATTTATGAAGAAATTAGTGTATGGTTTAAGTTGTTGCATGCTTGCAAGTGTGTTGTTATATAGTTGTGGCACTACAAAGAAGACTGACGGCTCTTCGGACAGTAGAGCCAACTCCGCAAAGAGTAATCTGCCTGAATATAGGGTGTTGAACAACCCTCAGGTCAATTTGAAACAGTTCAAGAAGGATAAGGAGGGTTATGTCGTTATTTTCAATGGGAAGGACTTCACCGGATGGAGGGGTTACGGAAAAGATCATCTGCCGTCGAAATGGATCATTGACGATGGCGCCATCAAATTCGACGCTTCAGGAGGGGTTGAAGGGCAAAACAGAGAAGGCGGTGATATTATCTTTGCCCATCAATTTAAAAACTTCGAACTGCTGTTCGAGTGGAAAGTGGCTAAGGGGAGTAACTCCGGAGTGTTTTATCTTGCACAGGAAATTGAGGCGATGGATGCCAAGTCCGGCAAGATGAGGCTGCAACCGATCTATATCTCTGCTCCCGAAGCACAGATATTGGATAACGAAAACCATCCCGATGCAAAATTGGGAAAGGATAATAATCGCAAGTCATTGTCGTTATACGATATGATCCCGGCCGTTCCCCAAAACGCAAAACCGTTTGACGAATGGAATGCAGCCAGGATAAAGGTTTACAAGGGAACAGTCGTGCACGGGCAGAATGGAGAAGATGTGGTGAATTACCGGTTGTGGACACCGGAGTGGACCGACATGTTGCAGGCGAGTAAGTTCAGCCAGGAGAAATGGCCGTTGGCGTTTGAACTGCTGAATAGCTGTGGGGGTAAAAAACGTGAAGGTTATATTGGCCTGCAAGATCACGGTAATGATGTCTGGTTTAGAAATATCCGCGTCAAAGTTTTAGATTGATAATGATCCCAAAGTCCGCTACTACCCTCAAATCCGATTTTTGAGGAATTAACTGATGAGTGGAAAAAAAGAGACGTATAAAATTCCTCAAAAGAACACAAGGAAAGAAGTTTGAGGATTTTTGATTATCTTTTGTCGAGCGAATTAGCGACTATAACCGTATACTTGTCAATGAATAAGAAATTAAAAGAGTGACTCCATAATGAGCTATTCTTTTTAATAATACAATTTATGTTTAATAGTTTATTATAGCGTTTTTTCACATAACTGTGTGTCAATTCATTTTTATCATGTATATTTGCATGATGCAAAATCACACCGGATTATGAACGTTTCTACTCCCAATCATATCAGTTTATTCACAAAATTCAAGGAAGGGGATGACCATGCGTTTTCCTTCTTTTATGAATTTTATATAAACGATTTGTATGCTTACGGGATAAGTCTGGGAGGAGAAAAGGAAGTCGTGAAAGATGCCGTCCAGGATATATTCCTGAAAATATATTTCGAGGAGAAAAATTTTGCATCTGTCGATCATTTAAAATATTTTTTACTTAAATCTCTTAAAAACAGCCTCTACAATATCTATAAGTCTAAAGCTGTTTCAACCGCTACCGATATTTCCGAAGAAATTCTGAGTTTTTCCATTACTACAACCGTACTGGATCGGATTATTGATGAAGAAGAACGTACCATTATTAAGCAGCAGATAGATAACCTCCTTACGAAACTTACCTCCCGCCAGAAAGAGGCTATATATCTTCGTTTTATGCAAGAATTGGAATACGAAGAAATTGCCGAAATAATGGACATGACACAACATGCTGTCCGAAAATTAATTTCCCGCTCTTTAAAACGGCTAAGGGAGGATGAACAATTGCTGTTGATCGGTTTATTTATACTGATTTCCCCTTAATTTTTATTTTTTTTTGAAAAAATGGGTACAAAAAATCCTCCCGTTTGTATATATAGAAAATAGGCAGGATAAATGCAGGCAGATAAATATATAAATTATACCCTAACAGATTTTCTCAAAGACAAGGATTTTCTCAGGTGGCAGCTCCTCAACGGTGAAGAAGACACGCTGTTCTGGAACGATGCCATTGAAAAATATCCGGTGCTGAGATTGCCGATAGAAGAGGCCATTACCCTGTATAAAGACAATATCAGGTTCAATGATTTCAACATGCCTGATCAGGAAATATCGGAGTGCGTGATCTCTTTACAGAACCAGATACATCTTAAAAAGAGAAAAAGGAATTCGAGGCGTATTGGTTTGAGTATATCCGCCATAGCGGCCAGTATTGCTATCATTATATTCCTGCCTCTTCTCTTCAATAAAAATGGTGATGTGCAGGATATCTCAACCTTTGCCCAGGCATTATCTGATAATACCGATCCCTATTCGGCAGATACGAAACTGATCCTGTCGGAAAATAATACGGTTGTCTTATATAATAGTGAATCTTCTATACAATATGAGGAAGATGGGATAAAAGCCGACGACAACCTTATTCTAAAAGAGGAGTCGGCTCCATATAACCAGTTGATCACACCGTATGGGAAACGTTCCGTGATCACTTTCTCCGACGGAACTAAGGCCTGGGTGAATGCGGGTAGTAAGCTTGTATATCCTGCCGAATTCAGTAAAGGAAAAAGAGAGATTTATATGGATGGAGAAATCTATATAGAAGTTTCCGAAGACAAGAAACGTCCGTTCGTGATAAAAACAAAACAGATGGATATCGAGGTATTGGGTACGAAGTTCAATGTGTCGGCATATGAAGCCGACAAAACAAATAGCGTTGTACTCTTATCCGGCTCGGTAAGTGTTTCTCCCAATGCGAGTGACAAGCATATCATTCTGAAACCGGATCAAATGTATTCTGCTCTCGAAGGTTTGTATACCGTTAAAAACGTGGATGCGGGTATTTATATTTTATGGGCACAAGGATTATACCAGTTTGAAAGTGAAAAGCTGGAAAATATCATCACCCGTCTCGAACGGTACTACGGCATACGGATCGAATGCGATGCCGCCATAGCAGGACTGAAATGTTCCGGAAAACTCGACCTGAAAGACGACATGAACAAATTGCTGGATGAACTATCCCGTGCATTACCCATCACATACCGGAAAAACAGCGAGGGAAGCTATATAATAAGTATGAGATATTGAAATTAAAACGACTAAATTTTAAAAAGAAAATGCCTATGAATAAAATCTGACTCTTAAGAAAAGTAACCGGATGATAGGTTCAGTATCATCCGGCAAGAACTTAAATGTAAAACCAGTTAAAGTTTCAAATTTAAATCATTACAAATGTATGACAAATATTAAACATCTTAGCTTAAAAAAAGCTAATATTAGAAGGACATGTCGAATTATGAGAGTATTTCTTTTATGCTTTATGCTGGGGATTAGCTTTTGTTTCTCCAATAACAGTTATTCTCAGTCGACAAAACTATCCCTTAATCTGAAGAACAAGACAATTAAACAGGTCTTTTCCGAAATAGAGAAGAATAGTGAATTTATCTTCTTTTATCAGGATGATATTCTTGATGTGAACAGGAAAGTTACGGTAAATGCTGATAACGGGACAGTCGAACAAATACTTAACGAAGTCCTCAGTGCTACCGGTAATACTTATTTTGTGTCCGACCGTTCGATCTATATTCTAAAAGAGAAGACAGTACCTGTCGTTGAAGAGGTGATCCAACAACAGAAAAGACAACTCACTGGGCGGGTCATCGATAATCAAGGAGAACCTATAATAGGTGCTAATATTATTGAAAAAGGTACTACTAACGGATCTGTTACAGATGGGAACGGGAATTTTACATTAAACGTGGAGGATAATGCTATTCTTCAGATCTCTTATATCGGTTATTTATCACAAGAAATTGATACTGGAGGAAAAACAGCATTCGATATTACTCTGTTAGAGGATACCCAAGCATTAAACGAATTGGTAGTAGTAGGATATGGTATTCAGAAAAGGATTAACCTTTCAGGTGCTGTTGAAACTATTGATAGAAGACAATTGAAAAATCGTCCATTGATAAGTCTTGCACAAGGATTACAAGGCGTTGCACCTAACCTTAACATAGACTTTGTAAGTGGAGAACCAGGCCAAACGGCACTTTTTAATATAAGAGGCACTACTTCAATTAATGGCGGTGAGCCATTGATAATAATTGATGGTCTCCCAGCAAGTTCTAGTGAGTTAAATAGGTTAACTCCTGAAGATGTTTCTGATATTTCTGTTTTGAAGGATGCTGCTTCGGCTGCAATTTACGGAGCTAGGGCTGCTTTTGGAGTAGTTTTAATAACTACAAAAACAGGAACGAAAGAAGGAATTTATGCATCCTATAATAATAATTTCACTTGGTCTAAACCAAGTATCTTACCAGATAAATTTCATGATCCCTATGTTTATATGAGATTACAGGATATTTCCACCAGCAACACTCCTTGGAATTATATTTCATATACTGATGCAGAGTATGAATGGGCGCGTGAACGTTCAAATAACCCAAATGAAACTACAGGAGTTCGAATAGATCCTAATAATCCCAAGGTTTGGGAATATATGGGGAATAGAGACTGGACACGTTATTTTCTTGATGATTTCACTTTTTCTCAAAGACATCATCTGCAAGTTGACGGAAAAACTGAGAAAATAAATTTTTATTTATCTGCAGCATTTGATGATGAAACAGGAGCACTGAAGCTTGCTGAAGATTTTTATAATAGATATAGTTTACGAAGTAAGGTTGATTATAAACTATTTAATTGGTTATCAGTCGGAAATAATACTCTACTAACACTAAATGAACGTAGAAAGCCTTCTAGTCTAAGTATTCATGGACTATATAATATAGCACCGACATCGTGGGATAAGAATCCTGATGGAACATGGGCTAACGAAACTGTAGGCATACTTGCTGCTCAACTGACATCTGGAGGAACACATAGTGATAAATATAACTCATTTCAAACTACTTTTGTCGGTGAAGCGCGATTTTTTAATGATGCTCTAAAAATAAATACTGATTATACAATAAGAAGGGGAAATCAAAATTTTAATTGGAATCAATTGAAATATATAATTGGATACGGGCCTGACGATATAAGAGAAGTAGGAAGTAATAGGGCTAGGCGCCAAGCAGGTTTTGATACTTACAATGTATTTAATATTTTTTCGACCTATAATAAGACTTTTGATGAAAATCATCAAATAACTGCACTTGTTGGCTTTAATCAGGAATACAACCGGACAGAAAGATTTGAAGCAGAGCGTGGAGATGTTCTCTCTGCATCACTGCCGAGCATAGCGTTGGCAACTGGTGAGCAATCTGTCAATGAAAAAAATTTAACTTGGGCTACAAGAGGATACTTTGGTCGCTTTGGCTATATTTTTGATAACCGATATATCTTTGAGTTTAATAGTAGATATGATGGTTCATCAAGATTTCCCTCAGGAAAAAGATTTGGCTTCTTCCCTTCAGCTTCATTCGCTTGGCGTATCGATCAAGAAAATTTTTTCATGCCGTTAAATAATATATTCAGTAATTTTAAATTAAGATTTTCTTATGGAGCTTTGGGAAATCAAAATGTAACCGAATATGGTTATATACCGACCATGAATCCATATGTATTTGACTGGTTAGTAGAAGGTAAACGTCCTCAGGCAGTCTCAACTCCGGCACTTGTCTCTGACAATTATACTTGGGAAAATGTAAGAACCACAAATTTTGGATTTGATGTTGGTCTATTAGATGATCGGTTTTCAGGAACCTTTGACTTGTATCAACGGAATACGACAGGGATGCTTACACGAGGAAAAGCATTGCCTGCTGTGCTTGGAGCTTCGCCTCCAAATGAGAATGCTGCTGACTTAACAACTAACGGATGGGAATTATCACTAACATATAGAAATCGATTTCAACTTGGTGGTAAACCTTTAAATTTTGATGCCAGATTTATTTTATCCGATAGTCGAGCCTGGATAACCAAGTTTGACAATCCAGATCGTAATATAGGTCAATACTACGTCGGATACGAATTTGGTCAAATATGGGGATTTGTAAGTGAAGGTTTTTTTAAATCAACAGATGAAATTGGCCCGCTTGACCAATCAAGAGTAATTCCATGGGGAACTCTAAATATTGTACCTGGATGGCCAATTTTTGGTGATTTGGATGGAAACGGAATTATTGAAAGAGGCACTAGTGTAGATGCACCCAAGGATTTAAAAATAATTGGTAATAATTCTCCTCGATATCGGTTCGGATTTAATTTTAATTTCGATTGGAAAGGAATCGATGTAAGGACCTTTATACAAGGTATTGGGAAGAAAGATTATTATCCAGAGCATCACCTTTTTTGGGGATTTTATCAGCAACCTTACCAAGGCGGGTACAGGCATTTATTAGATTTTTACAGACATGAAGACGATAGTGAGAGTTTAATTAATCAACATTCACAAGTATATCTTGACTTAGGATTACATAAAGCAAATCATGATGCTAAGTTCCCTGTTCTACAAGCATGGTTAGCGGATGAAGAAGTTGGAAATACGGGATTAGCTCACCCGCAGACTGGATGGTTAATGAGTGCTGCATACATAAGATTGAAAAATGTCACCATTGGCTATACACTTCCTCAAAAATGGACACAAAGTAAATTCATTGATAGCATCCGTTTATTTGTAAGTGGAGAAAATTTGTACGAGTGGTCAGAAGTGAAGAAATACTATGATCCAGAAGCGATTACGGATGATGGTCAAGGATATCAATACCCATTTCAGCGTAGATATTCTTTTGGTGTTAATGTCAATTTTTAAACAATAAAATCGAATTGCTATGAGAAAAATAATATTTACTCTCAGTATGATACTTCTCACGACTATTTCGTGTAATGATGAGAATTTTTTAGATCAATTTCCTGAAACTTCCATAGGAGCAGAAAATTTTTTCAAAACTGAGAATGACTTAAGGATGTATATGTATAATTTATATTCTTTTCCTACAATCTCAATGTATACCGAAGATGGGAAAGTAACAACAGATAATGCCGCAAGTACTGCAATATCAGAAATAAAATCCATCATGCTTCATAGTAATCCAACTTCGGAGACTTTTGGTGCTGGTTGGAGTTGGGGGACATTAAGGAGTATCAATTTTTTTCTTCATTATTTTAATAATAATAATCTTTCAGAAGATGTTTTAAATCATTATGAAGGTTTAGCAAGATTCTTCCGTGCTAGATTTTATATGAATATGGTAAAACGTTTTTCGGATGTTCCCTGGTATGATCAATTAATAGGTACTGCAGATAAAGAATTATTATATAAAGAACGTGATCCAAGGTCGTTGGTAGTTGAGAAAATATTTGAAGATTATGAATTCTCTTCAAAGAATGTTAAATCGTCAACACTTACTGGTGAGGTTAATAAATGGGTTGTACTCTCCTATATGGCCCGAGACGCTCTATATGAGGGAACTTTCAGAAGATATCACCCAGAGCTTCAACTAGACGCTACAGCTGAAGTATACTTGAAAATTGCTCAAGATGCAGCAAAAGAAATTATCGATAATGGAGGGTTTGATATTTATTCTACTGGTGACTTTGATTCGGATTATTCTTCATTATTTAATAGTACAAATCTGTCCAATAACTCTGAAATTATTTTCGCAAACTCTTATGAAAGTGGAATTAGAAATAATGAATGGTGGAATTTCTTTCAAAATTATGAAATTAGTCCTTCACGTGACCTTGTGCACATTTATTTGATGACTGATGGATCTTTTTTTTCATCGCAACAAGACTATGAAAAAAAATTATTTGTTGATGAATTTAAAGATCGAGATCCACGTTTAAAACAAACTATTGCATATCCTGGTTGGATTTATGGGAGAACCGGAACACCTTATGTGTTTCCTGGCGAATTATCAAGATTTTTCACTGGATACCACTTAATTAAGGGATTTGAAAATCATACAGATCAAGGAAGAACTTATAGTTTGGATAATCCGATAATCAGGTATGCAGAAGTATTATTGACTTATGCCGAAGCAAAGTCTGAAATGGAACAATTGACTCAGCTTGATCTTGATATTACCGTAAACAAGCTCCGCCATAGAGTGGGAATGCCCGAAATGTTCTTAAATCCAAATGTAGACCCTATTAAAGAAGCTAAATATTCAAATGTCAAAATATCTTCTCAGTGGAAAGAAATTCTTGAAATAAGAAGAGAGAGACGTGTAGAACTTGCAATGGAAGGGTTTAGATTTGATGATCTGATGAGATGGAAGGCAGGGAAAGCTTTAGAGAAACCTCCTGTTGGTTTATATATACCAGGTCCTGGTAATTATGATATGACAGGAGACGATATTCCAGACATCAAAATTTTAGCACTTTCTGACGATATTCCACCAACGATTGGAGAAAGGGAAAAAAATGAATTAGGCGTAACACTTTTATATTATAGGATTGGACCTGTTGGTAGTAACGCTGAAGTTTATGTCACAGAAGACGAGAAAGGATATATTGTTGGAGAAGAAAATAGGGGTACATTCGTTGAACCAAAATATTATTATAAACCAATACCTTATTCTCAAACAATACTTAATCCTAATTTAAAACAAATTTTTGGTTGGGAATAAAATTAAAATATGAAATAGCAATGAAGAAAATAATTTATTTTATAATTTCAATGATAATTTTTGGAGTCGGATGTATGCCAAACTTTAATGAAGATTTTGAGTTATCCGACAATCCAATGTATTCAAGACTGTTAGTCGGTAATGATAAGGGGATGATCCCAATAGAAATTGTGAGAATTGAAGAAAAAAACATTGATTCTATTTTATTAAAAGATCGTACGGCAGAATTGACAAAACTTTTTTTAAGGGCTAACACCGAGCGAGGAGTTATTATTGAACCATTAGAGGATGCGCCAAAATTTGGCACATATGGTGATTTTTCTTCTCCCAGAAAGTATCGGTTTACTGCACCATCAGGTAATACTATTGATTGGATATTTGTATTCGATTATTTTACACCACAAATTGGATGTTTAACAGATCGTTGGAATGGAGAAGTTTCTTGTTATGATGCCATATATCCAAGCTATAGTCCTATAAATTGTGTAGGTGAAAAAATTGAAGCAAATTGTAATAAATTGAATTTAACTTTTAATTTTTGGAATGATGAAAGTGCTCTAGCTGTATTTAAACTAGAACTTGGTGAAATTAATTTTGAAACTCTACAGGGTAATGTCATTCTATTAGATAATGTTCATGTGGCATCATATGGATCAGAAATGACTTTTCATGCTGGAGAAGCAGGTATCTATAATGCAATGTCGAATGAAATTCACCTGAAGATTAAGTTTAGTGGTTACAACATTGGTAACACCTATTATTCATTTACAATTTCACAAATTGTATAATAATAAAAAATGAATGTAGGGGTTTTGTAATTGAAGAACCCCTACATTTTAATAATAAAAATTAATTGATAATGAATTATATAACCGTAACAATTATATTCTCTCTGATTACTTCATGTAAATTGGCAGAAATTACTGAAAAGCAAAATGACCCAACATTTTGTTTTGCATATTTTACAGATATTCATCTAAATGAGAAAAAAATTGAATCTTTTCATGGATTAAAAAAAGCAATTTCTCATGTAAAAAGCAACAATGTAGAATTTATTTTAACTGGGGGGGATAATGTGGATATTGATGAGATTAGTGATGCAGCTAAAGCATCTCATCTATATAGAGAATTCAAACAAATAATGAAGCATTCAAATTTAATTTTTTATCCCACTATAGGAAATCATGATCGTTTCTGGGCAACATCTGAAAATAATCCTTCTTATAACGAAGGGATATTTGAAGAGTATTTTAAATCATATTACTCTTTTGACTATAAGGGGTGGCATTTCATTGTTTTAAATACTAGTAATTCTATAGTAGATCATAAACAGAAACAATGGTTAACCAACAATCTCGCTAATGTGGATAATAATACACCTATTATAATTTCAACCCATGTCCCATTTTTATCCGTTTATTACCCAACGCTATATGGTGAATACACAAGTCAAGATACTTTCAGTAATTTTAAAGAAATATGGGAAATGTTTGATAATAAGAACTTGAAACTGGTATTACAAGGACATATGCATTTATATGAGGAAATTAAAGTTAAAGGAGTTCAGTTTATAACTGCTGGTGCAGTATCTGCTAACTGGTGGAATGGTCCATATCATGGGACCAATAATGGATACTTAAAAGTTGAAATAAATGGTAATGATTTTCAATGGGAATATATCAACTATTGATAAGATTTTAATGACAATATATTTTTAAACTATCTCCAAACCAGGGAATCCTCTCCTACAAAAATAAAAATAATCATACAAGCTAATGAAAACAAAGACAACTCTCCTATTCATTATAATTATACTCTTTTCATTCTTCTCCTGCTCACAGAAGAGTATAAAAGCCCCAATTCCATCGGACAAACCTAGTAAATTTCAGAAACTACAAATTGAGCGTAAATATGGAATGTTCATCCACTTTGGGATTAATACATTCCATAACGAAGAGTGGACAGATGGCTCAAAATCGACATCCTCATACAATCCTACTTCGATTGATGCCAAACAATGGGTTAAAACTGCAAAAGATGCAGGAATGAAATACATTATCCTGATAACCAAGCATCACGAGGGCTTTTGCCTGTGGGACAGTCAATACACGGAATACGATGTGGCCAATTCAGAAAATCCAACGAACGTGGTTGAAGAAGTGGCAAAAGAATGTAAACTTCAGAATATAGGACTGGGGTTGTATTACTCTTTATGGGATAGGAAACAAAACCCAGATACAAAAAATGAAGATTTAGACGGGGCCTATAATGAATATATGATTTTTCAACTTACCGAATTAATTGATATAGTCCAAAAATATACTGAAATCGTTGAATTTTGGTTTGATGGAGGATGGGTAAAACCCAATTACCGCTGGCCAATCTCAGAAATTTATCAAATAATTAAATCACGTGAACCGCGATGCCAAATAGGCATTAATTGGACGATCGGTTTACCGGAAAATCCAGATTATCATCCCGTACTTCCACAGGAGCAGAAGGAAGGTTATCCAATTCGTTATTTTCCGAGTGATTTTCGTTTAGGAGACCCTTATCTACCTGTATATCCTGATCCAAAGTTATTTACCCATGATGGTGAAACCTATTATATGCCCTGGCAATCGACAGTATGTATTAGTCAAAAATGGTTCTACCATACTGAAGATACAATCTATAAATCATTAGATGAATTAGTAGAAATTTATCATAGAGCTACCGATCAAAATAATATCTTAATACTAAATACACCACCAAATAGGGAGGGGCGAATAAGAGAAAAAGACGTACAATTATTATTGGATCTGAATAAATATTTAAGATTAAATTAATTTTTAAGCACACAATTTTATAAATTGAGAACAATTCAATTATTAATAATCAAATAAAATATTCATAAATAATATATTAATAGAAACACCATACAATAAATTATTGTATAAAAACAAATCAATATGGATCGACGTATATTTATATCCAACATGTCTAAAGGAATTACCGCTTCTTGTCTTTTCCCTTTTTTGCAATCGTGCAATGAAAAACCTCTTCCCGCATGGAGATGTGTTTATAACAGCACTTCTTTAGAAACAATTATAGGTATAACAGAGTTAACAAAACCTCTTACTATTCTACAGATCTCAGATTCACACATTAGTTATGACAATGAATCAGATAAAAAGTTCGAGATATATAGTGCACGAATGAATAAAGCTTATGCTCTGGTTGATCATTTTAAAACAGGTGAAAAAGTAACACCTTTACAATGTTTTAAAGATTTGATAGAATCAGCAAAAAAAGAAGATGTTGATTTGATAGCTCTGACAGGGGATATTATCAATTATCCATCAGCCACAGCTGTGGAGAAAATCCGTAGCATTCTGGAGGAAACAAATATTCCTCACATATATGTGGCTGGGAATCATGATTGGCATTATGAAGGAATGTCTGGTAGTTCAGATCAATTACGATTAAAATGGACTATGGAGACACTTAATCCATTGTATTCTGGAGGTATACTCTTTTCTTCTCTTGTATTAAATGGAATAAATATAGTAACGATTGATAATTCAACATATCAAATAAATGAAGAACAATTAGAATTTTATAAACAACAGCA
>Ga0172382_10009616_pt1 | contig 13143 bp, 15 predicted proteins | sample Leawel138RmetaG_FD_122245 | JGI IMG/M metagenome (GOLD analysis project Ga0172382, IMG submission 122245) | Leachate microbial communities from a municipal landfill in Southern Ontario, Canada - Leachate well 138R metaG | ecosystem: Engineered > Solid waste > Landfill > Unclassified | place...
AGGTCGGCGACCAGCCAGGCCTCCGCCGGTCCGTCCGGAAGCGGTTGCGCGGCAGCGGGTTCGGCGGCGGGCTGCGCCGACGTCGGCAGGGCGATCGACATCGAGGCGGCGGGCAGCACCGCGCTGAGGGCGAGCGCCAGCCCCGCGAGTCGTCTTCGCACGGTTGGCGACGCTAGTCCCGGCAGGACTCGTCCAGCGCGCGATCAGGTCTCCATCGGGTATCGGAGTCCGACCGGTCCTTCGCTCAGAGCCGGCTCACGCCGGAGTTCGGGCCCAGCGCGAAACCCCAGTCGAGCAGCGCGGCGGCCTGGTCCCAGTACGTCGGCCCGCCCTCTTTCACCAGCCCGTACATCAGCGCGACGACCAGGTGTCTGCCGTTGCGCGCGGCGCCGCCGACGAAGGTCTTGCGGGCCAGGTCGGTGTATCCGGTCTTGCCGCCGAACGTTCCCGGATAGCGGTGCAGAAGTTCGTCCTGGTTGACCAGCACGACGTCGCCGGTCTTGGCCGGGAAGACCGCGGTGGGTTGGGCGACGATCTGCGCGAACACCGGGTCGGCCATCGCGGCGCGGAAAATGACCGCCAGGTCGCGCGGTGTGGACCAGATGTCGATGCCGGGCCCGTCGATGCCCGACGGCGAACCGGCGTTGGTGCCGTACGCGCCCAGCGTGGCGGCCTTCGCGTTCATCTTCATCACGGCGACGTCGCGCCCGCCGAGCATGGTGGCCAGCGTGTTGGCGGCGTCGTTGCCCGACACGAGCAGCAGTGCCTCGAGCAGTTGGCGGGTCGTGTAGGTCCGACCCGGCGTGACACCCGCGCAGTTGCACTCGACCAAGGTGTCTGCCTCGTTGGCAACGATGGTCGCGTCGAGCGGCAGTTCGTCGAGAACGACCATCGCCAGCAGCACCTTGATGGTGCTGGCCGGCGCGAAGTGGCCGTGCTCGTCGCGCGCGGCCAGCACCGCGCCGGTGTCCATGTCGGCCACGATCCACGCCTGGGCGGGACCGTCGGGGATCGGCATCGAACCTGCGGGCTGCACGATCCCGGTGGCGGGCACGGCGGCCGCGTGGGGAACAGAGACCGAACCGACCAGGCACAGCACGGCGCCAAGGCACGCGAGAAGCCTCGTCATGGCAGGTGAGCCTAAACCGCGCCGCGGTCGTGTTCAATCGAGCCATGTTGAGCCTCGCCGAGATCTCCGACCGGCTGGAGATCCAGCAATTGCTGATCGACTACTCCAGCGCGATCGACGGAAGGCGATTCGACGACCTCGATGCGGTGTTCACCCCCGACGCCTACATCGACTACCGCGTCAGCGGTGGCGTCGACGGCCGCTTTCCGGAGGTGAAGGCGTGGCTGAAGGAGGTGCTTCCGAACTTCCCCGCCTACTACCACCTGGTCGGCAACGTCGACATCCGCATCAGCGGGGACACCGCGACCTCACGGGCCATCTGCTTCAACCCGATGGTGATGGGCGGGGAGCGCAACCAGGTCTATTTCGTCGGCATCTGGTACGTCGACGAGTTCGTCCGCACCGCGCAGGGCTGGCGGATGAGCCGGCGGGTCGAGGAGAAGTGCTTCGACAAGCTGGTGTGAGCTGTTCACCGCACCAGCCGACGACCCAGCCTGCCGACCACCCGTTTGATGCGGTCCGACACGTACACCGAGACCGCGATGTTGAACACGTCCTCCCGCAGCCGGGTCAGCGTGGACGCGGTGATAAGCCAGTAGCCGTCGACCTTCGCGTAGGACTCCGTGTAATGGCCGTAGCCGCGCAGGTTGACCCCGGGCGCCAGGCGCACGACGTCCTCCAGCGCCCACACCGCCGTGGCGGTCGTCGGAGAGGTCAACTCGATCTCGGGCGCATGCACCTGGTGCACGGTCGCGCGGTCACCGAGGCTCCTTCGGGTGAACGCGACGAATTCGTCGGCCCCGTCGATCACCTTGCCGCCGGCCCCTGCGGTGTCACTGTGGAAGTCGTCGGCGAACAGCGACCGCCACGAATCCCAGTCCTTGGTGTCGAGGAACCGGCAGTAGCGTGCCTTCAGCTGCTTGATCGCCTCGATCTCCACCAGTGCCGCGGCGTCGTCCACACCTAGAAGGTGACACTTCGGGCTCGACTTGTTAAGGTCACTGGGCGAGCTGCGACTCCGGATTTCCGGCGGTGGCCGCCGGTCTGGCACAATGGGCGGCTGTCCGCGTACGGCTTCCTCGATCGGATGTGCCGTGCCGTGGTCACACGCGTAAGGCAAAACCGGATCCCGGCATCCCGCCGCAGATCGCTCGAATTGCAAACGTGGCAATCACAGGAGAAATCGCTCAACCATGGCTGTCAAGATCAAGCTCGCCCGCTTCGGCAAGATCCGCAATCCCCAGTACCGCATCGCCGTCGCCGACGCGCGCAACCGCCGCGACGGTCGCGCCATCGAGGTCATCGGCCGGTACCACCCGAAGGAAGAGCCGAGCGTCATCGAGATCGACTCGGAGCGCGCACAGTACTGGCTGGGCGTCGGCGCCCAGCCGACCGAGCCCGTGCTGCAGCTGCTGAAGATCACCGGTGACTGGCAGAAGTTCAAGGGCCTGCCCGGCGCCGAGGGCACGCTGAAGGTCAAGGAACCCAAGCCGTCCAAGCTGGACCTGTTCAACGCCGCGCTGGCCGAGGCCGAGGGCGGGCCGTCCACCGAGGCCACCACGCCGAAGAAGAAGAAAGCCCCGGCCAAGAAGGACGCGCCTGCCGAAGCAGCTGAGGCGCCCGCCGAGGCTGAGGCAGCCGCCGAGTCCGACGCCCCCGCTGCAGAATGAGCTCTGTCGTCGTCGACGCCGTTGAGCACCTGGTCCGCGGAATCGTCGACAATCCCGACGACGTCCGGGTGGACATGGTGACCAACCGCCGCGGCCGCACCGTCGAGGTCCACGTCCACCCCGATGACCTCGGAAAGGTCATCGGGCGCGGCGGTCGCACCGCGACCGCGCTGCGCACCCTGGTGGCGGGCATCGGCGGTCGCGGAATCCGCGTCGACGTGGTGGACACCGACCAGTAGCGCCCACACCCCATGGACCTGGTTGTCGGGCGCGTCGTCAAGGCGCACGGCGTCACGGGCGAACTCGCCGTCGACGTCCGCACCGATGATCCCGAGGGCCGTTTCGTGGCCGGCGCCGTGCTGCGCGGCCGTCCCGCGCGGGGCGGCGCCGAGCGCGAGTTCGTCATCGAATCGGTGAGGGCCCACGGCGATCGGATGCTCATTCGGCTGCAAGGCGTCGGGGACCGCGATGCCGCCGACGCACTGCGCGGCACGCTCTTCCTCGTCGATTCCGCCGAGCTTCCCCCGATCGAAGATCCCGACGAGTTCTACGACCATCAACTCGAGGGGATGGCGGTCAGCACCACCGGCGGGCAGCCCGTCGGTACGGTGGCCGAGGTGCTGCACACTGCCGCAGGCGAACTGCTGGCTGTGCGTGACCCCGACGGTGCCGAGGTGCTGGTGCCGTTCGTGTCGGCGATCGTGGTGTCGGTGTCGTTGGCGGACAACGCGATCGAGATCGATCCGCCCGAGGGTCTGCTCGATCTGTGAGGATGCGGAGCCGTGCGTATTGACGTGGTGACCATCTTTCCCGCGTTCCTGGATGCGTTGCGACAGGCGTTGCCGGGCAAGGCGATCGAGGCTGGGATCGTGGCGCTTGCGGTGCACGATCTGCGTGACTGGACCCATGATGTGCACCGCTCGGTGGACGATTCGCCGTACGGCGGGGGACCGGGAATGGTGATGAAGGCGCCGATCTGGGGCGCCGCGCTCGACGAGATCTGCTCGCCGGAAACCCTTCTGGTGGTCCCGTCGCCGGCGGGTCGGCTGTTCACCCAGTCCACCGCGCAGCGTTGGTCCGGCGAAGAGCACCTGGTCTTCGCCTGCGGCCGCTACGAGGGCATCGACCAGCGGGTGATCGACGACGCCGCGAGGCGGATGCGGGTCGAGGAGGTGTCGATCGGTGACTACGTGCTGCCCGGCGGCGAATCCGCCGCGGTGGTGATGATCGAGGCCGTCGTCCGGCTGCTGCCCGACGTGCTCGGCAATCCCGCCTCGCACCAGGACGATTCACACTCCGAGCTGGTCGGTGGGCTGCTTGAGGGGCCCAGCTACACGCGGCCCGCGAGTTGGCGCGGACTCGACGTCCCCGACGTGCTGCTCTCCGGTGACCACGCACGCATCGCCGCGTGGCGGCGCGAGCAGGGGCTGCAACGGACCCGGGAGCGGCGTCCCGACCTGTTGGATTAGATCCTGCCGCCGGGGAACATCGTCTTGACGGCGTCGGTGATCGTGCGGCGCGCGGCGTCATCGCCGGCCGGCTGCATCGACCCGATCACCATCACGTAGCGGCGGCTCAGACCGATCACACCGGTCGACAGATGCATCCAGTCGGCGCCGACGCAGCACATCCAGCCCTGCTTGACCGCGACCGGTTCGGCGTACAACCCCTCCGGGATGCCGAACCGCTGCGGATAGACGCCGCCGGGCACCATCCCGTCGGGTGCCGTCGGCGTCGACGCGGCGAGGTTCGACAGGATGATGTTCGCCTGTTCCCGGGGCAGGCCGCCTGCGCCCGACAGCAACATGTCGTAGTAGCGCACCAGGTCGGTGGCCGTGCTGATGGTGTTGAACCACCGCCCGTTACCGGGCCGGCTCGTCGAGGACAGCCCGTAGCGCTTGACGACGCGGTCGATGATCGCGCTGCCGCCGCTGCGGTTCCAGAACACCTCGGCGGCGCTGTCGTCGGAGGCCCGCAACATGACGTCGAGCGACTTGCGGTCCTCCGGGGACAGCTCGGTCTGTCCGTTGGCGACCTGCAGCAGCAGGTCGTCGGCGATGAACAGCTTCACCACCGAGGCGATGGCGATCTTCATGCCGTTCCCGTTGGTCACCAACTGGCCGGTGTTGCGGTCCAGGACCGCGGCGGTGATCTCGGCGCCGGCCTCGGCGGCCTGCGCCGTCGCCTGCATCTCCCGCTGGGCCAGTCCCGCGAACGTGGCGGCGGGCTCGTCGGGCGGCGCCTCCGGCAGCGGAGCCATGGTGCCCAGCGGCGCGACCACCGTCAGCTGCGGACCCCCCGAGACCGGTGGGGCACTGCTGTCCGCTGTGGCGCATCCGGCCAGAGCGGACACGGCGGCCGCCATCGAAACGGTGGTCCTGAACAGCCTCGCCGGCCGTCGCATCGCTCTCCTCCAGATGTGTTGGGTCGACGCAGTCCCCCCGAACTCGGGCAGCGCTGTCGGCAGGCCCGGTGGATCAAGGGTAACGGCTGCATACCCGCGCCGCCGCGCGTGAACCCGCCTCCAGACGGTGGCGGTGGCCACCGGATTTCAAGGATCCGGTCTCCGTCTGGCACAATTGGGCAGTTGTCTGTGCACGGCCGGTACGTCCGCGCCGCACGACCCGCCCAAGACGTCCGAAACCACATCGGTTCCGTGCGCGTCACCAGACGCCGGCACGGAGCCGCGAACAGCAAGGAAGTGTCACCGATGAACACGCTGGATTTCGTCGACCAGTCGTCGCTGCGTGACGATGTCCCGGCCTTTGGTCCCGGTGACACCGTCAACGTCCACGTTAAGGTCATCGAGGGCTCCAAGGAACGCATCCAGGTCTTCAAGGGTGTCGTCCTCCGCCGTCAGGGTGGCGGGGTCCGCGAGACCTTCACGGTTCGCAAGGAGAGCTACGGCGTCGGCGTCGAGCGCACCTTCCCCGTGCATTCACCCAACATCGACCACATCGACATCGTCTCCCGTGGCGACGTCCGCCGCGCGAAGCTGTACTACCTGCGCGAGCTGCGTGGCAAGAAGGCCAAGATCAAGGAAAAGCGCTGACCTGCGCCGCCGGGTCGGGTTTGTCGTCGCGGTGACTACGCTGATCCCGTGACATCCGCTTCTGACCCCTCGGGTCACTCGGCACCTTCCGATCCCGACAACTCGTCGGCCGAACGCACGCTCGAGAATCCGGAGCCTGTTGCCTCTGAAGGCGACGAGAAAACCGGCAAGAAGAAGCGCGGCGCACTTCGTGAGGCCGCGATCCTGATCAGCATCGCCCTGGTGCTGTACTACGTGATGCTGACGTTCATCGCGCGGCCCTACCTGATTCCATCGGAGTCGATGGAGCCGACGCTGCACGGGTGCAACGGATGCGTGGGCGACCGCATCATGGTCGACAAGCTCACCTACCGGTTCTCCTCGCCCGAGCCAGGTGACGTCGTCGTCTTCAAGGGCCCGCCGAACTGGAGCGTCGGCTACAAGTCCATTCGGTCCGACAACACCGCGGTGCGGTGGGTGCAGAACGCGCTGTCGGTCGTGGGCTTCGTCCCCCCGGACGAGAACGATCTGGTCAAGCGGATCATCGCGGTCGGCGGGCAGACCGTGCAGTGCCGGGTCGACACCGGGCTGACCGTCGACGGAAAGCCGCTCAACGAGCCCTACCTTGATCCCGACACGATGATGGCCGACCCCGCGGTGTACCCGTGCCTGGGTAACGAGTTCGGCCCGGTGACCGTCCCCGAGGGCAGGCTGTGGGTGATGGGCGACAACCGCACCCACTCGGCCGATTCCCGTACGCACTGCAGCAATGTGCCCGCCGACGCACAGCGCGGCCTGCTGTGCACGGGGGACCCGGCGGCCGGGACGATTCCGGAGGAGAATGTCATCGGCAAAGCCCGGTTCATCGCCTGGCCGCCTGGGCGGTGGGGTGGCGTGAGCTCGGTGAACCCGCAGTCGTAACAGGAGGCGCGGACACTTGCCTGCTGCTTGGCCTCCGAGGACGGTCATCCGCAAGTCGTCGGGCCTGCGCACTCTGGAATCTGCGTTGTACCGCGCAGGTCTGGGGCCGGTGGCCGGAGTCGACGAGGTGGGGCGCGGCGCGTGTGCCGGACCGCTGGTCGTCGCGGCGTGTGTGCTGGGGCCCAACCGGTTGGAGAGCCTTGCCGCGCTCGACGACTCGAAGAAGCTCAACGAGAACGAACGTGAGCGGCTGTTTCCGTTGATCCGCAGGTATGCGCTGGCCTACCACGTGGTTTTCATCCCGTCGCAGGAGGTCGACCGCCGCGGCGTGCACGTGGCCAACATCGAGGGGATGCGGCGGGCGGTCGCCGGGCTGTCGTTGCGACCCGGCTATGTGCTGTCGGACGGTTTCCGCGTTCCCGGCCTGCCGATGCCGTCGCTGCCTGTAGTCGGCGGTGACGCGGCCGCGGCCTGTATCGCGGCGGCCAGCGTGCTGGCCAAGGTGAGCCGCGACCGGCTGATGGTCGCGATGGAAGACGAGCATCCCGGCTACGGATTCGCCGAGCACAAGGGGTACAGCACGCGTGCGCACAGCGCGGCGCTGGCACGATTGGGCCCGTCCAGCCAGCACCGATATTCGTTCATCAATGTGAGGCGTCTGGTGATGGACGGGGAACCCGAGGAGCATGGAGAAGTCGGGTGCGGGAAAATGCTCGTGGACATGCCAGTGGACGGTGTACTACATGAAGGACAGCTGAGCCGATGAGTGCCGAGGATCTCGAGAAGTACGAAACCGAGATGGAACTCTCGCTCTACCGCGAGTACAAGGACATCGTCGGTCAGTTCAGCTATGTCGTCGAGACCGAGCGACGCTTCTACCTGGCCAACAGCGTCGAGATGATCCCGCGGAACGCCGACGGCGAGGTCTACTTCGAACTGCGGCTTGGCGATGCCTGGGTGTGGGACATGTACCGGCCGGCCCGGTTCGTCAAGCAGGTCCGGGTGATCACCTTCAAGGACGTCAACATCGAAGAGGTGGACAAGCCCGAACTGCGGCTTCCGGAGTAGCTCATCCGATCCTGCTCATGAGCGACCGGTGAGTGACAAGCCGGCTACTTGCCACGGCTGACAGACTGGACGACGTGCGTTCCACACCGCAGTGCTGGCTGACCGACATGGACGGTGTGCTCGTCCGCGAGGAACACGCGCTACCCGGGGCCGCAGAGTTCCTGCAGCGCCTCATCGACCGTGAGCGGCCCTTTCTGGTTCTCACCAACAATTCGATCTTCACCCCACGCGACCTGGCGGCCCGGCTGGCCCGATCCGGTCTTGCCGTCCCCGAGAACGCGATCTGGACCTCCGCACTGGCCACCGCGGCGTTCCTGGCCGACCAGCTGCCCGGCGGCTCGGCGTACGTCATCGGCGAGGCGGGGCTGACCACGGCGCTGCACGAAGCCGGCTACACACTCACCGACATCGCCCCGGACTTCGTGGTTCTCGGCGAGACCCGCACCTACTCGTTCGAGGCGATCACCAAGGCGGTGCGCCTCATCCTCGGCGGCGCCCGCTTCATCGCGACCAACCCCGACGTGACCGGCCCGTCGGCCGAGGGTCCGTTGCCCGCGACCGGGTCGGTGGCCGCGATGATCACGAAGGCCACCGGACGCGAGCCGTATTTCGTCGGCAAGCCGAACCCGATGATGTTCCGCAGCGCGCTCAACCGGATCGAGGCCCACTCGGAAAGCACGGTCATGGTGGGGGACCGGATGGACACCGACGTGGTGGCCGGTATCGAGGCCGGGCTGGAGACCATCCTGGTGCTGACCGGGTCCACGACGATCGACGACGTCGAGCGCTACCCGTTCCGGCCGAGCCGCGTGCTGCCGAGCATCGCCGAGGCGATCGAGTTGGTGTGAGCCGGCGCTTGCTAGCTTGAGCGGATGACCGAACCAGCGCCTGACCCGGCGCGGCCCCTGGCCGGAGTGCGGGTCGTCGAGATCTCGAGCTTCGTCGCGGTGCCGTTGGCGGGGATGACGTTGGCCCAGCTCGGCGCCGAGGTGCTGCGCGTCGACCCGGTCGGCGGCGCCGCCGACTATAAGCGCTGGCCGCTCACCGAGGCCGGCGACAGCATCTACTGGGCGGGCCTGAACAAGGGCAAACGCTCGCTGGCGGTCGACATGCGCTCTGAGGCCGGCCAGGAACTCGTCGCCCGCCTGATCGCCGACAGCGGGGTCTTCATCACCAATGTCGCTGGCCGGCAATGGCATTCCTACGATGCTCTACGCCAGATCCGGCCCGATCTGATCCACGTCGAGGTGTCCGGGCGACACGACGGCGGGACCGGGGTCGACTACACGGTCAACGCCGCCATCGGATTCCCGTTGGTCACGGGGCCCCCCGAGCTCACCACGCCCGTCAACCACGTGCTGCCGGCCTGGGACGTCACCTGCGGTATCTACGCGGCGCTGTCGGTGGTCACCGCCCTGCGCCACCGTGACGCCACCGGACACGGGCAGCAGATCAGCATCCCGCTGGAGAACGTTGCGCTGGCGACCGCGGGAAACCTCAGTCTGCTCACCGAGGCGATGATCAACGGCACGTCACGCCAACGCATCGGCAACGCGGTGTACGGCACCTATGGCCAGAACTTCACCAGCAGCGACGGGATCTCCTACATGGTGGTGGCCCTGACCGGCCGCCACTTCCGCGACCTGACCGCGCTCACCGGAACCACCGAAGCCGTTGCTGCGCTGGCAGATTCGCTCGGTGCGGACTTCTCCGACGAGGGTGAGCGGTACCGGCACCGGGAAGCGCTGAGCGGGTTGTTCGCCGAATGGTTCAACTCGCACACAGGTGCCGAGGTCGCCGCCGCGTTGTCGGCGACGTCGGTGCTGTGGGAGCGCTACCAGACGTTCGGTGAGACCGCCGCCGACCCGCGGGTCACCGACAATCCACTGTTCACCGAGCTCGATCAGCCGCGGGTGGGCCGCTACCTCGCGGCGGGGCTGCCGCTGTCGATCAACGGCGCCTACCCGGCGGCGGCGCCCGCGCCGACACTCGGTGACGACACCGCCGCGGTATTGGGGGACTGGTTGGCCATGGATCGCGGCCGGATCGACGACCTGTTCGGGGCGGGCACCGTCGCGTGAGCACACTCCTCGGCCTGCTCGACGTCACCGGGGCCGGGCCGCAGAGTTGGCGGGGCCGGGCCGGCGGGCCTGCGGGCAAACGGGCCTATGGCGGGCAACTGGCGGCGCAGAGCCTGGCGGCGGCCGCCCGCACCGTCGAGCCCGCCAAGGCGCCGACCGCGATGCACCTGCAGTTCCTGCGCGGCGGCGAGGCCGGCGACCCGGTCGACTACCGGGTGGAGCAGATCTACGACGGCCGCACCGCGGCGTCGCGGCGGGTCGACTCGACCCAGAACGGAAGGCTTCTGACCACGGCCACAGTGTCTTTCGCGGCCGCCCTACCCGGGCCGGAGCACGGTCAGCGTGATCTCGGTGGTGCCGATCCGGAGTCGCTTCCACGGACCGGGCCGGCCGGTCCCGCGCCGTCGATGCCGCTGCACGAGCTCGACCTCCGCCTCGTCGACGACGGACATGGCGAGGAGTTCGTCAGGCGGCTGTGGTGGCGGGCCACCGTCGACCTCCCCGACGATCCGCTGCTGCACACGCTGATCGCCGTCTACGTCACCGACGTGTACCTGATCGACCCCGCGCTGCAGGTACATGGACACTCGATGCGATCGCGAACCCACCGCAGCGGTACCACCGACTCGTCGGTGTGGTTCCACCGAGAGGTCCGTGCCGACCAGTGGAACCTGCTCGAATGCCGCTCACCGGCCGCGGCGCGGGGCCGCGGCGTCGTGACCGCGTGCCTGATCCGGTCCGACGGCGTCCTCGCCGCCACCCTGGTCCAGGAGGGGCTCGTCGCCGAGCGGGAGCCCGCGACGCATCCGGCCGGCTGAGCTGCGGTCACCCCACCATTGCCGCGCCAGCGTGACCGCGGCCGAGACCGTGATGCCGACCACGACGGCGGCGACCACGCCCACCAGCTCGTGGCTGCCGAACAGCGGATAGACCTGGTAGTGCGTCAGGTAGATGTACAGCGAGGCCTCGGCCACCACGCCGGCCACCACCGCGATACCCGCCGGGCAGCGCACCGCGGGCAGCCAGATCAACAGGGCGAGGCCGGTGAGCACCAGGAGTTGGCGCAGGGTGTCGTCGAAATAGCCGTGCAGGCCGACGACCAGCACGGCCGTCACCGCGGCGCGCTGCCAGACGGTGGACGCCTTGGATGCGGCCCAGCCCGCGGCGAAGAACCAGAACGCGAGCATCGAGAACCAGGCATCGCGGCCCTCGTCGATGCCGACGACGCCGTAGCGCAGCGCCATGCCGAACGCCAGGAACGTGATCGCGAGTGCGAACGGATGGCGGCGTTCGAGCCGGTCCACCGACGGGATGCAGAACAGCACCGCCAACGCGATCAACGTCCACACCAGGACCTCGACGAACCACAGCCGCCCGGCGGTCATGCTGTCGTGCGGTCCGAGGAACTTGTTGGCCAGCAACAGGTTCGACGCGTGGTAGTCGTCGGTGACGACGAGCGCGAACGCCACCCACAGCGCCGAGGGGATCGCGATCCAGGCGATCGTGGTGCGCAGATGCCTGATGCGTACCGGACGCGGCAGCGGGGTCAGGCAGAACCGGCCGAAGTTGTAGCCCGCGACCCCGAGCAGGATGTGCGCACCACCCCACAGCTCGAAGAGCTCGGCGTGTGACCCGACGATCAACACGATCGCGACCGCGCGCAGCGCGACGCTGGTTTCCAGGGTGCTGCCCCAGAACTGCCACCATCGACGACTCGGCGCGGGCAGGTTCTGCAGCTCGCGCAGCGGCAACCGCGGCCAGTCGGCGGGCAACCGGCCCAGCGCGCGTTCCAGCCGCACCGACAGTGTCACGTACGTCAGTGAGTTGCCGCCGAGGTCGACGAAGCTGGCGTCCTCGGTGATCTCGGCCGGGTCGAGGTGCAGGACGTCGGCGAACATCCGCCGCAGGTCCCCGTCGTGCTGCGTCCTGCGCGGCGCACCGGCAGCCAACACCCGGGCCGTCGGGTAGTCGGGCTTGCCGGAGGGCAGCGTAGGAAGCTCGTGCACGCAGGCGACGTCGACGGCGCCGGCGGGCACCCCGGCCGCGCCTGCCGCGGTGCGGCGCACGTCGTCGGGGTCGTGCCCGGCGCCGGCGACCACGGCCAGACGGTCCCCGTTGTCGGTGCACAGGGCGCGGACCCCCGCCTCGCTCAGCGTGTTCTCAAGCTGCTGCAGGTCGATTCGCAGTCCGTACATCTTGACGAATCGGCTTCTGCGGCCGATGATCTCGTACAGTCCGTGCTCGTCCCGACGGGCGATGTCACCGGTGCGGAGCGCGTCGAGGGTGGCGCCGCGCGCGAGATCTGTCGGTTCGTCGGCGTAACCCATCATCACGTTGGCGCCCCGGTACACCAGTTCGCCGGTGCCGACCTCCGGCCATTCGTCGAGCGGCTCGAGCGAGAACGATCCGCCGGGCACCGGGCGCCCGATGGCGTTGCTCCGGGTGAGTGCGAGATCCGGTGGCAGGTAGGCCATCCGGGCGGTGGCCTCGGTGGCCCCGTACATCACGAACAACTGCCAACCCCGACGGTCGGCAAGTGCGGCGTACTCCCGCACCCGTTCGGGCGGCATCCGACCCCCGGCCTGGGTGACATAGCGCAGATGCGGCAGCCGCATCGACGCGAAGCCGATCCGGTCCAGAAGCTCGAACGTGTACGGGACACCGGCGAACGTGGTGCCGCGGTGACGGGTGAACAGCTCCCAGAAGTCGTCGTCGGCCACCGATTGCTCGGTCATGATCAGCGCCGCACCCACCAGCAGGTGGCTGTGAACCACCGACAGGCCGTAGCAGTACGACATCGGCAGGGTGGTTGCGGCGCGGTCGGTTTCGCGGATCTGCAGGTACTCGGCGATCGATCCGGCGTTGGCGGTCAGGTTGGTTCGGGAAAGCCTGACGAGTTTGGGGGAACCGGTGCTGCCCGACGTCGACATGAGCAGGGCCAGATCGTCGTGCAGCTCGTGCGCGGCCTCGGAGCGGACGTGCACACCTGCGGCGTCGATGACGACGTCGGGCCGGTAGGTGGTGATCAGGTTGGTGTGATCGCGGCCCGCCGGGACCGGGAGGACAACATGGCGACCGGCCAACGCGCCCAGGTGGCGGACGAGCGTCGCGACATCGTTGCGGGTTTCCAGCAGCACCAGCCGGCGTCGCCGTCCGAGCGTGTGTGCGAAGCTCTCGACCATCTCGGCGAGTTCGCGGTAGTTGAGCTGCTGGTCCGCGGTGAGCACCGCAGGACAGTCACCG
>Ga0172382_10009617_pt1 | contig 13143 bp, 7 predicted proteins | sample Leawel138RmetaG_FD_122245 | JGI IMG/M metagenome (GOLD analysis project Ga0172382, IMG submission 122245) | Leachate microbial communities from a municipal landfill in Southern Ontario, Canada - Leachate well 138R metaG | ecosystem: Engineered > Solid waste > Landfill > Unclassified | place...
GCACACCAAGATATTCAACGAGGAGCGCGAGCGCCCGGTATTCGTCATCTGCGAACAGAGCGAGCGGCTGTTCTTCGGTACCCAGCTGCGCTTCAAGTCGGTACTGGCCGCCGAGGCCGGCGCCCTGATCGCCTGGATGGCCCTGGCGCACAACGACCGGGTCGGCGGCATGGTTTTCGGCTCCCGGGAATGCCACGAGATCCGCCCGCGCCGCAGTCGCCGGGCGATCCTGCAACTGTTGGGACGCTTGCTCGAGGGCAACCACGCCCTGGGCGCACCCACCGATGAAAGCGGCGGCGAACCACTGGATCTGGCGCTGCGGCGCAGCCGCGAGGTGATCCGCCCCGGCAGTATTCTCTATCTGCTGTGCGACCATGCCGCCATCGACGGGCTGAGCCAACCGCTGCTGGTGGCGCTGGGTGCGCACAACGACCTGGTATTGCTGCCGATCTTCGATCCGCTGGAGGCCAGTCTGCCGAGCAGCCCGGCGCTGGAGTTCGTCCAGGGGCAGCAGCGCCTGACCCTGAATACCACTGCCAGTGCCCTGCGCGAGGCCTGGGCCGGCCAGTTCCTGGCCCGCCAGCAGAGCTGGCAGCGGCTGGCCAACCGCCTGCGCTGCGGCCTGCAACCGATGGATACCAGCCGCAATGCAGTCGATCAGTTGCGCCCGCTGCTCAGCGAGCATGCACGGAGACGCTCCTGATGGACGCCGATCTGCAGGCTCAGTTGATCCCACCGCTGGAGCCAGCCCCGATCCTCTGGTGGCCGCCGGCACCCGGCTGGTGGCTGCTCGGCGGCAGCCTGTTGCTGCTGGCACTGCTGTTGCCGTGGCTGCTGCGCCAGGCCCGCCGGCACAAGCGGCGGCGCCACCGGCTCAGTTGGCAGGTGCTGGCCGATATTCCGACGCAGTTGCCCGATACCCAATGGCTGGCGGCCGTCAATACCCGGCTCAAGCAACTACTCAAACAGCGTGGCGACGAGGCCGCCACCCGTCTGTATGGCGAAGCCTGGCTGGACTACCTGTGCAGCCGCAACCCGCAGGTGCAACGCAGTGCCCTGCAACCCCTGGCTGCCGACCTGTATCGGCCCCAGGTCCAACTCAGCGCCGCGCAGCGAGAGGCGCTGCTCAGGGAGTTGCGCCGCTGGATACGGTATGACGATGTTTGAGTTCCATTGGCCGCTATGCTTCCTGTTGCTGCCATTGCCCTGGCTGTACCGCAGATGGCTGCCGGCCGCCGAAACCCGTTCGACAGCGCTGCAGGTCAGCTTCATGACACGGCTGCAGGCCATACGGGAGCTGGCGCCGGGACACAGCGCGCCGGGACGCAAGTGGCCCTACCTGCTGATCTGGGTACTGCTGGTGTGCGCCGCCGCCCGGCCGCATTGGCTGGGCGAAGCGCTGCCAACAGCGACCAGTGGCCGGGACATGATGCTGGCGCTGGACCTGTCCGGCAGCATGGAGTTTCGCGATATGCAACTCGATGGCGAGGAAGTCAACCGCCTGACCCTGGTCAAGCATCTGCTCGGCGAGTTCATCGAGCGCCGCCGCGGTGATCGCCTGGGGCTGATCCTGTTCGGTAGTCAGGCCTATGTGCAGGCGCCGTTGACCCATGACCGCAGCGCTATCGCCCAATGGCTGGATGAAAGCTTCATCGGCCTGGCCGGTCGCGAAACTGCCATCGGCGATGCCATCGGCCTGGCTATCAAGCGGCTGGTCGAGGAACCCGCGGCAAGCCGGGTGCTGGTGCTCATCACCGATGGCGCCAATACCACCGGCAATGTCAGCCCGCTACGTGCCGCGCAACTGGCCGCCGAGCATCAGATACGCATTTTCCCCATCGGTGTCGGTGCCGATACCGGCACACAGGACAGCAGCGCCAGCTTCTGGGGTCTGCAGTTCGACCCCTCCATCGAACTGGACGAGGGCAGTCTCAGGGAAATCGCCCAACTGACCGGCGGCGAATACTTTCGTGCACGCAACGAGATCGATATGGAGAACATCTATCAGCGCCTGGACCAATTGGAACCAGCGTTGCGCGCCGGTCTCCCGAACCGCCGGGCCATCGTACTGTATCCCTGGCCGCTGGGGCTGGCGCTGCTGCTGAGCCTGGCACTATCGGCCGGCATGGTATTGCGGAGCCCCCGGCATGCCTGAGCTGTTCGGTCTGTCCTTCGCCCGGCCGCTATGGCTGCTCGGCCTGCTCCCGGCCGGCGTACTGCTGGTGCTGCTATACCGGCGCGGCTGGCGACGCTCCGGCTGGGAACAACTGCTGCCAACCCACCTGCATGACTGGTTGCTGCAGCAGCACGCCGGTGGTCATCACCGGCTGCGCTTCATCGCCCTCGGCGTGACCTGGGTCCTCGCGCTACTCGCCCTGGCCGGTCCGGTACTGGAAGCCAGTGGCGAGTCACGCCGGCTGCAGGACGGCGCACTGGTGATAGTGCTGGATGTGTCTCGCAACATGCTGTCCAACGACCTACCGCCGAACCGGCTGCAACGGGCCAGGTACAAGATCCGCAATGTGATCCAGGAGCATGGCGACAGCGAGATGGCCCTGGTCGCCTTCGCCGGCAGCGCGCACCGGGTCGCCCCGCTGAGCAGCGACCATGGCACCCTGACCAGCCTGCTGGCTGCGCTGGAGCCGGACATCATGCCGGCCGAGGGCCAGGATGTGGGACAGGCCCTGGCACTGGCCCGACAGATGATCGAGCAGCGGCCGCGCAGCAGCAGTCAGATACTGCTGGTCACCAGCGGGCTCGACAGCGACGGGCGCGCCGCCCTGGCCGAACATGCCCAGGTGCTCGGCAGCCAGTTGGCGATACTTGGTGTCGGTACCACCTCTGGCGCCCCGGTGCCGCTGGCCGAAGGCGGCTTCATGCGCGATGACCAGGGTCGCATCCTTCTGCCACGGCTCAATGGCCAGCAGTTGGCTGCGCTGGCACGCCAGCACGGCGCACGTTACCACGGCATCAGCGTCGGCAGTCGGGACCTGGACTATCTGCTGCAGCCCCTGCGCAACATCGCCAGCGCCGAGTCTGACACCCAGCGGCTGCTGCTCGACCAGGGCCATTGGCTGGTGCTGCTGCTGTTACCCTTTGCGGCCCTGGGCGCCCGGCGTGGCTGGCTCGGCCTGCTGCTGTGCGCGGCCCTACTACCCTCCCCGGCAGCGCAGGCTTTCAGCTGGAAGGACCTGTGGCAGCGGCCGGACCAGCAGGCCATGCACTTGCTGCAGCAGCAACGTCCCGACGATGCCGCCGAGCGTTTCGTCGATCCAGCCTGGCGGGCCTGGGCCCTGTACCAGGCTGGTCAGTACCAGCAGGCCGCCGAGGCCTGGGCAGAGTTGGCCCGGCTTGAGCCCGACAACCCCCAACATCATTTCAACCAGGGCACCGCCCAGGCCATGGCCGGGGAATACCAGGCAGCTCTGGAGGCTTATGAGCACACGCTGACCCGCGCGCCGGAGCACCGTGCCGCCCGGCACAACCGGGACGCCATCGAGGCACTGCTGGAGGAACTGCGCCAGCAGCAGGCCCAGCAGCCGACCGATGGCAATGCCGATGCCGCCGACGCTGCCAGTGCCGATACCGAGGGCCCGGCTAACGGCACGGCCTCCCAGGACGCCGCTGGCGCGGCCACACCGGCCACTCCGGAACAGGAACAGCACCCCGGTGACGCTGGCAGCCCAGCTGGCGCCGACCCATCCGGCGGCGTCAACCCGGGTCTGTCTGGCGGCAATGACGGCGCCCACCCGCAAACGCAGCCCGACACGGACGATCGCAACGGCGCAGGCGCTACCGATGGCGCTTCGCAACGTGCCAGCCTGGAACAACAGCAGGCGCTGGAACAATGGTTGCGGGACATTCCCGACGATCCGGCGGAACTGCTGCGACGCAAATTCCTCCACCAGTATCTGCAGCGACAGGAAACAACCCCATGATCCGACTCCTCGCCGTGTGCCTGCTGGCACTGGTCAGCCAACTGGCCCAGGCCGCACTGGAAGCCAGCGTCGACCGCACCCGGCTGGTCGAGGGTGAAGCCCTGGAGCTGACCCTGGAGACGCCGGCTGCCGGTCGGCTCAGCGAGCTGGACCTCAGCCCCCTGGAGGAGCATTTCGAGCTGCAGCGCACCCGGCAACTGAGCCTGGTGAGCCAGATCGACGGCAAGACCACCCCGGTCACTCGCTGGGTGGTCACCCTGATGCCATTGCGGACCGGTTTCATCGTCATCCCCCCGGTCAGCCTGGGCAGCCTGCAAAGCCAGCCAATCAGCCTGCATGTGCTGTCCGCCGCCCAGGCCGCCGCTGACAGCGGTGCCCAGTTGGCGCCGATCTTCATCGACAGCGAAGTGGATATCGAGCAGCCCTATGTCCAGGCGCAGGTGCTGCTGACGCTGCGCATCTATCACTCGGTATCCTTGTTCGACGACTCCATCCTCAGCGGCCTGGACATTCCCAATGCCCGGGTCGAAAGCCTGGGCCCGGCACGGCACTTCGAGCGCCTGCTCAACGGCGTACGCCACGGTGTGATCGAAGTGCGCTATGCCATCTTTGCCCAGCAGAGCGGCGAGCTGGAGATCCCCTCGCAGTTGTTCAGCGCCACCGCATTGCAACCCGGAAATGGCAACAACCGCTCAGCACGCAGTGGCAGGTTGATCCAGGTGCGCTCACCGAGCATCACCCTGCAGGTTCGTCCGGTGCCGGACAGCTATCCCTCCGGGGCGCCCTGGATACCGGCAGCCTCGCTGAACCTGAGCCAGACCTGGCAACCCGACCCCGGTATCGACCTGCTCAGTGGCGAGCCGCTGACCCGCACCCTCATCCTCACTGCCGACGGGCTCAATGCCAGCCAGCTACCCGCGCTGCAGAGCCTGCCCGGTGACGTCGATCATGAGCTGCGTCAGTATGCCGACCAGCCCCAGTTGCAGAGCCGGGCCAGCGATGAAGGCATGCATGGTGTGCGGCATGACAGTGCCGCCCTGGTCGCCCTGCAGGAAGGCTCCTATACCCTGCCGCCGGTGGTGGTGCACTGGTGGAATACCCGGGAGGACCGCCTAGAAACCGCGACACTCGATGCCGTCACGCTGAATGTCAGTCGCAGCAGCGAGTTCACTGGCCCCGGCGGACCGCTCAACTTCCCTGCCAGCGACCCCGTATCGCTCTGGCCCTGGCAGTTGGCCTGCGCCCTGCTGAGCCTGGCGCTGTTGTACTGTCTGTACTGGCTGCGCCGGACCCGCCTGGCGCTGGGCGAATATCAGTTGCCCGAAGTCGAGGAGCACTTCGACGATACTGCCCAGGGCAATCCGCTGGCGGACCTGCAGGCAGCCTGTCGCACCAACCAGCCGGCGGAGGCCCGCAAGGCCCTGGAGCTCTGGGCCAGGCAGCAGGACAGCGAAGGGCTTATCGGCCTGGCTCACAACTATCTGGAGCTGGAAGAAGCCCTCGATGACCTCAACGCCTGCCTGTTCGGTCGCGCCCACCACAACTGGCGTGGCAAACCCCTATGGCGCGCGGTGCGCATGGTGATCCAGAGTCGGCGGCGAGAGGCCGAGCAGGAACAGGTGAGCAAACCGGAAAGCCTGTATCCGGATGTGTGAGTGCCCAGAAACGACATCACCCCCAACCGCAAGCGATTGGGGGTGATGTCGGAATAGGTGGCGGGCTCTGGCAAGCCCGTCCGCCAGGCTTACTCCAGCGTTTCCGCGGTTTCTGCGGTTTCCGGCAGGGTCAGCGCCGAGCTACCCGGGGCCGACATGCCAGCCTCGTCCGCCTTGATCACACCACGCTGCCCAACCAGCAGAACCCTGCCATCCGGCAAGCTGGTGGCGGTGGCCAGAGCCACGCGGTCGGAGCGGATATTCACATCGAAGCTGCGACCGTGGTCATCGCTGATGGCAACCACGCCACCGACACCGACCACAAGCAGGCGACCATCGACCGACAACTGACCACCCGACAGCGTCGAGCTCAGCGGACCATTGTTCGGCATCAGCAGTTCGACCTGCTCCCAGCTGTCACCAAAGTCGCTGGAGCGGAACACGTTGCCACGCAGCCCCCAGGCCAGCACACCGCCCGGCTCGCCAGTGCTGGCCACGCCGAACCAGGAACCGTCATAGGGCATCTCTTCGAGGGTTTCCCAGGTTTCGCCGTAATCAGCCGAGCGATACATGGTGCCCATCTCACCGACCAGGAACAGGCCGCTGTCCTTGATTTCGGTCAGCGCGTTGTAATGGAATTCGTCCGGGTTATCGATATCGAAGGATACGTCTTCCCAGCTCTGGCCACCGTCATCGGTACGCAGCAGCAACCCGTAGGCGCCGACAGCGAAACCGGTCTGCGCATCACGGAACCAGACATCCATCAGCGGCTTTTCCAGGAAGCCGAAGCCTTCATCATCCTCATCCGCTGCGTCGATCTCCGGATCGCGATACTGCACTGTCCAGGTCTCGCCGGCATCGGCAGTATGCAAGATCAGCGAATCGTGGCCCACCGCCCAACCGTGGCGGTCATCGACGAAGTCCACCGCTGTCAGCAGTTGACGGGTCGGCGCTGGCGCCTGGATCCAGCTCTCACCCAGATCATCCGAGTAGACGATATGGCCGCGGGAGCCGACCGCAACCAGCCGCTTGCCAGCCTGTTCCACATCCAGCAGCAATGTCTTGCTGGCCTTCAGCGACAGGACCGCTGGCTTGAGATTGTCGGTGTTGACCGGTTGCGCCATGCTCATCGGTACAGCACCCAGCAGCGCGGCTGACAGGCCCAGGGTCATGACGATCCTGCGTGACAATGATATTCCCATTCCCTTACCCGGCAGCGCTGCGACAGCCTGCTTCAAGGATGAAACGCGCCAGAAATGTGGCTCGTGCATAATCCGTCCCCTTTGTTCTTATAGGTAGCCCTGCCGGCTGGCGTGTCCTGTACCCCATCGAGGTCTGACACAGTGCACCAAGCGGGCGGGCTCTCTGGTTAATCATTCACCGGGGTTCTGGCGCGCCTTGGAGATCGACGCCAGAACGATTTCCCTCGGTATCAATGCTGCATGAAAGTCTGCTTCTTGTTACGGATTTTCTCAGGATTGAGCAGGAAGCGTGCCAGCGCCGGCAACAGCAGCATGGCCCCGAACATGTTCACGATGAACATGAAGGTCAGCATCAGACCCATATCCGCCTGGAACTTGATCGCGGAGAAAATCCAGGTAGCCACACCGATGGCCAGGCACAGACCGGTGAACAGTACCGCCTTACCGGTAGAACGCAGCGTCTGGTAGTAGGCCTCCTGCAACGGCATGCCCACGCGCAGGAAACTCTCCAGGCGACTGTAGATATAGATACCGTAGTCCACACCGATACCCACACCCAGGGCAATCACCGGCAGCGTCGCGACCTTCATACCGATGCCGAGGAAGGCCATCAGCGCATTACCCAGGATCGAGGTCAGGATCAGCGGCATGACGATACAGATAGTCGCCGGGATGGAGCGGAAGGTGAACCAGCACATGGCGCCTACCCAGAGATATACCAGCACCAGGATGGTCAGCTCGGACGTGGCGATGATTTCGTTGGTGGCCGCCTCGATACCGGCGTTACCCGCTGCGAGCTTGAACTTCAGCGTGTCGGTGTCGTATTCGGCAGCGAACGCCTTCACTTCATCGGTAGCACGGGTCAGCGTTTCAGCCTTGTGATCGTTGAGGTAGACCAGCACAGGTGCCAGCGAGCAGGAGCTGTTGAACATGCCTTCCGGCGCGCGGCTGATGGCGTTGTTCAGGTTGTCCTGGTTGCGTGACAGGGCCTGCCACTTCAGGTTGCCCTCGTTGTTACCCATGATCACCTGTTTGCCCACGGTGACCAGCGATACCGTCGATTGCACGCCCGGCACGTTGTTCATGCGCCACTCGAACTGGTCGATGGCTTCCATGGTATTGAAGGCCGAGCACATCTCCGGCGGGGTTTCGACCATCACCACCAGGATGTCGGAGCTGGTGGAATAGTTGCTGATGATGAAATCGTTATCCAGGTTGTAACGGGAGTCGGCACGCAGCTCCGGTGCACCCGGATCCAGGTCACCGATCTCCAGGTTGGCCTTCTGGTACAGGAAGCTGCCAACACCGGCCACCAGACCAAGGATAACCATGACCGGAGCCAGGCGCGGATGCGCCACGTTGGACAGTGCACGCCAGAACGGATGCTCGCGTACCGCATCGCGCTTGCTGCGCTCGATGGCGCGCTTGCTGATGCCCATGTAGGAAATCGCTACCGGCAGCATGATCAGGTTGGTGAACACGATTACCGCCACACCCACCGAGGCACCGATGGCCAGCTCGTGGATCACGCCGATATCCAGCACCAGCAGTGCGATGAAGCCCACCGCATCGGCCAGAATCGCGATCATGCCGGGCAGGAACAACTGGCGGAAGGTGCGCCGCGCCGCCATCAGGGCGTTATCGGCACCACTGGATTGCAGGGCGATACCGTTGATCTTCTGTACACCATGGGAAATACCGATAGCGAAGATCAGGAAAGGTACCAGCATCGAGTAGGGATCCAGCCCGAAGCCGATCAGGTGGATCAGGCCCAGCTGCCAGACTACTGCGATCAAGGTGGTGATCAGTACCGCCATGGAGCTGCGGATACACCAGGTGAACCAGTACAGCAGGCAGAAGGTGATGCCTACCGCCACGGCGAAGAACAGCATCACCGCCATCAGGCCCTCGATCAGGTCACCCACTTTCTTGGCGAAACCGACGATGTGAACACTGATGTTCGGGTTCTCGTTCTGGAACTCGTTACGGATCTTCTCTTCCAGCATGGTCGAGAACTCGCCGTAGTCCAGACGGATCAGCTCGGACTGGTTCTCCGGGTTCGGATAGGATTCCTGCAGCGGAACCTCGATGATGCTGGATTTGAAGTTGTTCGCCACCAGACGACCGATCTCACCCGACTTGAGCACGTTGACCCGCAGCTCGTTGAGATCATCTTCGGTCATGTAGGAAGGACGGCTGGCCACCGGGCCGCCATCGAAGCCGTATTCGGTCACTTCGGTCCAACGTACATTGGGCGTCCACAATGAGCGCAGACCCGCCCGGTCCACACCCGGCAGGAAGAACACCTCATCGTTGATACGTTTGAGCGTCTCCATGTATTCGCTGGAGAAGATATCGCCATCTTCGATGGCCACGGCGATACGAATGGAGTTACCCAGGCTGGCCAGATCGTCCTGATGCTCGATCATGTTGACGATATAGGGATGTTCGAGGGGGATCATCTTCTCGAAACTGGTATCCGGCCTGACCTTCGTTGCCTGGTAACCAAGGAACACCGTCACCAGCAGGAACAGCACAACGACTGTCAACCGGTGGGTGAAAACCAGACGCTCCATGAAGGTAGCTTCTTCCTGATCATTCTGAACCATCCAGACTCTCCTGGGTTGTAATTGTTATGTTATCGAGCTGCAGCCATGGCAAGCACGAAAAGGACTGCCGACCGCTGACAGATCGACTCGAAGATGCCCGGCAATGCAATGCGCATCACCGAAGGCATGCTCGACCGAAAAACGCGGGATGAGAAATAAAACCGAAGGCACGAACGTCGATGGCACGACGCTGGCTGCTGTTGGACGGTACTACGCGGAGATGCCCCATTCTAAAATCACACATGGACGAACCTCGTTGTTTTTATTGATCATCCCGAATTGATTCGGGTGACTCATATTAGGAGGAATCTTGCTGCCCACCAATGGCTGATCCGTAATCTTTTGTAATTGGCGCACCATTATCACAAAACGCAAGTATGCATCATAAACGAAACGCAGTATGCCTCCGTCATTCTTCGCGAAAACGAAGGATAACGGAGGGAAGACGCCTTCTGTTCACGTCAGGCCAGGGACTTGCTGACCACCTCGTACACATCGGTGGACAGTTCCTCACAGGCCAGGATGCGCGTCAGCTCCGCCTTCATCAGTTCCTGACGAGCCGGATCGAACTTGCGCCAGCGGGTCAGCGGCGTGAGCATGCGCGAGGCGATCTGCGGGTTCAGGCGGTCCAGTTCGATGATCCGCTCGGCGACGAAACGGTAGCCTTCGCCATCAGCACGGTGGAAGTTGGCGAGGTTCTGGTTGGCGAAGGCGCCGATCAGTGCCCGTACCTTGTTCGGGTTGCGGATATTGAAGGCCGGATGCTTCATCAGCCCCTGAACCCGCTCCAGGCCACCCGGCAACGGACTGCTGGCCTGGATACTGAACCACATGTCCATCACCAGCGGGTAGTCGCTCCAGCGCTGGGCAAACTCCTGCAGGGCAGCATGCTTCTGCTGCTCATGGGGCGAATTGACCAGTGCCACCAGCGCCGCCTGACGATCGGTCATGTTGCCAGCCTCAACGAACTGCTGCACGCAGGCCGATAGCGCAGCCGGCGCATCGGTCAGCATCAGATAGCCAAGCACCGTGTTGCGCAAGCTGCGGCGCGCCATGGCGGCGGCATCGGCACTGTAGCTGCCCGGCTCTGCACCCAGGCGCTGGACGACCAGCCACAGCGGCTCGACCAGGGCTTTGGCCAGCTCCAGGCGCGCCCACTCGCGGACGTGGTGAATGGCGTCCACATCGGCGACCTCGGCCAGTTCGATCAGATAGGCCTCGGACGGCAGCCGCAGGATTTCAGCGACCATTGCCGGGTCCAGCTGAGGATCGAGCAGTACACTGCGGTACATCTCCAGCAGGCGCTGATCGAGCAGCAGCGGTCGGCCCGCCTGGTGAATCTGGATCAGGCCCTGCAGCACGTCCACCGCCAGCGACTGCGCCGCTTCCCAGCGGTTGAAACCATCCGGGTCGTGCATGGCCAGGAACACCCGGTCATCACGACTGTAGGGGTAGACCAGCTTCACTGGCGCAGAGAAGCCACGCAGCAATGACGGCAGCGGCTGCTCGCTGACATTCTCGAAGACGAACACCTGCTCGGCCTCGGTTACCGCCAGTACCGTTTCCGTGCCTCTGCCCTGCCCTTCGCCCGCCAGCTTCAGCGGTATTTCCCGACCCTCGCCATCCAGCAACGCCATGCGCAACGGGATCACGAAGGGCAGCTTTTCCGGCTGGCCGGGTGTCGCCGGGCAACTCTGCCGGCAGCGCAGATGGAAGGTCGAGCTGGCCGCATCATAGTGGCTGTCGACCTCCAGCACCGGCGTACCGGCCTGGCTGTACCAGCGCTTGAACTGGCTGAAGTCCACACCGTTGGCATCTTCCAGCGCGGCAACGAAATCATCGCAGGTCACCGCCTGACCGTCATGGCGCTCGAAGTACAGATCGGTACCCTTGCGAAAGCCCTCGGGCCCGAGCAGGGTGTGCAGCATGCGCACCACTTCGGCGCCCTTCTCGTAGATGGTCAGGGTATAGAAGTTGGAAATTTCGATGAAGGAGTCAGGCCGTACCGGGTGGGCCATCGGGCCGGCATCCTCGGCGAACTGATTGGAGCGCAGGAAGGTCACGTCCTCGATGCGCTTGACCGTGCGCGAGTTCATGTCGGCGCTGAATTCGGCGTCGCGGAATACCGTCAGGCCCTCCTTCAGCGACAGCTGGAACCAGTCACGGCAGGTAACCCGGTTGCCCGACCAGTTGTGGAAATATTCATGGGCGACCACCGCCTCGACCCGCTGGAATGCCATGTCGGTAGCGGTATCGGGGTGGGCCAGCACACAACTGGAGTTGAAGATGTTCAGGCCCTTGTTTTCCATCGCGCCCATGTTGAAGTCGTTCACCGCAACGATCATGAAGATGTCCAGATCGTACTCGCGGCCATAGACCTGCTCATCCCAGCGCATCGCGCGCTTGAGGCTGTCCATCGCATGGGCGCACTGCTCGCGGTTTTCCGGCTCGACGTAGATGCGCAGCTCGACATCGCGACCGCTCATGGTGGTGAAGCTGTCATCGATGCGGTACAGGTCGCCGGCGACCAGGGCGAACAGGTAGGCCGGCTTGGGGAAGGGATCTTCCCAGGTGGCCCAGTGCCGTCCGCCTTCATGGTCGCCACTGGCGATCAGGTTGCCGTTGGACAGCAGCACCGGATAAGCCCCGCGCTCGGCCATCACCGTGGTGGTGAAGCGGCTCATGACATCCGGGCGGTCCAGATAATAGGTGATCTTGCGAAAGCCCTCGGCCTCGCACTGGGTGCAGAACATGCCGCCGGACTTGTACAGCCCCTCCAGCGCGGTATTGTTCTGCGGTTCGATGCGGGTGGTGATCGCCAGCTCGAATTCCGGCGCCTGCGGCTGCAGTGTCAGGCTGTCTTCATCCTGCTGATAGTCAGCCGCTGACAGCGCACGCTCATCCAGTGCCACACTGCGCAACTCCAGCTGCTGGCCATGCAGTACCAACGGCGGCAGCCCCGCGCCCTGCTCCTGACTGTTGCGGTGCATGAACAGCCTACTGTGCACCAGGGCATGATCCTCGAACAGCTCGAAGGTCAGATGAGTCTCATCGATCAGGTAGTCGGGCTGCTGATAGTCCTTGAGGTAAATGGTCTGGGGTTGTTCGGTACGCATGTTGGACTCCTCAGGACACACTGAATGCCATAGTGTAGGCAGTGTATTTGCGAATATTGATGACGGCGGTATCCAGTAACAGGTATTGACCCTTGATCCCCAGCAGGGTGCCCTCGAGAACCGGCTCCTTGTCCAGATTCGCCGACTGCGGCTTGGCGCTGTACTCCAGTACCGGATAACGAATCTCCTGCACCTCGGCCGCCGGCAACGGCTGAATCGCCTGCAGACCGAAGCGCGCCTGCAACGCCTGCAGTTCTTCCTGCGCGCCGTCCAGCAGTCGATCGCGTTCGGCCGCCAGGTCGATCGGATCCGGCTCACCGCGCAGCAGCTGCCGCCAGTTGGTCTTGTCCGCCACCTGCTGGCGCAACAGGTCTTCCACCAGCCCGGACTGCTGACGGGTCGCCACCCGCAGAATCGGCAACGCCTGGCTGGCACCCTGGTCGATCCAGCGGGTCGGCACCTGGCTGGCCCGGGTAATGCCGACCTTCAGCCCCGAGGAGTTGGCCAGGTAGACGATATGGTCGGTCATGCAGAACTGCTCGCCCCAGGCCGGCTCGCGGCAGGTACCCTGGTCGTAGTGGCAGCGCTCGGGGCTGACGATGCAGATATCGCACTGGGCCAGC
>Ga0172382_10009618_pt1 | contig 13143 bp, 8 predicted proteins | sample Leawel138RmetaG_FD_122245 | JGI IMG/M metagenome (GOLD analysis project Ga0172382, IMG submission 122245) | Leachate microbial communities from a municipal landfill in Southern Ontario, Canada - Leachate well 138R metaG | ecosystem: Engineered > Solid waste > Landfill > Unclassified | place...
GTTACATCTTTTGCAGACAATGCCGGTCTTGTCGCGCTCCTCCTTGAATTTTTGGCGGCACGCGTTCTCGTCGGGAAACTCTTGAATAAATTGAAGCAGGTTCATAATCTATTGATATTTAGATTATAAATATACAACTTTTCTATCATATGAGAAAATATATATCGTTAATTATCAACCGATTTTCCAGCAATTATCCTAATAAATGTTTAGGATTGGTTGCGGATAATCATATATTTTTTTTATATGCTTATAGAATATAGGGCGCGGTTTGGCAATCTTTGCATGCAAGCCCACAGTATGGAACACCTCAAAATCACCTGATGTCTTGTAAATTACAAATAAATCATCTTCTTTTGCAAGAAGAAAAAGTGTAAAAATGAGGTATTTGAAGAGAATTGTTGGTGAACAACTTAGATTACGTCTTGAAGACTTTTGGTTTTATTTACAAATAAAATGCATTTATGAAAACATTATTATAAATTTGTATTGACAAATGATTATTTATGCTAATATATGATAGTTATTTATGAAACAGCAGAAGCAATCCCCCCAGATCCTTTCCCCGGAGAACTATATTCGTCAGAGAGCCCGTAATCTCCCTCTTTTCAGATGCCTTGTGAATGAAGGATGGGAGGAAGAGGGCCTTGCGCATGCGACCATTGCCCGCAAGCATGTGAACGGAAATATCACCTACTGCTCCTATCTTGTCGACTTGAAATGCCTCGGAGTAAAAGATACAATATACGAATTCAATGTGTTGGAAGATGAATTTGATGAGTATAGGGAAAAACTGGATACCACCCTTGGCATGATCGAGAGCGATTACAACCTGGTGCATAATATTATTCATGCCGGTTGGGAATATGCGGAGGATATCGGTTTTGAACCTCATAGGGACTTCCTCTCCATCACGCAATACATGCTCGAGGAAGAAAGTGATGAGATTCCCTTGATTGAAATAGCGTGTGGCGACGAAAATGGAAAGCCATTTTTTGTGCAAGGCCCCTTAGAAGATGAAACATTGGCCAAGATTATTATCAATAAGCTGGAAAAGAATGTGGGAAGAGGCAATTTTAACTATGTGCTGGGGTTGGATCAATCCATGTCCGGCATGCCACATGGTGATTGGGATAATGGTGATTGGGATGACGAGGATGATGACGATCTTTATGATGATTTCCTGGATGATCTGGATAGTTTTTACGAGGAGTATGCTGAAAATAGCCATGAGGAAAATATAGCGACTTTCCTGTCGCTGACCCAATATTTAGAGGATATGGATCCTGAAGGCGATCTGTTTAGTGATAACCGGGATCCGGATAGAGATGAGCGTATCGTGCGGATAGAAGCGCTGGCCGATATCCTGTACGACGAACTTGTTGATTTTGAAGATGTAAGTAAATGGTTGCGGAAATGGTCGAAAGAATCGAATAGTTACACTGTCACGAATAACGCCTTCAACCAGATGCTTGGCCTGCAGGATGCCGATGAGATTGAATATGAGGATTTGTCTTATTTGACGAAAGAAAAGGAAGAAACAAAGTTGATGCAATATGTACGGGAGAAGTGGGGCGAGTTGCCTTATGTCACTTTCCTCTCATTGCGGGATTTGGATGATGTAGAGGAAAAGAGGGGTAAAATAGCGAAGTCGCTCAAACAATATCCCGATCATGCTCTTTTACGATTAGAAGAGAAGATGGCAAAAATTCAGGAGGGAAAGTGGAAAAAAACGGAGTTGTCATTCAAATCTATCTTCGGAGACAGAACGGAGATCACTCCGTATGAATACCTGGAATGGCTAACCGTGAAGCTTCGCTATTTCTTGGCAAACTATGATCTGGCGGGAATAGAGGGCTTATTGCATTTCTGTAATCCTGAAAATAAATTGGGTCCCGATTATGAAGACCAGGATATCTTGGCATTTTTCCCTATATTGTATGCTGCAAGAGTTTCCGTGTTGAGAATGTTCCTTAATAAATAGGATATCCTATCTCTCACTTCTGTATAAAAACGATGCCAGGGAACTGTCTGAAGGTGAAAATCCTTTATTTTGCAGGGAATAACCAGCTGTTTTCAGAAATAAATCCTATATTTACCGCAATTCCGTGTCAATGATAGAGGATTATCAACATACGTTAATGGAAAACCTGTTCAGGAGAATTGCCTTTCAAGATGATCAGGAAGCGTTTAAAGAGTTGTTTTTCGACTTCTATCCCTCTCTTTGTCTCTTTGCGCAACGTTATGTCTCTTCCCCTGAGACGTGTGAAGACATTGTACAGGATACTTTCTTTCATCTATGGAAAAACCGGAAAAAGATTGAAATAACCTCTTCTTTCAGGAATTTGTTGATAACCAGTGTGAAAAATAGTTGCGTGGATTATCTCCGTAAGCAATCCGTACGGCAAAACCATGCAGAGAAACAGGCTGTCTCTATCATCCCGGATGGATATTCCTCCGACACGCCCGAAGCGATCTATACCATCCGCGAGTTGGAAGCGATGCTCCATGCTGCCTTGGCGAAACTTCCCGAAAACGTGCGGAGAGCATTTGAAATGAGCCGGTTTGAAAATATGACATACAACCAGATAGCGAAAGAGATGTCCGTCTCCCCCAAAACTGTGGAAGCCTATATCAGTAAGGCGTTAACCCTATTAAGAATCGAATTGAAAGATTGGTTCCCGATAGTGTTAATTTGTGGCACCGCTTGTTTGTCTTGATTGACTTCGTCCATTTTCTGTCGTCACTCGGCATAGTTCAAACAAGTTTGACTCTGCCCTCGTTCCTAAGAAAATTCTTGGCTCTTGGTTCTTGCATCTTGGCTCTTGGCTCTTGGCTCTTGGCTCTTGCATATGCCTCAGCCAGACATCCATTGCCATGCAGGAATGACTTCGATGGTCATGTTTTCTTTTTTGAAACGATCGGATTGATTTTTCGTTATGATCCACCCATGCTCTTTATTTAAATATCTCATGGCATAGAATAACCCGTCTATTTCTCGCTGCATATTAAGATTATCGATCTCATTACAAACTTGATATAAATTTTTTGGCAGGCCGTTGTGGGCAGTTACAAAATCGCATTCACCTTTATTTTGGAAATAGTATATTTCTTTGTTTTGACGACGGAGATGCTGAAAAACCGCGGTCTCCAGAATATGTCCATCGTTAGGTGAAAAAGTTATTTTGTTCTGGTGGTAAATTCCCAAGTCGCTTGCGTATATTTTTTGCGGATTACGTATCTGCTTTTTGATAGAATAATCAAATATTGGCACAAAATCGAGCAAGTATGCGTCTTTCAGATAAGAGAAATAATCCAAAAAGGTATTGGCCGATTTAATACCAAACATACCCGACAGGCTGTTCGCCGAAACCAGGTTCCCAATATTCGAAAGTAAATAAACCGTTAATTGACGGAGTGAGTTCACATCTTTCAATCCATGACGTACTGCAATATCTCTTATAAGGATATCGTCTAATAAATCGTTCAGGTATTTGTCAATACCCGTACGCAGATAGTCGGGCATGCCGCCACTTTGTAGAAACGCAGAAAACGACTCTTCTCCGGGCTTCAGGTTTTTATATGCTAAAAACTCAGTGTACGAAAAAGGATATAATTCCGTGGAAAAATGTCTGCCCGTGAGATGCGTTCCTAATTCCTTACTGAGCAGCGTAGCGTTTGATCCGGTTATAAACAGTCGAAAATCTTCACGTAATAGTTGGTTTACAAATATTTCCCATCCTTTTATGATCTGGATCTCGTCGAAAAAGAGGATTTTGGCTCTTCTCGCGACTATCTCGGCATACAGGCGTTCAAAATCGGCGATCTCCATACCCGAAAGCCGGGGATCTTCAAAATGAAGATGAAGGCCTTCATTGGCAAAATATTTTTCTTGTATCTGCAATTGAAGCGTGCTTTTCCCGCATCGTCGTATCCCGGTGATAATACTTGCAAATCCTGTAGAGTTGGGTATTTCCGATAATTTTTCACGCTCTATACCCAATGTTTTTTGCTTAAATGTACTCAGTTGTGAGTCAATAACTCTGTTGAATGTTTGTTGTGATATCATCAAATTTCTCCTTTCCGATACAAAGATATAATATTTATCAATAGTAATGCGAGATATCTATCATTATTATTACAAGATATTTGTTATTGCCACTGCAAGATGTTTGTCGTTCCTGATATCGAAAATTCCTGTCTTGCATCTTGGTTCTTGGTTCTTGTATCTTGGTTCTTGTATCTTGGTTCTTGTATCTTGGCTCTTGTATCTTGGCTCTTTTTCCCATAGGGTATTTCTCCTCTCATACGTCAAGTAAATAGAAAAAGGCATAAAATATCTTTATCGGATATGCCTTTGAAGATGAAGGATCACTTAATGTGCGTTGAAAATGAATGATATAAGAAAATCTCTTTATGATCTGTCTGAGAATCTCAGGAAACAAAAGGAGATTGATACAACAGAAGCATGGGACCGTCTATCCCATAGGATTATGTTTCTCAAATTCCGTGTAAAAGCGTGGAATATTACACGGACAGCGGCCGCCATATTGCTTCCTTTATTTTTACTGCACCAATATGTGGTACACCCCATGTTGAATACTGCCCAGCTGGAGATGGTTACCCTTGCTTCGGCTCCCGGTATGGTTACTAAGGTGGTATTGTCCGACGGCAGCGAGGTATGGCTCAACGCCCAGAGCGAGTTGACCTATCCGCAGAAGTTCACCGGAAAAGAGCGGATCGTGCAGGTATCGGGAGAAGCCTATTTCAAAGTAGCTGCCGACAAGAAAAACCGTTTTAATGTGGTGATGCCGGATGATATTGTTGTGAGTGCTTATGGTACCGAGTTCAATATAAATGCCTATAGCGATGAACCGGGATATCATGTAACTTTGACTCGTGGAAATATTGAAGTGGAGGCTGCCCGTTCGATGAAAAAAGAGATGCTAATGGTAGGGCAGAAAGCTGTTTTAAATCCACAAACAGGGGAAATGAATGTTATAGAGGCCGATACTTATGTGGAAACGGTCTGGAAAGAGGGAAAAATGGTATTCCGTCGCGAGAAACTCGAAACTATCGCGCAAAAACTCGCTCATAAGTTCGGGGTAGTCATACGGCTGGAAGGTGATACGTTGAAAGAGTATGAATATACCGCTACTTTTACCGATGAAACGCTGGAAGATATCCTGGATCTCTTAAAAAGATCGGCGCCGATCACTTATTCCATATCTCAGCAAGAAAAGAGGGATAACAATACATTTACCCATAAAATTGTGACTATAAAGAGTCTTGAATAATTAATTCCAAAAATTAAAGGAGGAACTTTATGAGAATATAATATCCGGTATACCCGAGAAAAAAGGAGAATGTTCAATACATTCTCCCCGATTCGTTTTGTTGGAAAATCTCACCTGACCAACAAACAAGCTACTAAACTTATCATCATAAATTTAATAACAATGTAAAAATATGACTAATCCATTGAATAAACAAAGGATATATATCCTTTATGATTTATTAGATAAAATTCCACTGGTCATGAGGATGACACTTCTATTATTGTGCGTGTTTGCCTTTCAGTTACATTCAGAGCAGACATATTCTCAGCAGACAAAGATTTCGCTGAATATGAAAAATAGCTCTATCGAAAAGATCTTGCAGACCATAGAAGAGAGTTCAGAATTCTATTTTCTGTATAACAGTAAATTAGTAGATGTAGATAGGAAGACAAATATCAAGGCTAAGGATGAATCAATTGCTTCCATATTGAATCGATTATTTGAGAAGAAGAATGTGGAATATGAAGTAAAAGGCACACAAATTATTTTGCACCCGAAAGAGAAGGGATGGATTGCTTCAGAATTAATAACTGAAGCTCAACAGCAACAAAGAAGACAGATTACCGGACGAATTATCGATGAAAGAGGGGATCCTCTTATCGGGGCTAATATTATTGAAAAAGGTACCTCAAACGGTACGATAACCGATATAAACGGAAACTATTCTCTTAGGGTGGAAGAAGAAGCTGTGCTTTATATATCTTATATCGGCTATCTGGATCAGGAAATTAATACGGCAGGTAGAACCACTGTTGATGTCATCATGAGGGAAGACACACAATCATTGGAAGAACTTGTAGTAATTGGTTATGGTAGTACTCGCAAAGAAGATTTATCAACAGCAGTCTCAACAATAAAATTTGATCAATCAATCAAGAGTCGCCCGGCAAACCTCAATTCAATGTTACAGGGACAATTGCCCGGTTTGACTATACAATCTTCGGGTGGAGATCCATTAGCTGGGGCTATCTATAATATTCGGGGAAAAGGTTCACGTGATAGTGATGGTATTTTATGGGTAGTTGACGGAGTGCCTGGAGGAATATATAATATTGAGGATGTTGAATCTATTACAATATTAAAAGATGCAGCTTCTGCCGCAATTTATGGTGCCTCCGTCGGTTCAGGAGGGGTAATTGTCATTACCACGAAACGAGCACAATCAGGAAAGGTAAGAGTAGAGGCGAATGTTTCTCATAGTTTTCAGAATCCTTGGAGACTTCCTCAAGCTCTTACTTCTGAAGAATTAAATCAGGTATGGAAAGATGCCGTAGATGCATCGATCACGAAAAGAGACCTCCCTTTAGTTGCCGACTCTTCCCGTTATCCGTATGGAAATGTGACGCGGACCGATTGGATTGATGAGGTTTTTAGGACAGGACATCTACATCATTATGCAGTGTCATTGTCTGGAGGAACGGAGTCTCTAAAAGGTTATGGTTCTTTCTCATATGATAAAAACGAAGGGATCTTGATAAATACGTACAGTGAAAAAATGGGTGCTAAAATTAATCTTGATTTTCAAATCAGAGAATGGTTGAATTTCAGTCAACGTGGCACATTCCAATATTCCAACGGACAAGGCGATGTATGGAATAATTCACATGAAGGGGTATTAATCGGCGCCATTTTTTATCCCCGTGCAGCAACTGTGTACGAAAGGGATGAAGAAGGAAATCTAATGTATGATTCCATGGATGATCCTCTCTTTGGAGGTACAATCCCGAGATGGGCTGTGGACAAGGGTGTGTCAGGATATGGAGAAATTCGAAATCCTGTGGCGGAATTGGAGCGATTGCGCCAATACAGGCCAAGTGCCAATTTTAGCTCCACATCATCGATAGAAATTAAGCCAATTGATAATCTGACACTTCGGTCTGATTTTACAGCATCGTTATCTTCAAGTCGTTATGAGGGGTTTTATCCAATTATTTATGAATATGGCCGTCCCAATCCGGAAAACTCGAAAGAAATTTCCTCGACGTGGAGAAAAAATTGGCTATGGGAAACAACAGCCTCCTATGCCAAAGTATTTGACAAACACCATATAAGTGCGTTGGGAGGCTACACTATGAGAAGAATTCATTCCCGTTGGAACAATGTATGGACTTATGGTTATGATCGAGAGGATCCATTTTATACCATTACAGGTAACGCTAACGATTGGGGTAAAACAAAACCCGGAGAGTCCATCTGGGATGAGTCAATGATCTCTATGCTGGGACGTATCGGCTATTCTTATGCTGACCGCTATTTTATAACAACGAGTTTGCGCCGTGACGTGACTTCTAAATTAGCACCGGAAAACAATTCGGGAGTATTTCCTGCAGTGTCCGGTTCATGGAAAATCTCTTCCGAGTCATTTTTCAACAACAGTTTGATTAATCTCTTAAAAGTTAGGGCAAGTTGGGGACAAGTAGGTAACTGCGACTTAGTCCCCCGTTACTCGTATATCGCGCAAATTGTATCAACGGGATGGCCTGCCGCTTTAGGAGAAAATTTAGACCAGGCAATTTATGGAAAGTATTTATCCACACTGATTAATCGTAACCTGACATGGGAAACCACCGAGCAATCAGGGGTAGGATTGGATGTTGCTTTACTGTCTAATTCTCTAAACTTTTCAACAGATTATTTTTATAAGGTTACAAAAGATTTAATTGACTCCAAGCCTTTGCCGCCGGCTGCCGGATATCCTTCGGAACCCAGGGGAAATGTTGGTAGAGTTTTAAATACAGGATGGGAATTTAGTGCAGATTACCGGAAAACTATTAATAGGTTTACTTTCAACCTGTTTGGTAATTGTTACTTTGTCAAAAGTGAAGTTAAAGATTTAGGTTCACGCGATATTTTGGAGCATGGAACCACAATTAATGGCCAAAAACCGCTCAGATCGAAGGTGGGTGAGCCTTGGTATTCTTATGCGGTAATTAAAACTGATGGTATTTACCAGACTTGGGAAGATATTAATAATCACATTTATACAAATCCAGAAACAGGAGAAACAACACTTATCAGACCCAATGCCCGCCCGGGAGATCTAAAATATGTGGATTATAATAATGATGGAATCATCAATGATGAAGACCGGCAATATATGGGGAGTTATTTACCTAAAGCTTCGTTTGGATTCGGGGGAGGCTTTGAGTATAACGGGTTCGATTTTCAGTTTTTCTTCCAGGGAATTGCCGGTGTGAAGATATATAATGGATTCCGCATGATGGGATTAACCGGAAGACAACAAGGAAACAATATGTTGGCCGATGTACTGGATTCTTGGACATATGATAAGAGTTCGGATATTCCGCGTTTATCCCTGTTCGATGATGCGAATGGTAATTTTGGGAATGTATCTGATTTTTTCCTCGAGGATGGAAGTTATCTTCGGTTGAAAAATGTCACTTTGGGCTATATCTTACCACAGAACATTATGCAGAATATCGGAATGGGTGATCTCAGGCTCCGCCTGTACATGGGGGCTGAAAACCTATTTACCTTCACGAAATATACCGGATTTGATCCTGAAGTCTCAAACAATGGTATTGATGCCGGAGCCTATCCTGTCTCTCGAAAATTAAACATTGGGATTAATGTAAACTTTTAATTTAATAAAACGTATGAAAAATTTAAATAAATACTATAAAACAGATCCGATCCTATTGCTAATCTGTTTCTTTTATGGATGTAGTGATTTTTTGGAATTTCAACCTTATGGCCCAATTACTTCTGAAACTTTCTGGAAAACAGAAGATGATTTGAAAGCTGCATTAAATGTTTTTTATGATTATTCATATTGGGAAGGAAGTACTGGGCGCGGTGTGTATTGGTTCGAGAACTGCAGTGATGATATGGTGACTGGGCGCGTCTATGCAGCTGCGGATGCATGCAAAAACTTCCAGATGGCTGCGAATAGTGGTTTAGATGTAAGTGATACGTGGCCTCGTTTTTATCAGCTTATAGCCAGATCAAATGATGTGATACGCTATGTGCCGGATATGAATGTATCCGAAACCTTGAAAAACAGGGGAATTGGCGAAGGTCATTTTTTCCGGGGGTATGCCTATTTATGGCTGGCCCCCTGGTATGGGGATAATGGCCCAAATGGAGGAATACCTATCGTCACTGAAGAGACAACGGTTGATGAATTGGATATGCCTCGTCCTGCCTCTGTTCTTGAGAATTATGATTTAATCATTAGTGACCTACGTAAAGCGGGTGACTTATTGCCGGCCCTGTCGGAACAGGCAAAGACTGATTATGGGCGTCCCCATAAGGCTGCAGCTTGGGCTTTTGCCGCGCGTGCCGCACTTTATGCCTCTCAATACGACAATAAATATTTCGATGTTGTCATTGAGATGTGCGATAAGGTCATCAATTTGACAGGTGCGGATAAACGGGATCTATTTCCGGACTTCACCAAGCTTTTCCGTAGGGAAAATAATTTTAGTGAAGAGTATATCTATTCAATTTTGGGGAATGCAACCGAAGGTCCAAAATTTCATGGCATGTTTTTCCAGAACGGTGGCTTCGGGATATTTAATACCTGGGGCTATTTTCAACCGACATTAGAGTTGTATAAAGCTTACGAGCCGGGAGACATACGTCGTGATGCCACGATTTTATTTCCCAATCAGCACATCACTTTTGTGGGTAGGGATATCCATTGGGCGATCAATCCTTCAGAGGTATCTTCGACCTCAGGAATGACAAACCGGAAGTTTATGTCTATTTTTGAAGCGGCTGATTGTATTGGTACTGTGGTGAATACCAGTGGAAATAACCAAAGTAATGAATTGGGTACGGTTGTGATGCGTTATGCTGATGTACTACTGATGAAAGCAGAGGCACTGATATGGAAGAATGGTGAAGGTGATGGGGAGGCTAAATCTTTGTTGAATCGGATTCGTAAAAGGGCTGGTTTGCTCGAAGATAGCAATGCTACCAAGGCAGAATTAAAGAACGAACGCAGATGTGAGCTGGCTTTTGAATTCTTGCCAAGTCGCCATTTTGATCTGGTTCGTTGGGGTGACGCTCGGACAATTTATGCAAAACCTTTGCATGGAGTTAAAACGATTCTGAACAATGGCGTATTTGAACGTGTCGAAGAAATAGAATGTTGGCCAGCCAGAACGTTTAATCCAAATGTACATCATGTTTTTCCCATCCCATCAGAACAAATTGCAAAATCGAATGAAATACTCAAACAGAATCAAGGTTATTAGGTCTTCTTTGATTTAAAGTCTCCAATAATGATAAAAATTATGAAAATAACTGATTTAATAAAAGTTTTTTGGATTCTTATCTTTAGTTGTTGTTTAGTGTCATGTGAAGATAAGATTATTGAAATGAACGATATACAGGTAGATCCTGGTTCAATCTCTCTTTATTTGGGACTGCGGACTCAAATTATCGCTATTCCTGTCCCAATAGATGCTACAGATCAGGAGTTTGAGTGGATTTCGGAAAATCCGGATATTGTCACAGTAACCCGTTTCGGGGTTGTTGAGGCGGTTGGAGAAGGGAGTACGAACATTATTGTAAAAAAAGAGAAACTACAAAAATCAATTCCCGTAACAATTACCGATCCTATTGTAATTCCTCCGAAAAAATCATCGTGGCTTTTTGATGATCCTGTAGACATGGGAAAAGCAGAAATAGGTGAGGATCTGATTTTAATTGGGTCGGAATTTGTTTCGGTGGATGGTCCACAAAGTGGGAACAAGGCTATGAGAATTGCAAAAGGGAATCATCTTGAGGCTTTTCATGGTATTGAACCCAATGGAGGAGGCACAAAAGTAAATGAATATACCATTATGATTGACTTCAAAATACCGCAATTAGGTCTATGGTACTCTTTTTACCAAACCGATCTGGATAATAGCAGTGATGCTGAATTATTTATCAATACTTCTGGAGCCATCGGAGTGGGTACCACTGGTTATTCAGGGAATGTAGTTAATCCTGATAACTGGTTTCGACTGGTAATCTCTGTGAAAACAGGTGAATGGTTTAGATTCTATCTGGATGGAGAACTAATCCGTGATGTTACAGACTTAAGTGGAATAGTTGTGGACGATCGTTTCGCTTTGTTGGAGAAAGTAATACTTTTCGGCGACAATGACGGTGACGATGCCGAGATGGATGTGGCGGAAGTAGCCTTCTGGAGTGAAGCTTTGGATGAATTGCAAGTGAAAAAATTACAACGGCAACGATAAAATGCAATTTAAAACTTGAATTCGATAAATATAGTGAATTGATAGTTAAACTGTACGCATGTTTATTTGATTTTCTAATCTTTCTGGTAATCATCATCTTATAAGAATAGATATATATATTCTTTGGGTGATGATTCCCGGAGAGAAAGCATTTAGACAGAGATGAGTTAACGCTCAAGAATAGAATGTTGGTCGATATGTTGAGCCAAGGATTCATATTGACTGAACTTGAAGTGGAAGTAGTTTCGCAAGTGAGCGAATAAGACGAAAGGGAAAAATATGCAAAACTTTGAAAAGTATGGTTACATTGTACTTTCTATCATCCTGTTTATAGAATATGAGGGAGTAACAAATGATTCGGTAAAATCTTGCTACACGTTTTGATGATTGGGATGCCTGTTCAGGTTATCATTACAGCGATTCGGCCGTTATCGGTTTTTCTCATACGCATTTGAGTGGTACAGACACACAAGCAGAAATAGCACAGGATAAAGGTGCTAAAATAGATTATGCTGGTCATACTTACTCCCCACTAGTATTGATGGTAAAATACTGAGTTTCGATATGAAGGTGGCGAAGACATTTGAATCTACCGATAGTAACAAGGAAACATTAGTGATAGAAACGGCTGGCCATAAAATCCGAGGACTGACATTAATTGATGGGGATACCGAAACAGGGTTGGTTCTCGGTTATCATGTCATCGACGACCATACATCCACCATGATTCCGGTATTTGCCTATAGTCCCAACTCCAAAAATTTCAGTGGAGTGTATAACAATACGGAGATATTTCATAAAATGAAAGAATTATTGAATTTATAAATTACATATGAAGATGAAAAGAAATATAGTTCTATTTCTTGCCTTGTTGATGGTTGTCGGAACAATGTGTTGTTTCGGGCAGGAAAACATAAGGTTGAGTTTCAACGCCAACGGAGAGTTTAAGATCGTCCAATTTACCGACCTTCACTGGAACAACAACTCTTCCGGTTGTGCTGAAACTGTGGCAGTCATTCAACATGTGTTATCCACAGAGAAACCTGATCTGGCAATGCTAACCGGAGACGTGGTGACCTCACCTCCGGCAAGAGATGGTTGGCTGGCCGTGGCTAGAATATTTGAAGAGGTAAAGGTCCCTTGGGCAGTTGTGTTGGGAAATCATGATGCCGAAACCGGGGTGACCCGTGAAGAAGTATTCGATATTATAGAAAATCTGCCCTATTTTATCGGAAAGAAAGGAGAAAAAATGACCGGATGTGGAAATTATGCACTTCCGATAATAAGTTCCGATGGAGCAAAAACAGTATCTGTGCTCTATTGTCTTGATTCTAATAATAAACCATCAGCACATAAGTATGGCCATTACGACTGGATCCATTTCGACCAGATAACATGGTATCGTAAGGCAAGTGAGATGTATACCGTTGAAAATAATAACCAACCCTTGCCTTCCCTGGCTTTTTTCCATATTCCCATTCTGGAATTCAAGAATATCGAGAACAAGGAAACCACGATCGGGACAAATATGGAAGGGGTGGCTTCATCCGAAATCAACTCCGGATTATTCAGTTCCTTTCTCGAGAAAC
>Ga0172382_10009620_pt1 | contig 13142 bp, 17 predicted proteins | sample Leawel138RmetaG_FD_122245 | JGI IMG/M metagenome (GOLD analysis project Ga0172382, IMG submission 122245) | Leachate microbial communities from a municipal landfill in Southern Ontario, Canada - Leachate well 138R metaG | ecosystem: Engineered > Solid waste > Landfill > Unclassified | place...
CGTTTGACCTCTTTGGGATGATCCTGCTCGAAACAACCACCGCCCCTGAAGCGGCAAAACTCCGGGGAGTCAATCGGCAAAGGGTCTGTGAACTGGCACGGCAGGGGAAAATACCCGGAGCGGTGAAGGTGGGCGGGGTCTGGATGATCCCGATAGCGTGGGCAAAAAGGGAGATATAGCGACAAACATAACAGCGAGGCGGCCCTTCCGGGGTCGCCTTTTTTGTGGGGTTAAGGAAGGGCAGCATGGCATGTGGTTGAGCAGAATGCATCGACCCTGTGGTCGCAGGGATTGAGATGATGTATGGCCTGGGGTAGTTCACCCTAGCGGCTTTAAAAAGGAGGTGACACCGTGGCGAGGCCCACGAAACTGGACAACGACAAGATCCTCCAGGCTGTGAAGTTGATCCGGGGCGGTTGTTTCAACTCCACGGTGGCCCACTTCCTGGGGATCTCCGACCGAACCTTTTATAACTGGGTTAAGCAGGGCCGGCAGGACCAGGAGGACGGCAAGAACACGGCCGCGCGACGGTTCTTTGAAGAGGTCAAGCGCGCTGAAGCAAGCGCCGAAGCATCGGCGATCATGGGGATCCTGATGGCCGGCAAGAAGCAATGGCAAGCCCTGGCGTGGTACCTGGAACGCAAGTACCCGGATCGCTGGGGGCAGAAGAAGCGTGGGGATGACCCTGAGGATGTCGCCGATCACTTGAAGGACCTTGTCGATGCAATCAAAACAGGCGCGAACGTTTAGCCAGAAACAGAAGGAGGTCCTGCGCGAAGCCCACGCCCGTTGGAACATGTTGTCAGGAGCAGTTAGGAGCGGAAAGACCTACGGCTCTTTTTTTCTTCTTCCAATACGGGTCCAGGAGCAAGGCCCCGGGAACTTCCTTCTCGTGGGCAAGACCGAGCGGACCCTGAAGCGCAACGTGATAGACCCTTTGAGGGACCTTTATGGCCCACAGATGGTATCCGGGGTCTATGGTGACGGCATCTGTACCCTCTTCGGCCGTAAGGCTTACGTAGTAGGGGCGAACGACGAGCGCTCGGTCACCAAGATCCAGGGGCTGGGGCTTGTGTACGCATACGGCGATGAGGTTACCACGTGGCCTGAGTCGTTCTTCGAGATGTTGAAGTCTAGGCTCGACAAGCCTGGCGCGAAGTTCGACGGAACCTGCAACCCCGAGTCCCCCCACCATTGGCTCAAGGAATTCATTGACTCCACTGATGAAAAGTGGATGAAGCACTTCCATTTCAAACTCGATGACAACCCATTCCTGGATCCTGTTTTTGTTGAGGCTCTTAAGACGGAGTACACGGGTGTCTGGTATCAGCGGTATGTTCTCGGTCAATGGGTAGTTGCTGAGGGGGTCATATACGACATGTTTGACCCCTCGTTGCACGTCATTGACAATATCCCGTCTATCTCCAGGTACTGGGTCGGGGTCGATTACGGCACGAGCAATGCCACGGCGTTCGTGTTGCTGGGACTAGGTACAGACAAGCGGTTGTATGTTGTTCGAGAGTACCGCCACGAGGGTGGTTCTGGCATGACGCGGTCCAAGACCGATGCCCAGTATGCCCAGGACTTCGTGGACTGGCTGGGTGACATTAAGCCCGAGTGGATCTTCATCGACCCTTCCGCTAAGTCTTTCAGGCTGGCACTCTGGCAGATGAAGAAAACACATCCAGCGTTAACGAAGGTCGCCCCGGCCAACAACGCGGTCCTGGACGGGATCCGAAAAACGGGATCCCTACTTTCGGCTGGGAGGTTGTTTATCCATCGGTCATGCAGGTCGATTCAGGAAGAGTTTACGTCCTACTCGTGGGATCCCAACGCCCAGGACAAGGGTGAGGATGTCCCTATAAAGGTGTTCGACCATTCTTTGGATGCACTGAGGTATGTGGTCAATGGTCTTGGTTTGTTATACAGCGTGGTTATGGACTCGTAGGAAGGAGTTGAAAGTATGCGGATAGAGGCAAACAGCAAATGGCCGCCCCCGGCGTGGCAACGAGAGCGTTTCAGGATCGCGGAATGGTCGGCTTGGTACTCGGGTGATGCCGAGAGTCTTTCCAGTTTCTATCAGTATTCCGGGGTCTACGCCACGACCACGAAGGGACGGTTCTGGAGCAAGACCTACGAGGACGAAAACAGGCCACTGCTCCACGTCCCCATTGCCGGGGACATTGCAGGAGTTTCCGCTGATCTGCTCTTCTCAGAAGAGCCAGAGATCATTATCCCGGGTGCTGGGGAGAGCAAGCGCGCGTCACAGGCAGACAAGGCCCAGGAGCGGCTCAACGAGATTATAGATCGGGGGGCCGTTATTTCGACCCTGCTGGCAACGGCAGAGATCGCCGCCGGGCTTGGAGGGTGTTATCTCAAACTGGACTGGGACACCGAATGGTACGAGGTCCCCATTATCTCTGTCTGTCAGCCTGATGTTGCATACCCGACATTCGGGCTTGCCGGGGAGTTGCGGAGCGTATCCCTGGTCAGGGAACTGGAGAACGATGGATCGAAGGTGTTGAGGCATATCGAGTACCGGGAACGGGACCTCATAGAGCATGCTCTGTATCTGGGGACCGTTGAGTCTCTGGGCAAGCCGGTCGATCTAACGGAGCACCCGGACACGGAAAATCTGGTTCCCGTGATCATCCACACGATTGGGGATACTCTGATCCGGTACATCCCGAACCGGATCCCGAACCGGCTCTTCAGGGGGTCGCCCCTGGGGATGAGTGACTATGCCGGGCAGGAAGGCCTCATGGACGCGCTGGACGAGACGTTCTCCATGTGGATAGATGATATCCGCAGGGCAAGGGGCAGGATCATAATCCCCGAGCAATGGCTGGAGAAGGATGACCGGAGCGGTAAGTTTATGTTCGATGAGGACAGGACCGTGTTCGTGAGGCTCCCGAATATGGGGCCACCGGGCGAAGAGGGGGGATCCCCCATCACGGTACAGCAGTTCGCGATCCGCGCGCAAGAACACCGGGACACGGCGCTTGAACTGTTGGACAGGATAATCACAGCGTCCGGGTACAGTCCACAGTCCTTTGGATTGGGTATCGAGGGCAGGGCCGAGTCAGGGACCGCGCTTCGGATCAGGGAGCGCAAGAGCCTGAAAACACAACAGAAAAAGGCGACCCATTTCAGGCCCCGGATAGAGGACATCCTTTACCTCGCTCTCCGGGTTGACCGGGAGTTCATCAACCCCTCCACGCCGGTAGAGTTCAGGCCGAGGCTAACCTTCGCTGACTCGATCCAGGAGTCGTTTGACGAGGTCGCGCGGTCTGTGCAGATGGTCGCCCAGGCAGAAGCGGCGAGTATCCAGACCAGGATCGAGATGCTCCATCCCGAGTGGGAAACCGAGGAAGTGCTGGCAGAGGTCGAGCGCATCAAAGACGAGACCGGCCGCAATGTACAGGAGCCTGACATCAGGGACTTCGACCTGGGGGACGAGGAGGAATAAATCATGCCAGCCCGACCCGTAGACGCGGAGCGGCTGGCCCGGGACCTTCTGGCTCTGTACACTGACGCCGAGGTGAGGGTGCTTGAGATCGTTGCAAGCGACCTGGCTAAGGATATCTACACGGCAGAGTGGGCAGAGATCAAACTGGTCGAGTTAGGGAAGGTCAAGGCCCGGCTTGAGGTGTTGGTCCGGGATCTCATAAAGAAAACCCCCACCGTAGCAACCGCCACGATCAGGAAAGCCTACACAGGCGGCCAGGACTCCATCGAACAAGACCTCAAGAAGGCGTTGAGGGGGACCGTAAAAACGGGGTTCGGCATGATCGACGAGCGCAAGGTCGTTACCATGTCCCGGGCTCTGTCGGGAACGCTGGAAGGCACCCACCTCAGGATTGTGAGGCAAGCCGTGGACGAGTACAGAACCATCGTTGGCAAGGCTTCGGAGTTTATCCAGATGGGTGTTTATACCCGGGAACAGGCGACACAGGTCGCTTTGAATCAGTTCGCTGACAGGGGGATCACGGGCTTCGTTGACAAGGCTGGTCGGAACTGGTCGCTCCTCTCTTATGTGGAGATGGCCACCCGGACCACGGCAGGACAGGCGGCGGTCGAGGGCGCGCTTCAGCGCATGAGGGACAACGACTACGACCTCGTGATGATATCCTTCCACGCTGATTCCTGTCCCCTGTGTGAACCATGGCAAGGCCAGGTGGTCAGCATATCGGGCCGTGACGAGCAATACGATTCGCTCCAGGAGGCCGTAGATGACGGGTTGTTCCATCCGAATTGCGGTCACTCGCTGGGCGCGTTCATTGACGGGCTGACAGAGAAGCCCACGCAAGAGCAGACGGACAGGGGGGATTATGAGGAATCGCAGAGACAGAGGAAACTGGAACGGGACATCAGGAAGTGGAAGAAGCGCGAGGCGGTAGCGATCACCGATTCAGAGAAGTTGAAGGCTTCCGCAAAGGTCAGGGAAAAACAGTCCAACATGAGGGAGTTCATTTTAGAAACAGGTCGCAAGCGACAACGTGACCGGGAGCAGATATAGCGATCCAGGGCGGTCAGGTACCGCTCTTATTTTATTACGGGAGGCCGACAGGATGCTTGACGCGTTGAGGCGCGAGTTTAATTTACAGTTGTTCGCGGACGGAGGGGAAGGTTCTAACAACCCGGGCGGTGAAGGATCTTCCAAGGGCGGTGACCCCAACCCAGGTGGCGGGGGTAACGAAGACAAGGGTCAGACGGGTCAGGAACTCAAGGCCCTGGAAGAGCAGATCAAGGCGCTGAGGCGTGAGAACGCGGAACACCGCACTAAGAACAAGGATCTCGCGTCACAGATCGAAAAACTCACCAAACTGGAGTCCGGGCTGAAACAGGCCCTCGGGATCGAGTCCGACAAAGGGAGCCCCGATGATGCGATGAAGGCGGTGGCTGAACTTCGGGATGAACTCAAGAACGAGCGGATGCAGAACACCTTCTCAAAGGTGGCAATGAAGGCCGGTGCCGACGTGGATCTGACGTGGGCTTTCCTGAAGGGATCAAAGAAGATCACCCCTGACATGACCGAGAAGGATATGGAGAAGGTGTTAAAAACAACGCTCGAGGAATACCCGAAACTGAAGTCCGAGGCCCCGCCCCGGCAGTCGGGGGGGCAGTTCAACCAGCCTGGATCCGGGGACAAGATCGACATGAACGCCGCGATCAGGAGAATGGCGCGGCGGTAAACCGAAAGGAGAGATACGCAGATGTCTCAGATAAACACAAGCGGTCAGTACGCAACAACCGAGTTTGATGCCCTCCCCCTCATCCCCACCGAGGTAGCGAACGAGGTCATCAGCGGAATAACCGAGGCAAGCGCGACCCTCAAGATGTTCCGTAGGCTCCCGAACCTGAGCCACAGGACTCTGAGGATGCCTGTCCTCAACAGCATGGGCGCGGCTGAGTTCACATGCGCCACCACAAACGACAACCTCGTTGCAGGGACCGATTCCGCACCCAGCGGGACAACCTATGACGAGTCCATTCCCGGCCTCAAGGCGACCCACCAGATGGAGTGGACCAACGTCTACATCAACGCCGAACCCCTGGCTATCATCCTGCCCATAGGTGAGGATGTGCTGGAGGATTCCGCTTACCCGATCTGGGATGAGGTTCGCCCCAGGATCGTGGAGGCATTCGGCGAGGCGATCGACAGCGCGGTCATCTGGGGTCAGGGCAGACCCAATTCGTGGCCCAGCGGTATAGTCCCGACAGCGATAAACCGGGGCTTTGTCTATGTCGAGGGCACCGGGGCAGATCTCGGAGAGGACGCTTCCGAACTCATGGGGCTCCTGGAGGCGATAGGCTACAATCCGAATGGTTGGATGGTGGATCCCACCGTCAAGAAGGATCTTCGCAATCTCCGCGACAACAACGGCAATCCCCTCTTCGCGGCCTCTCTCAGGCAGAAAGAGGCTGACTCGCTCTGGGGTCTCCCCATCGAGTATGTGAAGAACGCAAGTTTCAGGCCCACCACGGGCAGGATAATCACCGGCGATATGAACCAGGCGGTATATGCCGTCAGAACCGACATGAGGTTCAAACTCTTCACCGAGGGTGTTGTTACTGACACCAACGGCAAAGTCATCATGAACCTCATGCAGAACGACATGGTAGCGCTCCGCGTGGTAATGAGGCTGGGCTGGGCAGTACCTAACCCGATCCACGCACTCGGGCAGACCCGCGCTACAAAGTACCCCTTCGCAGTAATGACCGCATAGGCGGTGTAGGATAACCAGGGTGGGAGACTTCTGTCTCCCACCATTTTGTTTGTGAAAGGAGTGCAACAATGCCTAATTTCCCTAAAGACGGATACATAGGGGGGCTTCAGAAGGTCCAGACCGGCAGGACGGTTGACAATGCAGTTGTCAAGGTCCCTGAACTGAGGGTCGGCTGGTACTCTGTGGCGCCCGAGGCGGTCGATACTGACGGGGTGCTGGAGGTTGTCACCCTGGAGGCAGGGCTAGAGATTCACGCCCCCGATGGCCAGCCCGACATCGCGCGTCAGTTGGTGGTAACCGGCGATGTCGACAGTGAAGGAGCCGTGGTCTCCATTCTCGGCACGGACATCTTCGGCAATTCGATCTCGGAGAACGTCACGATCCCGGGGGCCGGAGACACCTATGCCGCCCTCACGGGTCAGGCTTTTGCTTCAGTGACGTCGATCCAGGTCGTGCATTCTGAGGTCTACGTCCTGGCTCTCGACACGCCCGATGGTGGCACGTACAAACTCGGCAACGATGACGATGGCTGGACAGACCCCATCGCCCACGACGCGGCAAAGGCCGCGATCGAGGCGGCGCTGGAAGAGGTCTACGGTGATGGGAATGTTGTCGTGGATGACGGTTCGGACTTCACAATCACATTTGAGCCCGGGCTGGGCGCGGCCCTTGAACTCGACTCTGAACTCACAAGCGCGGCCGATGCCGCACTGACAGCGAGCGACATGGGTGATGTCAAGATCGGGCTAGGTAGAGCGATCGGGCTTCCGGCGGTCGCGGATGCACCGACGGCCCTGGCGGTTTATTTCCACGGCGGGGTGGTTGCTCCGGGAACATGGGCGCACACCGTTGACGGCACGGACGGCGCGGTGGCAGAGAACATCCTGGACCCAGGCGGTACCGCTGGCGCGGCGTTCAACGGCACCAAGATCCTTGACGTTTACTTCGGCGTTGCTGGGATCAGGGAGTAGGGGCTTTCGGCCCCTGCTCCTTTTTGTGAGGTGATATTAGTTGAGAGTAGGACATGACATTGTGACACGGGCGACCCCCGTGATCCCGTATGGCAATGTGGCGGCGAACAAAGGCAGGCTTTTCTCTGCATCGGCGCACCGCAATGAGATGGCGGCAGGGGCCACGAACTGGGTCCTGATCACTACCCCGCCCACCACAGGACGGTACATCTATCTCCATGCGCTGGACGTTTTCACATCGGGGATACAGGCCCGAGTTGACGTGTTCGAGGCCCCCTTCAAAGTCGACACCGATAGCGCGTTCCCCATCGTGCCCACGAACCGCAACAGGCACGGGTATCCGATGCCGGCTTCCTTGTCCTTGCTCATGGGTGTGGACCCACAGCCGACGGGCGATGGGCTGAATGTCGCTACAGCGGACGATAGCGCGAACACCTTCTCCATCGCTGATGATGTAGGGATCCACTTCCCCATCGGGAGCGCGTTCCTTGTCGCAGGATCCTCGGGCAATGACGGTCTGTATCGGGTTGTCGATGTAGAGTTTGATGATCCGAATACCGTGATCACGGTGGTCAGCGTTGCGGACGGGACTAATGATGGAGAGATCTTCCCTCTAGGGGAAGTGATCGACAGCGTGAGGTTGGGCGGCGCAGGGGCCGCGATCGTGGCTCCCTTGGCGCTCAAGCCCGACACGGAATATCTGTTGGCAATACACAACGAAAGTTCCATCGCCGTTGATATCAGCGCATGGGCCCTTTGGTCGGAGGAACCCAGGGCAGAAGGGGGTTAAACCATGATTTACGCGTCCCTTGCGGAACTGGCTGAATACCTGGGGGTTACTGAGGCCGATCTTGCAAGCGACTCCGAGCGATTGCTGGAACTCGCGTCATGGTTCGTTGATTACACTACTCTAGATAAGATCGACCCAGACAACGCGGACCATCTCAAGGCGGCGAAGTTGGCAGTATGCGCTCAGGTTGAACTTTGGCAAGAGACGGGTGACGTGACCGGGGTCCTGACGGCGTACAAGTCCATATCCCTGGGCAGTTTTAGCGCATCGAGGAACGACGGGGCTCGTTCATTCGGCATTGAACTCGCTCCACGGGCACACCAGGCGTTGTTCATGGAGGGGCTCCTGTACCGTGGGGTCATGATCCGATGATTTTGAAAATCCTGCTGAATCATAAGGTCACGGTCAAGGAGTATGTAGGGAACGGGGCATACGGCCCTATCTTCTCTCCCCCCTATGTGGCAGATTGTTATTTCGAAAAGCGGAACGAACTAGTCAGGGACCACATGGGGCAGGAGGTCGTTTCAAGGGGCAGGTTCTACACGTTCCCGGATCGCCAGCCCCCGGTAAAGTCGCTGGTCACCATTGAAGGCGAAGAATACGAGGTGGTCGTTTCGGCCCGGTTCGACCTTCCTCTCAAGGGTGGGAAACCGCATCACACAGAGGTGATACTGAAATGACCGCACGGATGCGCTGGCACGGGGAAGAGGTCAAGAAAAAGGTGATCGCCGCTGCCTCGAAAGCCCTCCAGGATTCCGCGGAGCATGTGCTGACGGAGTCAAATAAAACTAACCCCTACCGGGAGGGTGTGCTGGAGCGGTCCGGGGCCACGTCCTTTGACCAACAGGGACTCGAGGCGGCGGTTTATTACGACACGCCATACGCAATCAAGGTGCATGAACAGCCGGGGCTGAAGTATTCGGACCCGAAAGCGCGCTGGAAGTGGCTTGAAATGACGGTCAAAGAACAGGCCAACAGGGTCGTGCAGTTTATCGCGGACAGGCTGAGGGAGGCTCACCGATGATTATTTCGGAGATCATGCGATACCTGGACTCCCGGGGCATAGTCACTTATGACGATACCGGGGCTACAGGAAACATCTTCATGGGGCTTCTCCCCCCTGTCCCTGATATAGCCGTCGCAATAACGCCGTCAGGGGGTATCGCTTCATCCATCAAGCACCCGTATGACCAACCCACTTTTCAGGTTCTTGTCCGGGGTGACGAGGATCCCCGGACCGGGTACAACCTTGCCCTGGCGATCTACGATGCCTTGCACGGCTTCGGCTCTGCCCCGTTTATCCCTGGTGGCATGTGGGTGATCAAGTGTGAAGGGATCCAGAGCGATCCTGTCCACATAGGAATGGAGAACAGGAGACACAGGTATGCAATGAACTTCACGGTAGAGGTAGCGCGACCCTCTACCCATAGGGGGTGATAGCACGTGGGACTACAGAAGGTTTTGGCGCGTGATTGGAAGTTCGAGATCAACAAGGGCGGTTGGATTGAAATAAAGGGCGTTACATCTTTTGCCTGGGGCGGGTCAAAGACCGCTGGCGATACGACCGACTTCAACAGTGGTGGCTGGGAACAGCACCTTGTCGCAAGGCGAGGCAGGTCTCTGACCCTTGAGGGGCACTACCTCGAAGTGCCGAAGCAGGACGGGGAACACATCGCAAGGATCAAGGTACTATCCGAGGCGACATCATCAGGCAACATTACCGTCACCCTTAACGAGAGTGGTGTCGAGCCCGTTGTCGTGGGGGTGCTGGAGGACGATACTCCCAGGGACGTGGCCGGCAAGATAGCGACAGCGATCAACGCCGAGACGGACTGGTCGGCGCTCAGCGTTGCTGATGTGGTCACGGTGAAGCACGTTTCAGGGGATCCGTTCACGGTTTCGTTTGATGATACGGGGCTCACGGGAGTCAGCGTTGATTCCGGGGTCTCTGGCGACCGGGACGAGGGCCAGGAAGCAGTAGACGAACTCTGCACCGCCATGGGCGCGGACTCGCTGGGACAGTTCAGGGTCACATCCCCGGCAGGAACGGCCCGGTCGTTTTACGGCTCAGTTGAACCCGCCGATGTAGGCGGTGGCGAGGCTGACACAACCAGTTGGGGCGCGACCATAACGGTCAGCGGCAAGGTCACATAGGAGGTGGAACGATGCCCGTACAGAAAGTTTTAGCACGAGATTGGAAGGTCGAGGTCAAGGACGATTCTTCGACGTGGCAGGAAGTGGGAGGTGTCGTGACCCTGGGGTTCGGGGGCAGTAAGACCGCCGCTGATACGACCGACTTCGACAGCGACGGTTGGGAAGAGCACCTTGTCTCGCGCAGGGGCAGGTCTCTGACCCTTGAGGGACACTACCTTGAGGACCCGGACACAGGCGACAGGGATCCCGGGCAGGAGGCCATAGACGATCTTGCCAACGCCATGGGCGCGGAGGCTGTGGGCGACTTCAAACTTACTTCTCCCGGAGGCAAGGTCATGACGTTTTCAGGGAGCGTAGAACCCGCTGATGTCGGCGGTGGAGATGCGGATGTAACATCATGGGGGGCAACGATCACCGTTGACGGGGAGGTTTCCTGATGAAGTACCGCGATTTTGACGCCTTTTTCGCTGAAGCGGAGGGTGAAGATATAACGTTCAAGGTCCGGGGGCGCGAGTATTCCGTGCCCCCTTCGCCGTCTCTCGCGGCGGTGGTGAAACTGGACAAGATTAGGCGATCAAAGGGGCCTGACAGTGTCCTGTCCGAGGTCGAACTCGGGCAGTTGGGTATTGATGTGCTGGGGCAAGAACAGTTTGACCAGATGATGGATGACGGTGTAACGATCACCGAGTTTGAAACCATCTTTGAATGGGTCTGGGGTCTGTACCGTGGAGTCGAACCAGACGAGGAAGCAGGTGGCCAAAAAAAAGCGCGGAAACGATCGACGTCATCGAAAGGTGGTCGTTGATCGAGGCTGATTTTCAGCGCGAATACAACATCGACCTGGCACGGCAGTTCTATTCCCTCTCCTGGAGGCGGTTCCTTGTCCTGCTGGGGGGGCTGGGGTTGAACTCCACGCTGGTCAATGTCCTGAGTAGGAAACAGAGCAACGAGAACATAATCACAGACCCCGTTGTCGCGGAGCGCGCGGTCAAACGGATATGGGGGGTGTAGCGGATGGCGCTGAAGGTTGGAGAACTCTATAGCGTGTTGAGTCTTGATACCAAAGGCTATATGAAAAACCTCAACTCAGCGAGACTTAGTACCGAGGGCATGAGCAACATGCTCAAGATCGGGCTAGCAGGTGCGGCGGTCGCCGCCGGGTATGCCCTCTACAAGATGGCGCGCTCCGGGCTGGAAAATATGAAGGAACTCGACAACGCCATGAAGATGTTCCAGGTCGAGACGGGGGCAAGCGCCGCCGAGGTCGAAGAGATGCGCGATGTGGTCCAGCGACTCCACAAGACGAACACGGACTCATACGAAGATCTAGGCAACGCCGTGACCAGGCTCCAGCAAAGGCATGGTAAGGCCACGGAAGAGATGACCCAGTCCTTCCTGAACTACTCGAAGGTGCTGGGGATAGACACCGCTGACGCGATCGACGGCGTGACCAACCTTTTGAACGCCTACGGCAAGGAACTGTCCGAATCAGCGGAGATCATGGACAAACTTTACATCGTCACCCAGCGCACGGGTGCGCCTATCAACGAACTACACAAGGCGCTCCAGCGCACCGCCCCGGCTCTCAGGGCTATGGGCATGGAACTTGAGGACGGGATCGCCCTGTTTGGCGCGATGGCAGAGCAGGGAGCGAACATGAGCCAGGCCCAGATGGGGCTGAACGCTTTTCTGAGGTACGGCCAGAACCCCACCAAGAAACAGGCAGAGGCGATGATGGCCCTTGGGGTCGCGATGAAGGAAACCGAGGACGGGTATCGGCTGGCCGGTGACGCTGGAGAGGGTTTCCTGGCGATGATCGAGACGCTTGCGAACAACGCAGACAAGCCTGAGGTCGTTGCCGCCGCGCTGGAGATCCTGGGATCCCGGGCAGGTGGCGACCTGATCAACGCTTTTAAGGGCGGTGAGGGGTCGATCCGCGACCTGATGGCGGCGTTGCAGGAGTCCGAGGGTGTGGTCCAGAAGGCGTCCGATGTGTATGACAAGCAACTCGGGGAGCGGTGGGAACTGATCAGACGGCAGTACCTGGAACCCTTCCTGGAGTGGATGGGTGACAAACTTCTGAGGGTCCTTGAGAATGTGGCGGCCTTTGTTGAGAAGTGGGGTCCCAGGGTGATGAAGGTCTTTGAGATGGTCGGCAGGGCGATCGATGCTATCAATTCCGCGGTAGACCGGCTGGTCGGCGGTTTTCAGGGGCTTTTCGAGGGCGGCAAGAACGCAATCTCTTCATGGGGTGACGGGATCCGCGAAGGCGCGACCAATGCTGTCGATGCCGTCAAAGGCGTTGCACAGCGCGTTGCGCGCTTCCTTAAGGGCGAATCACCACCGCCCGAAGGCCCCCTTAGTGATGTGGATGTCGGGGGCAGGAGGGTCATTGAGGCATGGGCCGACGGCATGCTCATGGCCGAAGGATATCTCCGCGACACCGTAGGACACCTGGGGCAGATCGCGGTATCCGAGATGGAACAGGTCAACGAGCAGGTCACGGAACTACAGGCCGGGTACGAGGACTGGTTCGGCACCCTGGAGAGCGGCTTCATGTCAGCGATCACTGGGGGCCGGGAATTGTCCGATGTGCTCAAGGATATCGCTAAACAACTGGCCAATAAGTGGCTCCAACAGTTGCTCTTTGGTCAGGGCGGCCTGTTCGGCGGCCTGTTCGGATCGCTCTTCCACAGCGGCGGGATCGTGGGGAAAGAAGGGGTCAAGGCTCGACTTCCCCGGTACCACAGTGGTGGTCTTGTGGGTACAAATGAACAACTCGCAGTCCTGAAGAAGGGCGAGGGAGTGTTCACCCCTGAGCAGATGAAGGCTATGGGCGATCAGGTACACGTTACCATGAACGTGAATGCTGTCGATGCCCAGAGTTTTATCCAGTTGGCTAGGACAAACAAGGGCGTTTTTGAGTCGATAGTTATCGAGAACCTGATGCGTGATGGTGCGATCAGGAAGGCTATCAAGGGGGTGACATAATGCCCC